>ERZ808242.1994-NODE-1994-length-9900-cov-2.749822_pt1 | contig 9900 bp, 9 predicted proteins | sample MGYA00521244_ERZ808242 | MGnify/ENA primary metagenome ERZ808242 (study PRJEB31516, sample SAMN03275573) | gut metagenome | biome: mammalia-associated habitat; material: feces | host: Papio cynocephalus | place: Kenya | collected 2012-07-27 ... | reverse complement strand
ATGATGCCATCTCCCTTGTGCGTTTCTTCTATCTTACCACACCGGGAAAGGTTCACGACTATTTGACGCTTACATTTCTTTCAATCGCCTTACGCTTCTAGATCATGCAGGACCCTGTACCCGGTCAGGTGATCGAGCACGTCCTTATTGATGAGGTATTTCGTATAGACTTCTTTCGAGAAAATGATCCTAGACGGCAGTAGCGTCGACAGCGCAATCTGCTTCTGCCGCGCCTCCACGCCCTGGAAGGAGCTGTGCGGAGACAGGATCGTCTGCTCCAGCTGCAAAAGACGGCTGGAGGCTGGAAGCGGCTCATGTTCAAACACGTCAAGCCCGGCGGAGTCGATCTTCCCCGTCTCCAATGCCTCCGCAAGCGCATCCTCGTCAATGATCCCGCCACGTGAAATATTGATCAGAATGGCGTTCGGACGCATTTTGGAAAAGGCCGCGCGGTCAAACGCATGATACGTGCTCTTGAGCAGCGGCGCATGGACCGAAACGATATCCGAACCGGCCAGCATTTCATCGAAGCTGACAAGCTCTACGCCGAGTTCCTCCGCCTGCTTCCGGTTTGGATACGGATCAAACGCCAGAACCCGGCATCCAAACCCGTTTCTGACTATTTTCGCCAACGCCGTACCGCTGCCGCCGAAGCCGAACAGCCCGAATGTCAGCGTGCTGAGTCTGCGCGGCGCGCGTTCGCCACCCTTGGGCCATTCTCCGCGGCGCATCTGCCGGTCATAGCGCGCGGTATTGCGCAGATTTGCAAGCGCCATTGCAAGCGCGTTGACAGCAAGCTCTTCGATGCAATACCCCACGACATTGCACACAAGAATCCCACAGTCCGTCGCTGCGACCGCGTCGATGCTGTCGACCCCGATCCCGTCCCGCTGAATCAACCGCAGATCCGGGCAGTTTTCCAGCACATAGCGATTCAGCGGCGGATTGCCGCTGCAGAAAACCGTCTCTGCGCCTTGTAGCTGTTCAATAAAATGCGCTTCGTTTTCCTTATCCACCCAGCAGATATCTACCGTAAAGCCTGTCCGCTCCAGCCGGGAAATCGTCTCCGCCAACTGAAGGCGCTCCTCCGCGAGCGTTTCAAAGCGTTTCGTCATCAATGTGATCAAGCACTTGTGCATGGTTTCTGTTCTCCTCTTTGTGTTATGCCGTCTTTGCTTTTTTCCCGCTCCTGTACCGCTGATAGGCGATCAGCAGGATCGAAACGAGCGCCGCAATCAGAAAACCGCAGGCAATGGGTCGGGAAACAAGCACCGACAGATCGCCGTGCCCGGCAATGATCGACTGCCGCAGCTCCGTTTCAAAATCACTGCCAAGAATAAATCCGATGAGGCACGGCGAAAGCGGAATTTTTGCCTTGTTCATCAGCCACGCGATCACGCCGATCACGAAGACAAGGAACACCTCAAACGTGTTGTTCGCGTTGGAAAATGCGCCGACCGTGCACAGGCACAGGACGACAGGCAGCAGAATATTCCGCGGAATATCCAGAACCTTGACAAACAGATTGATACCAAGACGTTCAAACACGAGCATCATCAGATTCGCCACCAGCAGCGCCGCATAAATCGCATAGACCAGTTCGCCGTTCTTTTGCAGGATCAGCGGACCCGGCGTCACGCCTTTGATGATCAGACCGCTCATCAGCAGCGCCGCCGTCGTGCTGCCCGGGATGCCCATTGTCAGCATGGGGATAATTGACGAGCCAATCGTGGCGTTGTTCGCCGTCTCGCTGGCAATGAGGCCTTCTGCGATACCGGTGCCGAATTTGTCGCCGTCCTTGGAAACACTTTTATTGACCGAGTACGATACCAGACCGGCGACGCCACCGCCAATGCCCGGCAGGATCCCGATCACGATGCCGATAACCGAAGAGACGATCATGCAGCGCAGATTGTGGAAAAATTCTTTGATCTTAATGCCGAAGCCTTGAATCTTCACCGTTTTTGCGCGCACGCGAAGCTGCTCATTCTGAAAATTAAAGGCATAAGCAAAAACCTCCGCAACCGCATAGAAGCCGATGATCAGTGCAATCTCCGAAATACCGGAGTTCAGCTTCCGGACGCCGAAGGTCAGCCGGTTAAGCGAATCGAGTGGTGCAACGCCCACGCATCCGAGCAGCAGACCAAAGCATCCGCTGACGAGGCCATTCAGTATGGATTTTCCGGACAGTCCGCCGATAATCGTCATAGCAAAGACATAAACAGCCACATAATCGACCGACGTGAATTTCAGCGCCAGTGCAGACAGCTGCGGTGCAAGTAGCACAAGGGAAAGAATGCTGAACGTGCCGCCAATAAACGAATACAGGATGCCAATTCCGATCGCGCGCCCGCCTTCTCCGCGCTGACCCATCGGGCCTCCGTCAAAGACAGTCGCCACCGCCGCAGGCGTACCGGGCATTTTCAACAGGATAGCCGAGATTAGGCCGCCAGACATGCCACCCGTAAAGAGGCCGATGAGCAGAGCCACGCCATGCGTAGTATCGAGTGCGAAGGAAAGCGGCAGAAACAGCACCATCGCCATGGACGTAGACAGGCCCGGGATGGAACCGAAAATGATACCGATGATCGTACCGGCCGCACAGTAAAACAGGCAGCTGCCCGAAAGAAATACCGACGCAAAGCCGGCAAGCAGTTCTTGACTGAACATAAAGCCCTCCTTTTAGCGTAGGAATCCCTGCAGAATGCCCTTCGGCAGCATGACGTGCAGGCCATAAACAAACATGAAATACACAGCCACCGGCAGGATCACCGCCACGGCTGTAATCGTGATCAGATACTTTTTGCGATCCCTCTTGGGAGGCGCAAAAAGCAGCTGCTGCAAAAACAGATAGATCACGCTCGATACGATAAAGCCTGCGGCCTTGAACGAAACAACATAGCAGCCGAGCAGTGCGATCGTCCCGCAGCCGCACAGAACGCTCTTCTTATCCAGATGCCGCTCTTCCTGTTCCTCTGCGGCAGCGGTCTTTTTCACACGCAGTATCCGCACAACGGAACACGCAATGCGCACAAGCAGCAAAACGGCAATGATCAGTGTCAGTAGCTTCGGAAACGCGCCGCTGCCGATATCAAATTTGGTCTTCGGGTGAATGGTGGACGCAACTGCATATAGCGCCATATCCAGAATCAGCATGATAGCAGACGGAACAATCTCTTCCCGCAATTCTTTTTTCACGCGGTTAAACACTCCTTTTCTTATATTTCTCCCACCAAAGCCGCAGGGGCTTTGGTGGGAAACAGGTCGGTTACTCGAAATCCTTCAGCGCCTCGTACTGTTCGTCTACGTAGGTCTTATCGAAGGTCTCCTGTTCCTCCGGGCTGAGGCAGACGGCAGACGCACGGTAGACCTCCAGCTCCGCCTGATACTCCGAGTTCGCGCAGACAGCCTGCAATGCCTCATTGAACTTCTTCACGATCCGCTCGTCCGTTCCCTTTTTGAAGCGGAACTCATAATACTTCGGGCAGGTTGCTTCGATCCCGTACTCGGACAGCGCGGGATAATCCGGGTAATATTCGTTACGTTCCTTGCTGAAAAGGCCCAGGCAGACCATGCTACCGTCTTCCAGATAATCCTCAAACGTAGAAAGGTTTCCGGTAATCAGATCGACCTCGCCGCTGAGCAGGGAAACTATCTTCGCTGAATTGTCCGAGCCGATATCGATCTCGTCCAGATCGATGCCCAGCGCTTTTTCCATGCCGAGCAGCAGGTAATGGACGTTCGTGCCATAAGAATAGGAATAGGTGATCGTGCCGGGCGCAGCCTTGGCCGCCGCAACCATATCGTCCAGCGTCTTCCAGCCAGCAGAGGCCGGGCAGACCAGCGCATAGCTGGCGTCATAGGCACAGGTGCCCGCCGCGGTGAAATCGTCGAACATATCGAAGCCCGCGTCCTTGAAGATCCCGGTCGCCTGGTTTGTCGCCTGCGCGCTGTTATAATAGTACAGGGTGTTGCCGTCCGCTTCCGCGTCAAGAACTGCAATGGGTCCTAACGTGCTGTTTGCGCCGGGCATATTGACGCAAACGACGGTCGTACCAAGCTCTTTTTCCAGATACTTCGCAGCAATGCGCGCATTTGTGTCGGAATCGCCGCCCGCACCATAAGGAATGTCGATCTGAATCGTGCCGTTCGGCCAATTCAGGGCCTGATCCGTCGTATCCGATGTGGCTTCCTTGCCGGCGCAGGCCATCATGCACACCAGCACGAGGGCAATCAGGAGCAGAGAAAGAATGCGCTTTTTCATTTGTTATTCCTCCGTTTTCATTCGTTTATTATTCCGTGTCCGCGTCGGCGCGGACAAACTTACTGAAATATCCCGCCTCCCACCGGGGGTGCTATACATTGTCCGGTTCTTCTTTTAAGCCGAGCGCCGCATAGGTTCTCTGGAATGCCTCACCAAACGTCGTGACGCCGATCCCGCGTGCCATATTTTCAAGCCGTGCCGATTCCTCTGCCTCTCTGGCCATCGTTTTTTCATAAACCTCGGCCACCTTAGCTCTGGGGATGCACACAACCGCGTCATTGTCCGCAAAGATCAGATCGCCCGGGTTGACCACAACGCCGCCGATGACAATGGGGACATTGATCTGCCCACCGGTCAGCTTTGTGCTCTTTTTGATGTTGATCCCGCGCGACCAGACCGGAAACTGGATTTCTTTCATCAGCATTGTATCGCGCACACAGCCGTCGATCACCAGACCGTTCGCGCCGCGCTTCTGCGCGACCGTGCTCATAATTCCGCCAAACATTCCGCCGGATTCCTGAAAGCCGTCGCAGGTTATCACCAGAATATCTCCCGGCTGCAACATGGTAATCGCCTTGTGGATAATCAGATTATCCCCTGCTCTGGCGCGCACCGTCAGCGCTGCGCCGACAGCCCGCATCCCCGGCCATACCGGCCGAAATTCATGCGTCAATGCGCCATTTTCATCCATGCATTCATTGATTGATGCACTTTCATCGATTTTGGAAAACGCATCGATCCATTTTTTGTCGATTCGCTCGTAATGTTTCACTACGTCGTACATTTTTCTCCTCCATTTTGAAATATGGCTTGTAATCAATTTCTTGATTTATCTTAATTATCGGAACTAATTTCATATTACCACAGAATTTTGAAATGTCAATCCGACATTTTACACAGGTATTGAACCCCGTTTTTGTGCACTTACGCGATATAACTTCTTGCTTTTCTATAATTTTCTCAAGATTCCATTTCTCTATATGTAACTTGTTTAGGGTGTATCTTCCGTCAGGTCAAAGAGTCTTGTCTGGATACGCTGGAGTGCAAGGACGGCGACGCCGAATATATCATAAAAATAGCAGACCGTCCGTTTCCGGACAGCCTGCTGTCGTTCGTGTATTATGATAGGCTTCCTCCGCCAGCACATCCTTCACACTGGCGTACGTCCATGGAAACTTCCTATCACGGGTCTTGTGCGGCTTCTGGCTGTCGTAACCGAGCCGCTCCGTCATGATCTGTGCCAGCGTTTTACACCCGATGGCGTTGAGCCTGCGCGCAATTTGCTTCTGTCCGCAGCCCTGCAAATGCAGAGCGTAGATAGCGCGGCTGCAAGCGATACGACCTATTTCTATCTCGACGACGAGCATATTTTCCGTGATCATGAGCCGCTCGTGCTGCCGGTCCCGGCTTGTTCGGACGCGCGGGGCTTTTACTCCTCACGAAGCAGTCCGACGTTGAAAGCCGCGTGCGGCAGGCGCTGCGCAAAAAGCAGCCGTAGCTCGTGTTTCACTGGCGTGGCGGCGACTTAAGCCGCGAGATCCTCGCACAGCCTTTGCAGGCCGACGAGGCGCTCGCGTAGGAAAAGGGCCAACACGCATCGTGCTCGGTCAATTTGCCGCAGACCGTCATCCAGTTCAATTTTACTACTGCTGGTCCGGAGCTGTACGCCGTCAGCCGCCCGGAAGAATCGGAAAGCGAATAAAATGCACCGGCGCGGCCCGTTTTTTGGCCGTGCCGGTGCTTTTTGTCTGATTTTCAGTTCAGAAGGCGCGGATCATCCTTGCCCTCGAAGAAGTTCGCGGCGATATCAATGCAGGCGCTGTACATATTCCAGAACGAGCCCTGCGTCGTGCTAGCCAGATGCGGCGTCAGAACAACGTCTTTGAGCGTCCGGTACGCGCTGTCTGCCTCCAGCGGCTCCGTGGTGAACACGTCAAGTCCCGCGCCTGCAATGCGACCCTCGCGTAGTGCTTCCTGTAGCGCCTCGTCGTCGACCAGACCGCCGCGCGCGGTATTGACCAGTATGGCCGTCGGTTTCATCATCGCCAGCGTCTCGCGGTTCACGAGCTTCGCCGTGTCCTTGTTCAGCGCCAGATGGCAGCTGATGGCGTCTGCCTCGCGGAAGATCGTATCCAGATCGCAGAATTCCGTGTGCAGGCGCGCCGCGGCTTCGTCGTCGTGATAGGAATCATAGACCAGAATGCGGCAGTCAAAGCCCTGCAATAGTTTGGCCAGCGCTTTGCCGACCGCGCCGAAGCCGAGAATGCCGACGGTGCAGCCGGTCAGATCGGACGCCAGCTCCGAGCACCAGACCTGCGAGGCGAGGCTGACGGAAAAGAGCTTGCGCTTGAGCGCCAGGATTATGCTCAGCGCCATCTCGGCAACGGCGGTGGCGTTCGCCGCGGTCGTCCGTGCGATCTTGATGCCGCACGCCGTCGCGTCCGGGATGTTCACCGCGTCATAGCCCACGCCGTAGCGGACCAGAAGACGGTTTCTCGGCACGATGCGGGAGAAAACCTTCGCGTCATAGGGCTCGCAGTCGATGATGCCCGCGTCCGCGTCGCGCAGAGCGACGACGGCGGTCTCTTCGTCATACGGGTCCATCCTGATCCATTCGTAATCAATGCCCTTGGAGGCAGCGTACTGCTGCGCGCGCTGATTGAGCGCTTCGATTTCGGGGAAAGCCTTATTTACAAGGGATACCAGTTTTTTCATGCTTTTTGATCCTCCTGTTCAAATTTCTCGCGGTTGATCCACAGTCCCAGCGCGGGATTCGGGATATAATAAATTTCCTCGCCGTCCACGGTGTTGTAGCCGGGGCGGAGCTTCGCCGGGTCATATTTCTTCGTCAGCTCATCGTAGCTCGCGCTTCGGAAGCCCACGCCTTCAACCTCTTCCTGCGAAATTTCCTTCACAGCATAGGTAATGGAGAATCTGCCGTCGGACGAGCCGTGAATGAGGTGCGCCGCCGCGCCCATATTCTCGCGCAGGTCGGTGTTTTCCGGCTTGTTGAACTCGTCCAGCGTGTGGAGCCTGCCCTTGTAGCCGTACTTGCGGATGAGCTTGTCGCACTGCGCATCCTCGCCGAATTTCGTCACGCTGGGCGCTAAGATGATGAGCTCGCCGCCGTCGGCGATTGCCATGCGCGTGCGGTAGACCGCCTTGTTGCCGACCCACGTTGTCTTAAATTCCATCGGGTCGAGGTAGACCACGCACTTTTTGATGCCGTGCTCGACGAAGTCAATGTTCTTCTCCTGCGCCAGCTTCACGGCTTCGGTCAGGCAGTTTCGTCCCTCGCCGATGAACAGCCCGTGCATGACGCTTTCGCCCTCCGGCGCGGTGCAGACGGTCAAAACAAACAGAATCTGGCGTTTGTTTAAGAAATGCTCCATGCCATAGTCAAAGAGTTTCCGCACGGGCGTGTGGTCCTTTCCCATCATGCGTTCCATGCCGTAGACCGCGCCGACCATGTGACTCTTGTTGATCATGTCGCTGCCGCCCACGCCGACGAACAGGTTCTTCGAATGGTTCGCCATGCCAATGACCTCATGCGGCACGACCTGACCGGGCGAGATGATGAGGTCATAGCTTTCATCCATCACGCGGCGGTTGATCTCCACGCTGACCGGCTCGTGCCAGAGACCTTCGGTGATTTCTTCGAGATAGGAAGCCGGAACCTCACCGATCTTGACCACATCGTGCCGCCAGTCATGGACGATCATTTTTTCGTAGGGGATGCCATCGTACATCGCGTTCCACTGCGCTTCAGAGACTGCCTCGTGCGTGCCAAGGGCGGGCATGATGTCGACCTGTATGCCCTGTTCAGTCAGGTAGTGATAGTAAATGCTCGCGATCTTGCCCGCCTGCGAATGGAAGCGCGTGAAATCCGGCGGGATAATGAGCACCTTTTTGAGTGCTCTTCCTTCCAGCGATTGCAGGAGCGCTTCCTTTAATTCTGCGCCCGAAATGCCGCCGTTCGCGGCAATCTTATAGATATCTTCCATGTCAGACACCGCTGTAGGCCGAGAAGCCGCCGTCCACGGGGATGACCACGCCGGTCACAAACGATGCAGCCTCATTGTTGAGCAGGAACAGCAGCGCTCCAAGCAGTTCTTCCGCTTGTCCGAAGCGGCCCATTGGGGTCGCAGCAAGAATTTTCTTCGTCCGCGCCGTCGGCGTGCCGTCCGGATTCCACAGAAGCGCCGCATTCTGCTTGCCGGAGAAGAAGCCCGGCGCGATAGCGTTCACGCGGATGCCGACCTTGGAAAAATGCACGGCCAGCCACTGCGTAAAATTCGATACGGCGGATTTCGCGCCGGAGTACGCCGGGATTTTCGTCAGTGGCGTGTAGGCGTTCATCGACGAAATGTTGAGGATATTGCAGCCCTCGCGCGTGACCATATCGCGGGCAAATGCCTGCGTGGGTATCAGAATACCCATGAAGTTGAGGTTAAAGACGGAGGCAACGCCCGCCTCGTCTAGATCGAAGAAGCTCTTGGTGTCGGCGTCCAGATCGCCCGGCTCATAATATTCATTGTCGGTCGTCGCGCTGGGGTGGTTGCCGCCCGCGCCGTTGATGAGGATATCGCAGGGGCCGAAGTCAGCCAGCACCTGTTCATGGCAATCCATGACAGTGGCCTTATCCAGCACGTTGCATTCGTATGCTTTTGCAATGCCGCCCTCGGCGGTGATTTCCTCGGCCAGCTTCTGCACGTTGGCATATGTACGTCCCAGCAGCGCGACCTTCGCGCCGCTCGCGGCCAGCGCTCTGGAAAAGACGCTGCAAAGCGTCCCCGCCGCGCCGGTGATAACGGTAACCTTGCCGGTCAAATTCGTATTCAAAGGAAGATTCATACCGTTGCCCCCTTATGCGTTGTAGGTGGACGCGGCGGTGTTGCCGCCGTGGCCTGTCCAGTTGGTGTGGAAGAATTGGCCGCGCGGGCGGTCCAGCCGCTCATAAGTGTGCGCGCCGAAATAATCGCGCTGCGCCTGCAACAGATTCGCAGGCAGGCGGTCGGTGGTGTAGCCGTCGAAGTAACTCAGCGCCGCAGTCATGGCCGGAGCCGGAACGCCGTAAGAGACAGCCACAGCTGCGACCTTGCGCCACGCGGGAATGAGTTTTTCCATTGTGCTCTTGAAATACGGGTCAAGCAGGAGGCTTGACAGCTCCGGATTTTTGTCATACGCTTCCTTGATCTTGCAAAGGAAGACGGAACGGATGATGCAGCCGCCGCGCCACATGAGGGCGATACCGCCGTAGTTGAGGTTCCAGCCGTAGGTCTTTGCCGCTGTGCGCATGAGGGTATAGCCCTGTGCGTAGGAGATGATCTTGGACGCATACAGCGCCTGCCGGATGGCTTCGACCATCTCTGCCTTGTCGCCGGTGAAGGCCGGGATTGTGCGGGCGTATTCCTTCGCCGCTTCCACACGCTCGTCTTTCATCGCGGACAGGCATCTTGCAAACACCGCCTCGCCGATGAGCGTCAGTGGAACACCCTCGTCCAGTGCGGCGATACCTGTCCACTTGCCGGTACCCTTCTGACCAGCGGTGTCAAGGATCTTCTCGACGATGGGCTGACCATCGGTATCCTTATAGGCCAGAATGGCGCGGGTGATCTCAATCAGATAGCTGTCAA
>ERZ808242.1992-NODE-1992-length-9912-cov-2.883839_pt1 | contig 9912 bp, 5 predicted proteins | sample MGYA00521244_ERZ808242 | MGnify/ENA primary metagenome ERZ808242 (study PRJEB31516, sample SAMN03275573) | gut metagenome | biome: mammalia-associated habitat; material: feces | host: Papio cynocephalus | place: Kenya | collected 2012-07-27 ... | reverse complement strand
AGGACAGGTCAATCTTCTGGACGAGCCAAGCAAGGAGCTGCTTGATTTATCAAATCCGTATGACAATTCACTCCGTTCTGCTAAAGGAGTAGGTGCAGCATGGGATCACCTGCTTTATGACGGAAAATATTATTCATATTATGGAATAGGTACGGTTTTAACTCTGTTTTTGCCTTACCACCTGATTACAGGAGATTATTTTCCAAGTCTTTGGGCAACATTCTTATACAGCATGCTTGGAATTCTATTCCTTAGTTTAGCATATTATGTATTTATAAAGCGTCTGTTCCCGAAAATCACCAACGGAATTGCTGTTTCGGGATTGGTAATCGTTCAGGCTTCATCTTTTATCTGGTACTGCGTTACTATCGGAAATTTCTATGAGCTTGCACAGGTCAGCGGATTTACTTTCCTTATTGCAGGAATGTTTTTCCTTCTGCGGTCAGGAGTTGTCGGAAATGGAAAAATATCTCGTGTAAATATCTGCATTGCGACTATCTTATTCTCAATTGCGGTTCTTTGCAGAGCAGCGGTTGCACTTTACTGCATTGTATCACTTCTGTTCATTGCAGCAGGTGTGCAGAAAATCGTCAGGACATCAAAGGAAAAGACTTATCGTGCAAATAAAAAGCCGATTATTACATTTCTGCTTGCGGCACTTATTCCGTATGTGTGTATCGGTTCAATTCAGATGATTTATAATTATCTTAGATTTGGTTCTGTTCTTGACTTCGGTATTGAGTATACATTGACTATTTATGATTATCAGCATATTCAATTCCATTTACCGTTAGTTTTGATTGCTGTTTATAATTATTTGTTCACGCTCCCTAAGCTTTCAAGTGAATTTCCATTTTTAACAAGCAATTATGTTTCACTTTCTGTAAACGGTTACTACTTCCTTGCAGGCTTCAGTGCAGCAGGACTGATATTCCGAGCATTCCCTGTACTCAGCTTTTTGGGAGGTCCGAAGGCTTACAGATTATCAAAGGATAACGGCAATAGAAGGTTAGCCGCAGCAATTATCATTTCAGGCTGTCTGATAATTCCGTTAATTCAGATGGCAATGATATGGCAGTACGGATATACTCCGAGATACGCCGTAGACTTTGCATGGGAAATGCTTTTTGGTGCATTTGCAATACTTTTCACAAGATATGCTTCAGCATCACAGCCTGTAAAAAATATTTTATATAAATTTCTTATTGTTTCTGCTGTTTTCTCTGCAATTCTCAATTTTGCCCTTACTTATGAATTTGTTTTGGATTATGGAAATCTCTATAAGCAGATTCCTGAGGATATTCGCAGTAATATGCTTTCTTTCGGCAGACTTTTTGAATTCTGGAATATTATGTAGTCAATTCAACACAGCACAACGTACTTTAACATGCTTTGCAACTTTTCGCCTTAATAAAGCGATAATAAAATAGACATTCAGCACCTGTCTGCATGAAATTTATGCGGACAGGTGCTTGTTTTTATAACTTTAAGGTAACACCGCAAAAGCTGCACTGCTCTGCCAAAAATTCCGAAACAAAAAACAAATAAAAAAAGAAACAGAATAAAAATTTGTATTTGTGAAAAGTTTGTCAAAAAACAATAAATAATGAGAAAAAGGTATTTACAAAAAAGGGGTTTTGTGTTATGATTATAGGTGAAGTTATATGTGTTCCGGTATATAACCTACTGCTGTTAAAGGCAGAACTCTGCAATGCTCTCATTTCTTTTTGCGGTGTTGTCTCAAGTGTTTCCGGACTCAATAACCCCTAATCTATTAATTTTTTAGGAGGACTATTCCAATGGCAAGAAAAATGAAAACCATGGACGGTAATAATGCTGCTGCTTGGGCATCATACCCATTTACAGATTTAGCTGCTATTTACCCAATTACACCATCTTCAGTTATGGCTGAGGTTACTGACCAGTGGGCATCAAAGAATAAGAAGAACCTTTTCGGCGATCCTGTTACTGTTGTTGAAATGCAGTCAGAAGCAGGTGCTGCAGGTACAGTACACGGCTCAATTTCAGCAGGTGCTCTTACAACTACATATACAGCTTCACAGGGTCTTCTCCTTATGATTCCGAATATGTACAAGATCGCAGGTGAGCTTGTTCCTAACGTTATTCACGTTTCAGCTCGTTGTGTATCTTCACACGCTCTTAATATCTTCGGCGACCATTCAGACATCTATGCTTGCCGTCAGACAGGTTATGCAATGCTTTGTTCATCTAACCCACAGGAAGTTATGGACCTCGCTGCTGTTGCTCACCTTTCTACAATTAAGGGAAGAGTTCCTTTCCTTCACTTCTTCGACGGTTTCCGTACATCACACGAAATCCAGAAGATTGAAACATGGGACGACGAAACACTTGCTAAGCTTATCGACATGGACGCTGTAAAGGCATTCAGAGATAACGCTCTCAATCCTGAACACCCTGTACTCCGCGGTACAGCTCAGAACCCTGACATCTTCTTCCAGGCTCGTGAAGCTTGCAACAAGTACTATGATGCACTTCCTGCTGTTGTTGAAGAATACATGAACAAGGTTAATGCTGAAATCGGTACTGACTATAAGCTCTTCAACTACTATGGTGCTGCTGACGCTGAACACATCATCATTGCTATGGGTTCAGTTAATGATACAATTGAAGAAACAATCGACTACCTCAACGCAAACGGCGGCAAGTACGGTCTTGTTAAGGTTAGACTTTACAGACCTTTCGTTGCTGAAAAGCTCATCGAGGCTATTCCTGACAGCGTTAAGAGAATTTCTGTTCTTGACAGAACAAAGGAACCGGGTTCACTCGGCGAACCTCTTTACCTCGACGTTGTTGCTGCTCTCAAGGGTACAAAGTTCAATGACGTTCCGATCTTTACAGGCCGTTACGGTCTTGGTTCAAAGGATACAACTCCTGCTCAGATCGTTGCTGTATTCAACAACACAACAAAGCACAGATTTACAATCGGCATCAATGATGACGTTACAAATCTCTCACTTGAGCTTGGTGCTAACCCTGATACAGCTCCTGCAGGCACAACAGCTTGTAAGTTCTGGGGTCTTGGTTCAGACGGTACAGTAGGTGCAAACAAGAACTCAATCAAGATCATCGGCGACCACACAGACCTCTATGCTCAGGCATATTTTGCATATGACTCAAAGAAGTCAGGCGGTGTTACAATTTCACACCTCAGATTCGGTAAGACTCCTATCAAGTCAACTTACCTCATCAACATGGCTGACTTCGTAGCTTGTCACAACCAGAGCTATATCGACAAGTATGATATGGTTTCTGACATCAAGCCGGGCGGTACATTCCTCCTTAACACAATCTGGGATATGGAAGGACTTGAAAAGAATCTTCCTGGTCAGGTTAAGAGATATATTGCTCAGAACAACATTAATTTCTACACAATCAACGGTGTAAAGCTTGGTAAGGAAACAGGCATGGGAACAAGAATCAACACAATTCTCCAGTCTGCATTCTTTAAGCTTGCAAACATTATTCCTTTCGAGGACGCTCTCAAGTACATGAAGGCTGCTGCTGAAGCTTCTTACAGCAAGAAGGGTCAGGACGTTGTTGAAAAGAACTGGAATGCTATTGATGCAGGTCACCAGAACATCGTTAAGATTGAAGTTCCTGAATCATGGAAGAACGCAGAAGATACTCAGATGGGTATGGCTGCTGTTACTAACTCAAACAAGACTCTTCAGGACTATGTAAACAACATTCAGATTCCATGCAACGCTCAGAAGGGTGACACACTCCCTGTTTCAACATTCGTTGACATGGCTGACGGTACATTCCCACAGGGTTCAGCTGCTTTTGAAAAGAGAGGCATTGCTGTTGACGTTCCAGAGTGGATTCCTGAAAACTGTATCCAGTGTAACCAGTGTGCATATGTATGTCCACATGCTGTAATCAGACCTGTTGCTCTTACAGAGGCTGAAGCTGCTGCAGCTCCTGCTGACGCTAAGATTATGGACTTCAAGCCTGCTGTTGGCGGACTTAAATTCATGATGACTGTTTCAACTCTTGACTGTACAGGATGCGGCGTTTGTGCTAACGTATGTCCTGCAAAGGAAAAGGCTCTCGTTATGAAGCCTATCGCTTCACAGATGGAACAGCAGAAGGTATTCAACTACGGTGTTACAATTGACGAAAAGCCTGAGGTTGCAGCTAAGTTTGCTCCAACAACAGTTAAGGGCTCACAGTTCAGACAGCCAATGCTTGAATTCTCAGGTGCTTGTGCAGGCTGTGGTGAAACTCCATATGCTAAGCTCGTAACACAGCTCTTTGGTGACAGAATGTACATTGCAAACGCAACAGGCTGTTCATCAATCTGGGGTGGTTCAGCTCCTTCAACTCCATATACATTCAACAAGAAGGGTCAGGGTCCTGCATGGTCCAACTCACTCTTCGAGGATAACGCTGAGTTCGGTTACGGTATGTTCCTTGCAACTGAAACACTCAGAAACAGAGTTCTTTCTAAGGTTAAGGCTCTTGCTGAAAAGGCTGAAAAGCCTGAGGTTAAGTCTGCAATTGCTGAATACCTCGACACATACAATGACGGTAACGCTAATAAGGCTGCTACAGAAAACCTCGTTGCTGCTCTTGAAGCTTGCGGCTGCGATGATGCTAAGGCTATTCTTGCTGAAAAGGATTACCTCCGCAAGAAGTCACAGTGGATCTTCGGCGGTGACGGCTGGGCTTATGATATCGGTTTCGGCGGTCTTGACCACGTTCTCGCTTCAGGCAAGAATGTAAACGTTCTCGTATTCGATACAGAAGTTTACTCAAATACAGGCGGTCAGGCTTCTAAGTCAACTCCTACAGGTGCTATTGCTCAGTTCGCTGCAGCAGGTAAGGTTGTTAAGAAGAAGGACCTTTCAGGCATCGCTATGAGCTATGGCTACGTTTACGTTGCTCACGTTGCTATGGGTGCTAACATGAATCAGTGTATCAAGGCATTTGCTGAGGCTGAGGCTTATGACGGTCCGTCAATCATCATTGCTTACGCTCCATGTATCAACCATGGTATCAAGACAGGTATGGCAACTGCTCAGGCAGAAGAAAAGAAGGCTGTTGAGGCTGGTTACTGGCACCTTTACAGATACAATCCTGCTCTTAAGAAGGAAGGCAAGAATCCGTTCAGCCTTGATTCTAAGGCTCCTAATACTGAGGAATACAAGAACTTCCTCATGGGCGAGGTTCGTTACAACGCTCTTGCTCGTCAGAATCCTGAAAGAGCTGAGGCTCTCTTTGATGCTGCTGTTGAAAATGCTAAGGACAGATATGACTACCTTACAAGACTTACAGCTCTTTACGGTCAGGACTAATTCAAAATTCTGATTAAACAGCTGAAATGTACGATTTTTCAGCATAAATATAAAATCTCCGCTCTGAACAAAGAGCGGAGATTTTTGTTTGTGGTAATACCACATAAAATTTTATAATACTGATTCATGTTTACATACAAAAAAGCCTGCAAACTCACAGGTTTACAGGCTTTTTATTGGTGCCGGTGACCGGGGTCGAACCGGTACGGTATCGCTACCACTGGATTTTGAGTCCAGCACGTCTGCCAATTCCATCACACCGGCATTTTCAGTGCAATATAAAATCACGCACTTTACTTATTAATTATAGCACATGAAAATACTAAAGTCAATATTTTTTAGAAAATTTCCTGTAAAGCGGCTGTTCAATTTATGAAAGATAAAGACTATTTTTTGTGATTTTTGTGATTTTCATGCAATCTACTTGACTTATTAAAGAATATGTAATATAATAAGTATAATTGTCAGTATGACACATTTTATCAAGGAGGCATGACCGTGAAAAAAAATAAAAAACCTGTTTTCTTCATTGTCTTTACATTGATTATGTTGTTTGCAGCTTCGTCAATTTTCGGCTTCAGAACACAATACGGCGATATTGTTACAACACATATCAAGGGCGTTAAGGACATTCGTCTTGGCATTGACATTCAGGGCGGTGTAGATGTTACATTCAAGCCTGCTGATGACGTTGATGTTACAGATACACAGCTTGAAACAGCTACAGATGTAATCAAGGACAGACTTGCTTCACTTAATATCAACGACAGTGAAGTTTACAACGACACAAAAAGCGATAGAATTATCGTTCGCTTTCCATGGCAGGCAGGCGAAACCGACTTCGACCCTGAAGCTGCTGTAAAGGAGCTTGGCGATACTGCTGAGCTTACATTCCGTATCGGTGAGGAATATGAAACTGCCGAGGACGGAACAATCACCCCTACAGGTGAAGTTGTTATCACAGGTGCAGACGTTGCATCAGCCTCAAACGGACAGCAGTCTGACGGCAACGGCGGATATGAATATGTTGTTCAGCTTAAACTCAACGATTCAGGAAAAGAAAAGTTTGCAGCTGCAACAGGTCAGCTTGCAGGAACTTCAACTCCGCTTTCAATCTGGCTTGATAACGAAAAAATTTCAGCTCCTACTGTAAATCAGCAGCTTTCAGACGGTGAGGCTGTTATCTCAGGCAACTTTACATATGATTCATCAAAAAATCTTGCTGTAAAGATTAATTCAGGTGCATTGCCGTTCAAGCTTGAAACTTCAAGCTTCAAAACTATATCACCTACAATGGGACAAGGTTCTCTTGACGCTATGATTCTTGCAGGTCTTATTTCATTCGCATTAATAGCTGTATATATGCTGGTTCTTTACAGACTCCCCGGCTTTGTTGCAGTAATCGGTCTTATCGGACAGGTTGCAGGAAGCCTTGCAGCAGTATCAGGCTGGTTCTCATTCATGAACAGCTCTACACTGACCATTCCGGGTATTGCAGGTATTATTCTTGCAGTCGGCATGGGTGTTGACGCTAATATTATTACATCAGAAAGAATTAAAGAGGAAATCAATTCGGGCAAGAGCATTGATACTGCGTTAAGAACTGCCTATAAGAGAGCTTTCTCTGCAATCTTTGACGGCAACATTACCATGATTTTAATTGCTATTGTACTTATGGGTGCATTCGGAGTTCCGACAAGCATTTTTGCTAAGCTGCTCCACTTCCTCTTCTTCCCATTCGGTGCAACTACAGAGGGAGTTATTTACTCATTCGGATTTACACTTATGGTTGGTATTGTGCTTAACTTCCTCATGGGCGTATTCTGCTCCAGACTTATGCTCACCTCACTTTCAAAGTTCAAGGTATTTAAAAACAAGAAGCTTTATGGAGGTACAGAAAAATGAGCAAAGAAAAAAAGATTTACAATTTCTGTGGCAGAAAAAAGCTTGTAGGAATTATTGCGGCAGTTTTTGTTCTTGCAGCAATAATCGGTACATTAATTTTAAAAATTGATGTTGCTATTGAATTTAAGGGCGGTACTATCATCACATATACTTATGACGGCGATATTGATACAAACAGCGTTCAGAAAACAATTTCAGACAGTCTTGGACTAAAGGTTAAGGTTGGTGCAGGCGAAAGTCTAAGCACAGGTGAAAAGAACCTTACAGTTTCATTTACAACAAAGAACGGTCTTACTGCTGACAGGCAGTCTGAGCTTATGGAAACTCTTAACAAAACATATCCCGACAACAACATAACTCTTTATGACTCAAATGACGTAAATCCTACAACAGGTAAGGAGTTTTTCATCAAGTGTATAGTTGCGGTAATTTTTGCTTCACTTCTGATTATTGCATATGTTGCAATAAGATTTAAGAAAATCGGCGGATTGCCGGCAGGTGTCTGCTCTGTAGCGGCTCTTTTCCACGACCTTTTGGTTGTTTACGTTACATTTGTATTCCTCGGATTTGAAATCAACTCAAACTTTATGGCAGTAATCCTTACAATTCTCGGTTATTCAATCAACAATACGATTGTTATTTATGACAGAATAAGAGAAAACAAGTCACTTATGCCTAAGGCATCAATCAGAGAGCTTGCAAATGCAGGCTGTACACAGTCACTTACGCGTTCAATCAGAACTACTATTACAACACTTGGAACAATGGTAGTTGTATCCATAGTAGTATTTGCAAGCGGATATACATCACTTCTCAGTTTTTCAGTACCTCTTATAGCAGGTCTTATTTCAGGTGCATACTCCTCACTTTTTGTATCGACAACATTATGGGTTGCATGGCTTGAAAGAAAGGAAAAGAAAAAGGCTGAAAGCAAAAAGTCAAAGTAAGTCAGAAAGATGACAGATATAATAAAAGGACTTTCAAAGATATTTGGAAGTCCTTTTTATGTTTTTGTGGATTTTATCATTTGCTGAAAAACATTTACCTCACCAGAAAACAAAAATCCCCTGTGAACACCGTATCACAGGGGATTGATTTTTATGAAAAACTATTAGCCGGCAGCATTAAGCTTCTTAGCAAGCTGAGATTTCTTTCTGGCAGCCTTGTTCTTGTGCATAAGACCCTTTGCACAAGCCTGGTCTACCTTCTTGATAGCAACCTTAACAGCATCAGCCTTATCAGCAGCATTATTTACGCAAGCAGCGTCAGCTTTCTTGAGAATAGTCTTTAAGTTAGACTTTGTAGCTTTATTAGCAGCAGCCTTAGTCTTGTTAACCTTAACTCTCTTCTTTGCAGATTTAATATTTGGCATTTTGTTACACCTCCTTGAAATTTTAAAACACATTGCTGTAAGAATAACAGCCTGTGCGGTACATATAATAAAAGCAGCTTTGACACCCTGCCGCTTTTGCAGATGTAACGAGCATCTGCGAGTATGGATATAATCCACACCTAGACTAAATACTATTTTAACATTATTGCGGCAAAAAAGCAATAGGCAAATTTGAAATATTACAGCAAATATTTATCAACTATTTAAAGCATTTTGCACAATTTTCAAGGAGGTATACATGAATATCAGAACTGACCTTGCTTTAGAGGGAATTAAAACAGCAAATGTAAAATCGGGGATAAAGGAGTATAAAAGGGGGAGGTCGTTTAAGGTTACAGAAATTATAATTGACAACGACAATTATCTGCAAACAATTGGCAAGGGAAAGGGACGCTATATTACTCTTGAATGCAGTCGGCTCAGCAAGTTTTCGGACGAATATGAGGATATGGCTCAGGAGCTTGCAAGTGAGCTGAAACAGCTTATTCCTGAGGGTGAGGCTCTTGTTGTCGGACTTGGAAACAATGACATAACTCCCGATGCACTAGGACCTCAGACTGCGGCAAAGGTGCTTGCAACACGTCATTTGCAGGACGAATTTACTGCTGATGAGGAGGAGTTTCTCACTTCGCTCAGGCGGGTGAGCGTTTTTGCAGGCGGTGTTCTGGGGCAAACGGGAATTGAAACTGCCGAAATAGTGAAAGCTGTTTGCAGGGAGATAAAGCCGTCCGTCATTATTGTTGTGGACGCACTTGCCTGCTCGGACATAAGTCGTCTGGGTACGACAATTCAGATTTCAGATACGGGTATTTCCCCCGGAAGCGGAGTTTCCAACACCAGAAAGGAGTTGTCATACAAGGTTTTCGGAGTGCCTGTTATTGCAGTGGGAGTGCCGACTGTTGTTGATATGCATACAATAGTGCAGAGTCTTACAGGAAGTGAGCCTGACAGAAGTTTGCCGAACATGATGGTAACGCCCAGAGATGTTGACCGTCTTACTGAAAGAGCCGCACAGCTAATTTCGTTTGGAATCAACCTTGCTTTACAGCCTAAGCTTACATTTGAGGACGTAAGAGGATTATTTTGAGTATAAAATGGGATTCCAAAGGGTTGGTAACCCTTTGGCAGAGTCCAGAGACGGCGTCTCTGGTGGGGTGTGGGGCAACGCCCCGCATAAGCCTTCAAGCGTTTCGCATAGGGTGAATTTAGAAACAGTTTCAACTGTTTCTAAAGAGGGGCATGCCTTACAAGTGAAGGCTGCCCCTTTTACATTTA
>ERZ808242.1991-NODE-1991-length-9915-cov-19.491988_pt1 | contig 9915 bp, 11 predicted proteins | sample MGYA00521244_ERZ808242 | MGnify/ENA primary metagenome ERZ808242 (study PRJEB31516, sample SAMN03275573) | gut metagenome | biome: mammalia-associated habitat; material: feces | host: Papio cynocephalus | place: Kenya | collected 2012-07-27 ... | reverse complement strand
AAGCCGCCGATCGACAGATCGTAGCCATGCAAACGGTTGTTGCATATGGGAAACTGTATGCTCCAGCTGTCATTCTCACTGGTCTTTCAATTGCATCAATCCTTAGCGCTCATAATATTATGTCTAAGCGCTATACAGCAGTCGCGACTGCATTCGCAGCAACTGTGGCAAAATTCAATGATTATCGCCAGCATGTGATTGCGGATCATGGTGAAGTTGTCGATCAAGAATACATCAATGCCGTCGAGCATCCTGTTGTGGAAGGCAAGAAAGGCAAGAAAGTCGAAACCAAGGACAACAGCAAAGATACGGTTGTTGGGCCTCAGGAACGGTTCTTCGATGAGTTCTCGCCATATTTCGACAGGAATAATCCTGATCTGAATGTCGCTCAGCTTCGTACAGCGCTCACTCAGGCTCAAAATAGACTGGATTATCAAGGACATTTGTTCTTGAATGAAGTTTATGATATGCTTGGAATGAGCCATACTCCTGCTGGAGCAGTGATGGGTTGGATTAATGATGGCGACGGTCCCGATGAAGTTGTTGATTTCGGCATCTTCAACGGTAACGATGATCCTTGGGATTTCAAGAATGATCAGCCTTGGGATGGTCGCATGGGTATTCTACTTCATTTCAATGCGAATGAACTTATTTACGATCGCATCTGATTCATATTTTTATAAGCTAGGGCCAAGGTAGAGAAGCTTTGGTCCTAGCTTTTATATTTAAGGAGTTCATCATGAATGTTAAGAATCTTGTAAAAGGGATTATCATTGGCGCTGTTGCAGTTGCATCTATAATTGTCGCTGATAAAATTGCAACTAAAGCAGCTAATAAAGAAGCTGAAGAACGTGTTAATGAACTTAATCAAGCTCGAGATAGTGAAAAGATTGATTATGATTTGGTTGAAGAAATGAAAGAAAAGATTGTTACTGATAACAAGCGCCGAATCATGGTTAATATTAGTACTCAAGCTATGATTGCATTTGGCGTCGCAGCTTCCTTATATTTTGCCACAAAAAATAGCATGAATGTTTCCGCATCGGAGGGATTTATCAAAGGTGTAGGTTTTGGCGAACGCTTATCTTTGATTTATAAAAACGGGGTGTATAATTCCGAAGATGCGAAAAACGTATTAAGAATCATGGGACATGATTCGGGATATTCGAATACATTTGTGGATTCTATATTCAAAGAAATTCTGCTCGATGATAAAGAAATTGTCAATGCGATTAAGGATTCTTTGCAATGAAAAATCTTGATGTATTAGATATTCTTGCAATCTCCGCTTCTGATATCGAAGAAGCTCGATATGGAATGGGAATTGTTAATGCTGGTCCGGAATCGCATCTTCAGGGTTTTATTCGATCGACGATAACATGTGCAAATAAAAGTGACCTTGCTATAGTTGAAAGAATGAATTCTCAATTCGATAAATATATTGAAGAAAATCGTATGGTTTTCTTAATTATCGGAGGAATTATTGGAGCGAGTGCCGCCAGTTGCTATTTTATTAATAAAATTAAAAGGGATCGAAAAGGAGCAAACGATGAAGCTTCCAAGTCTGACGAATAGAGAAATTGGATGTTTTACTTCAGGAGTAGCAATCGGAATGATTGCCACCGGAGTGACTTTATATTTTAAAGTAATCCGAAAGTATGTTCCATTGAAAGATCTGGAAAAAGAAGTCGATCAACTTCGCGAGCAAAGAGATTCATTCGGTCGTCAAATTGATGCAATGAACGCATCGTATAAATCAACAAAAACCAAATGGGAAGACATGCTCGAAGGAATCCAAAATGAATATGATGATTATTCCGAAGCAGTAAAGAAGTTGAAGAATGAGTCATCCACAAATGAAGGAAGTGAAAATGAAATGATCCATGAAGAACGAACCGATGTTCCACATGAGATTAATATTGGATGGGATCGAGTGGATGGTCCTTTTAATAGTGAAGAACAATCTCAGATCGATGAATGCAATGGCGTTCAAGATCTGATCGAGGGCACGATGCTTTCGATCATGGAGAAACGATTCGATGAAACTATTGATCCAGAAGAACCGAGATATTTGATCTCCGAAGAAGAGCATAATAATGCTCCAGATTTTATCGATACAGATCATATTGATTATTATGAAGGCGATGATATGCTCGCATTCGGAAGGCAGCTTATTGATCGTCCAGAAGAATTCATTAATATAATTTGCTTGAATCATTTTGGAAAGTTCAGTGAATCTTCAGATCCGAATGTGGTTTGGTGCCGAAATGATGATTTGAAGACGGATTATGAAATCGTTCGAAATCCGGAATCATATCAGGAAGCCATTTTTGGTATTAAAAATCCATATGTCCCATCACATCGAATCAATAAAATGAAGGCAGATGAGATGGAGGAGCAATATGGATCAAGATAAGCCATCATATTTGAATTGGCTTGTCAATCTTAAAGATGTGGGATTATCGGAATATTTCGGAGTATGCAAGATTCTGCATTCGATCCCATTCAAATACACGATATATTTGGACGAGGATCGTGAAGCTGATGGCATGGAGCTTCGAGAATCTTATTATGCTGAATTTGGAGATTATCCGATAGTCCCATTTCCAAATCAGGCAAGTTTTCTTGAAGTGCTAATTGGCATGGTGCATATGTTTGAAAATTGGTCAGATTTAAATCCAGATCAATCTACAAAATTAATGCATACATTCTTCATTAACCTGAATATTCAAGATCTTTCTGGAAAAAGATTGACATCCGAGGAAGAAAGGTATGTAAAATCCAGAGTGAATATCATGATGAATCATGAATATTCTGCAGATGGAAGCAATGGCGGATTATACATCGTTCCTAATACCAACAAAGATTTCACCAGATGTAATCTTTATCATCAAATGGTGGAATACGACAAGTATGCTTATTAAAGCATCGTAAGGAGGTATCATGGACCAGGTGGTTATTCGTGCTAAGAGTTCTAATAAGTCCACCATGGTTATTTACGCAGATCCAAAAGCTCGTGGATATCATGATCTATTGATCAAAGGTGGTCAATTCTATGCAGTATATGATCCAGTAAGTAAATTCTGGAAGAAAGGACTTGATGATCTATCAGAATTAATTGATAATGATCTAGCATCATTCGCAGAAACGTATTCGCCACCTGGGAGCGAGAAGGTTGTAGTTGAGTATATGAATTCCATGTCCAATGGCGCATGGAATCGATATTTAACTCAGATGAAAGGCCTTTCTGATGATAAAATCCTTTTGGATCAGAAAGTCATGTTTGCTAATGACGATGTTAAACGTGAGGATTATGCATCTTTTAAGGAATCATATTCTCTAGAAGATTCACCAACTCCATTTTACGATAAGTTGATGTCGACCATTTATGACGAGGATCAACGGCGTAAATTGGAATGGGGAATTGGTTTGCTCGTTGATGGCAATGATCTTGATAAAGTTCAAAAGTTTTTCGTCATCTGCGGAGATCCTGGAACTGGAAAATCAACCGTTCTGAATATAATTCAAGAATTGTTTGATGGTTATATTTCCTATTTCAACGCCAAGGAACTTGGTCAGGGCTATACATTTGCAACCGATGTATTCAAGAATGCGCCATTGATTGCCATCCAAACGGATGGAGATCTTTCCAACATTCGAGATAACACGGTAATCAATCAGATCTCAGGTCATGAAGAGATCATTATTAATGAGAAAGGAGTTAAGCGATATGCGATAAAAACTAAAACCATGATGTTTATGGCGACCAATAAAGCCGTACAAATAACGGATTCTAGATCAGGAATCATTCGAAGGCTTATCGATGTTTATCCAACGGGTAACACATTAAATAGCAGTGAATATTTTGATTGCATGGATCATATTAAGTACGAGCTTGGAGGCATCGCTAAGCATTGCCTTGATGTTTACAAGTCCATGGGTCCAATGGCATATAGCGGCTATGTTGCAAAAGAAATGGTCGCTAGGACGAATGATATTTATGCATTTCTATCGTCACAGTTAGATCGAATCGAACATGAAAAGTCGCTGGATGGCGATCAATTATGGAGAGATTTCAAAGGCTGGTGCGATGATGCAAATGTCACAATCACATTGAAGAAACAGGATTTCATCAGCGAGCTTGAATCATATTTCAAGAACGTCACGAAACCTGTAGTACATGGACGAAGGACCACAAGAAACAATATATTCAGCGAATTCAAATGGAATAAATTCGTGTCAGACGGAGATAGATCTGAATCGAAACCGATTGAAATCAAAGTCAAACCATTAGTGTTAGATAAGACGAAATCATATTTCGATAAGATCGCTGCCGATTATTTGGCACAGTATGCTGCGAATAATGATATTGGTAATCCTCAAAAGCCATGGACTATGGTTCATACAACTTTAAAGGATATTGATACATCTAAGCTTCATTGGGTTCAAGTCCCGGAAAATCACATCGTTCTCGATTTTGATATTCGAGGAGATGACGGAGAGAAAAGCCTTGAAAAGAACTTGGAAGCGGCTGCAAAATATCCACCAACATATGCTGAATTATCAAAGAGTGGAAAAGGAGTTCATCTACATTATATTTATGATGGAGACCCAACGAAGTTAAAGCCTTTGATCGACGTTAATATCGAATGCAAGGTCTATAAAGGAAAGTCGGCATTGAGAAGAAAGTTGACTTTCTGTAATGACCTTCCAATCGCTCATATTTCAAGTGGTCTTCCATTAAAAGGAGAAAAATCCATGATCAATGAGCAAACCATTAAAGATGAAAAGCATCTTAGGCGTCTTATAATTAATAACTGCAAAAAGATGTATATGCCTGGCACGAAGCCAAGTATTGATTTTATTTGCAAGTTATTAGATGAAGCCTATGATAGCGAAATGCCATACAATGTAGAAGACATGAAGCCGATGGTGACCAAATTCGCAGAAGGATCGACACATCAAAAGGATTATTGTCTTCGAGTTGTGAGCAACATGAAATGGAGATCCGACATTAAGCAGGCTCCAGCGGTTCCAGATCCAGATGAAAAAGAAGATAAACGTCCTATCACCTTTTATGATACGGAAGTTTTTCCAAATCTTTTCATGATTTGTTACAAAGACGAGGGTGATGAGAAAGAGCATCCAGTCAAGACATTGATCAATCCAAAGCCTGAAGATGTTAGGGCTCTATGCAGAACGAAGTTGGTTGGATTCAACAATCGCAAGTATGATAATCATATTCTATATGCTTGGGGTTGGTTGAATTATACAAACGATGGTCTGTATAGGTTAAGTCAAGATATTGTAAACGGCAAACGTAATGCATTGTTCCCAAATGCATTCAATTTGTCGTATACGGATATTTATGACTTCTCAGCTAAGAAACAAGGATTAAAGAAATGGGAAATTGAATTAGGCATTGATCATCACGAGCTTGGTATGAGATGGGATGAACCAGTTCCTAAAGAAAAATGGGATTTGGTGAAATCATATTGCGAAGATGATGTTCGAGCGACAGAAGCTGTGTTCAATCATCTTCATGAAGATTTCGTAGCAAGACAAGGCTTGGCTAACTTGTCAGGCTTGACGGTCAATGACAGTACAAATCAGCATGTCACGAGAATTGTATTTGGCGATGTAAAGCATCCTCAAAACGAATTCCCATGGCCTGATCTTCACAAGGAGTTTCCAGGATATACATTTGACAAATTCGCGGATCGCGAACATAAATCAAAATATCTTGGAGAATATCCAAGTGAAGGTGGATATGTATATGTTTATGGAATGGGTAATGGCGATGGAGTGGATTATCATAACATGACATTGTCTTATAACAAGCCCAATAGCGAAAGGTTGAAGGATTTCGAAAAAGTATATTCTGATTTTGGGATGGATCTCAAAGAACTTCATCCAGATCTAATCGATAAATTGTCCAAATGATTTAAGCCTGGGTTGCCTGAAAGTGACTCAGGCTTTTATATTTAAGGAGTAATCATGTCTTTTGATCAAGGATTAACGATTCTGTTTATTATTGCAATTCTTATTTTGGCAATGGGTTTTACATTATTGCAATTGACAAATGATGCGAAGCATATTTCTTTGGATTCTATGGATGCGAATCATGAGTCCAAGGAAGGGAGTGACGAATGCCAAAAGAAGAACTAGGAGGCATATTTGGAAACGTTGCATTGCTTGATGTCGCATCGCTACATCCGACAAGTATCGAAGCGATGAATTTCTTTGGTCCATATACAAAGCGATTCAGCGATATCAAGCAAGCACGTATTGCCATTAAGCACAAAGATCTTGATAAAGCCAGAGGTCTCATGGATGGAGCATTGGCGCCTTTGCTTAAAGAAGGTGAAGATACAAAGTCCTTGGCACAGGCTTTGAAGATCGTCATTAATTCAACATACGGTTTGACATCCGCTCATTTTCCAACCAAATTCAATGATGTTGATAATGGTGTGAATGATCGAAACATCGAGAACATGGTTGCGAAACGTGGAGCATTATTCATGGTCCTTTTGAAACAAAAGGTTTATGAATTAGGATACACAGTAGTCCATGTTAAAACTGATTCGATCAAAATTGCTGATGCAGATGAATTCATTATCAATTTTGTTAATGATTTCGGAAAGCATTATGGCTACACGTTCGAGCTCGAAGCGATATATGATAGATTATGTATTGTAAACAAATCCACGTATATTGCTCATTCGGCTTATGGAGATGAAGTCAATGAATGGACGGCAACTGGATTGCAGTTCCAGGTGCCATATGTATTCAAGACATTATTTTCACATGAACCGATCGAGTTTAAAGATTTGACCGAAACCAAGTCTGCGACTACGGCGATATATTTGGATTTCAATGAAGGGTTGCCAGAAGGCGAACATAATTATGATTTCGTTGGAAAGGTATCTGCATTCAGTCCAGTTAAGCCTGGTTGCGGAGGAGGATTATTGGTTCGTCAGATGAAGGATAATAAATGGAATGCCATCACAGGCTCTAAAGGCTATCGATGGAAGGAGTCATCTATTATTCGAGATCGCGGATTAGAAAACGAGATCGACATGCGATATTATGAGAAATTGGCCAATGATGCGATTGAGACAATCAATCGTTATGGCGATTATCAATCGTTTGTAGATCTTGATACACCTTATGTCTCGCCCAATCCAAATAGCCAAGCATATTTGGATGCACGACGAGGACAAGCTCGATAATATCAAATGCCTGGGTTGCTTCAATAGCGATCCAGGCTTTATATTTAAGGATTAATCATGAAAGACATTTGGATTATCTCTGGCTTTATTATAAGCCTCTTATGCATTACATTTAATAAGTATTTCAAAGCCATTTCTTATACGCTCGAGTCGCCAAACCAAAAGCTTGATGAAGTCAAAAAGCATCTAACCGAACTCGGTTTCAAGTATAATGATTGTCTGCTTTGTTATATCATAGATTATAATAATTGCAAAGATATTCTTGATGTGGAATCATTTGATCTTACAATTGATATCGACAATGAAGGTCAAGCAATCTATTGGCAAACCGCCAAAGGGTCTGGCTACATGTCGTTTGATATGTTACTCAAACAAAAGAGCATTGAGTCTTTCATAAAACATATTCAAGAAACTAAGTAAGGAATACCAATGACCAACATCAACATCCATATCCCGATCCCCGATCGTATTGGTCTTAATGCGCTGTATGGCCCAAACGATATTAATCTGAAAATGCTTAAGAATGATACGAATGCTAAGATTTCCACAGTGGGTGGGTTTGATAACGAGCCTTTCGCCCTTTCCATATTTGGAGAGAAGACGGAAGTCGAACGTATTCAAAATATAGTAGAATGGATGATGGCTTCAGTCGACCAAATTGGTTATATCGAGCAAGAGAATTTGACAATCGTTTTGATGCAGTCCAAATCGCAGCTTGGCATCTATCAAGATGAGAATCTTATATTTGGTCTTGGCAAGCAGAAAATCTATGCTATGAACCAAAAGCAAACTGATTATGTCAACAGTATTCATGACAACATCATTACGTTTGCCATTGGCGCTGCGGGTACAGCCAAGACATTTCTTGCTACGGTTTGTGCGCTAAAAGCTTTGCATAACAAAGATATTCGAAGCATCGTAATCACAAGACCTCCAGTGGCCTTGGATGGATTGGACATGGGGTTCATGCCTGGAACAGCCGAGGATAAACTTGGGCCTTGGCTTGGACCGGTATTGGATGTATTTTCCAAGTTCTATTCGTCTGAAAAGATTGCGGATATGGTGAAGGAGGGAAAGATTAAGATGATTCCATTGGCATTCTTCCGTGGATATTCTTTCGACAAGTCCTTCATCATTGTCGACGAAGCTCAGAACATCAAAACGCGCACCTTCAAAGCGATCTGTTCTCGTATCGGGCATAAAAGCAAGATGGTTATTTGCGGCGATTTCAAGCAATCGGACACGAAGGATAGCGGTCTTGAAAGGGCTGCTAAAATCCTAAGTTCGGTCGATGGAGTTAATGTGGTTCGATTCGGCCAAGATGACATTGTCCGATCCGGCATCACAGCAAATGTCATCAAAGCATTTGAAGAGAATGGTTACTGATATGGAATACCTTTATATTTATGCAATCGGATGCGTAGTGGGTGTTCTTTTGGTCATGATGATATTTTACAAGTAAGGAGAACAGAATGAGCAATACATATGAAGATGTTCTTAGGGACATCTATCAAACCGGCGAGCTTCGAGACGATCGAACTGGAGTTGGGACTTACTCCAAGTTCGGACAAATGATCCGCTATAACATTCCGGATGGCTTTCCTCTGATCACGACCAAACGTGTATATTTGAAAGGCGTGATCGCAGAACTGCTATGGTTTTTGCGAGGGGAAACCAACGTAAAGTTCTTACATGATCACAACTGTCATATTTGGGATGAATGGGCGGATGATAATGGCAATCTTGGACCAATTTATGGAAAACAATGGCGAGATTGGAATGGCGATGGCATTGATCAAATCAAAAACGCAATAAATTTGATCAAGAATCAACCATATTCCAGAAGGATTCTCGTCAGCGCTTGGAATCCGTCACAACTTGATCAAATGGCATTATATCCATGCCATGCCTTGTTCCAATTCTATGTTCGAGGAGACAATTATCTTGATTGCGCCTTGTATCAACGATCAGCTGACATGTTCCTCGGAGTGCCATTCAATCTGGCATCATATTCTTTGCTGACTATGATGATGGCGCAGCAATGTGATTTAAAGCCTGGCGAATTTGTTTGGATTGGCGGTGATTGTCATATTTACAAGAACCATAGAGCACAAGTAGCAGAACAGTTAAGTCGTAAACCGTATCCCTTGCCTGAAATGAATATCAAGAAGGCGAAAGATATTTTCAGTTACGACTTCGACGACTTTGAATTGATCAACTATAGGCATCATCCAACGATTAAAGCTCCAATCGCAGTCTGAAAGGATAGATTATGGATGAAGTATATTTACATCCGAATAAAGAAGACATCGATTACATGAACATGCTTGAAAAAGGTAGAATCTCTGAACATGCAAATTCATATATTGATATTATGATGCGCAATGCCAGAGAATATCTATCTCTATATTTTCCAGACAAAGTCTTCAAGAAACATGAATGCAAATACATAGGCAAAAGATTCAAAGGCCTTCACAATGCCAATGGAGTGCCGGGTTTTGTCGAGTATTGGATATTTTACAAACCTGAGAATCGAGTTTATAAGATTCGCAAAGAGTTTCAAGAAGATGGAGCTTGGTTAAGCGTATACACATTCGAAGCTGTCTCGGAGGAAGATGATGAGCAACACTGATGTGATTCAAAACGCTTCATTTGCATTTCTTCAGATTCATGCTCAAGAATT
>ERZ808242.1988-NODE-1988-length-9923-cov-6.920247_pt1 | contig 9923 bp, 11 predicted proteins | sample MGYA00521244_ERZ808242 | MGnify/ENA primary metagenome ERZ808242 (study PRJEB31516, sample SAMN03275573) | gut metagenome | biome: mammalia-associated habitat; material: feces | host: Papio cynocephalus | place: Kenya | collected 2012-07-27 ... | reverse complement strand
TAAAATATAATGAATTACAAATGATAGATACCGATTTATCGCATCACTAATATTCTAAAATCCCAAGTTCAGAAAGCATTCATGTCTCTGCTTTATGGTTTTTGTTTAAAGATGTTCTCGAATTTGGCATATTCTGTTGGCTCAAAAGGCGCAGATGCTTTATACTCTCAGATAGCCAGAGAAATAGGCACTCCAGCAGCAAAATTGATTTCATTTACCATAAAATCATATTATGGTCCAATGGATTTGGCTGAACTTGAATCGTTATCGAAAGAATTTGCTGACAACCCTATGGCTGAACATATTCTACGTTGTAGGGTCCTCAAATACGTTTATACAAACACGCTTACATATAAAAAGAAACAGCAGATTGGCGAACTATGTAATTTGAAGTTGATTTCAAAAGCAGAGTCGATTAGTGGTTAGTGGTCTATTATATTTGTAGGTCTAAATATTGACCACTAACCATTGTTGCTATCTCAGACAACAAAACCTCTATAGAATGTCTTCTGTAAATTCGAAACGAATAGCGAAGAATACTTTCTTCTTGTATTTAAGGATGCTACTCCTTTTAGGGGTATCCTTATATACGTCACGCGTCATTCTCAAAGTTTTGGGAATAGACGATTATGGTATCTATAATCTCATTGCAGGTTTTGTCACATTCTTAGCCTTTATCAGCAATGCATTGGTATCTGCTATGCAGCGGTACTTTAATGTCGCTCTGGGAAAGAATGATATCCAGGATTACAAGGATGTTTACTCAATGAGTATTAACATACTCGTGGGATTTTCTTTTCTAATCTTGCTGGCAGGTGAAACCTTGGGACTATGGCTCGTAATGAACCATCTTAATATTCCTTTAGAACGATATGGAGCAGCCATGTGGGTGTATCAGATATCGCTGCTCACTTTTATCGCTAATACTTTGCGCACCCCATTCCATGCCTCTATCATAGCACATGAGAAAATGTCGTTCTATGCTTATGTAAGTTTGTTGGAGGTCTTTCTGAGACTCGGCATGGTATTCCTTCTGACGGTTATTTCTGGTGATCATTTGATAATGTATGCTTTGCTTTATTTGCTTGTCATTGTATTGGTTAATGCCATATACATGATATATTGCAGAAAAAGATTTTATGAGTGCCGATATGAGTTCAAGAAAGACAAAGCCATGCTCAAAGACTTGATGAGCTTTTCCGGCTGGACATTGATGGGGCAAGCATCGGTTGTAATAAAGAATCAAGGAGAGGCAATCCTTATCAATAGATTCTTCACTGTTGCAGCAAATGCCGCAATGGGAGTGGCATCTCAGGTTGCAAATGCTCTTGAAATGTTCGTTTCAAACTTTCAGACGGCCTTCAATCCACAACTGATACAATCTTATGCATCTAAAGACTATGAGGCACATAAAAACCTGCTGTTCAAGGCATCTAAGTTCTCATATTATCTTTTGCTCATAATGCTGATACCAATTGTGGCTAATATTGATTTCATTTTGAATCTCTGGCTGGAAGAAGTTCCTAAATATACAAACTACTTTGTCACTTTTATCTTAATATCGTATTTATTCAATGCATTGAGTACACCATTCTTTACCTCTTTGAATGCGGTCGGGAAAATAAGAAAATATCAAGTTACACTCTCCGCTATATTTTTATGTGGACTCGGATTGATATTCTTTATCCTTAAAGGAGGCGCCAAGCCTTATATGATATCAGTGATAGCGATATTGATACAATTTGCGCTTTTCATAGCAAGAATATATTACGCACACAAATATGTGTTGTTTTCATATATGCGTCTTTTTAAAGACTTAATATTGAAGGTCTTCGTTGTAACATTTTTTTCTCTGTTTACGCCATATCTACTGCATGATCGCTTAGGAGGTATTCCGCAACGCATACTGGCCGTTATTCTAGAAACAATGTCAACAGGTCTTATAATACTTGTATTTGGAATGAGTAGGACTGAGCGGCAAATTATTACAAACTACATAGTAAAAAAAACAACTAAAGAATGATTGTTATTGTATTTGGCAATGATCATACGAATAGTGTAGGAGTTATTCAATCGTTAGGAAAGGCTGGTTATCGATGTGTCGGGCTTTTGTTTGGGACTAAGTCAGATCTTGTCATCAGTAGCAAGTATACTGAATACGTGATAACCGCAAAGGATCCTCAAACTTGCATTGAGATGCTCCTGAATAATTTTCCTGTAAGTGAATCAAAAATACCAATCATCGCATGTTGTGACACGGCAGCCTTGACCTTGGAACGCAATGCGAATAGGCTGAATAAACATTTTGTATTTGAGTACTCTACCCATTATACACTGGACTACCTGGCAAAGAAAGAGAATCAGGTTCAAATAGCGACAGAGTCAGGCTTCAATGTGCCTAAGTCTTGGAATCTTCTAGACAGTAGAGGAATCCCATCGGATGTTTGCTATCCTTGTATAATCAAGCCATTGGTTAGCTGTGAGGGAGCGAAGAGTGATATTAGAGTATGTAGGACACGCAAAGAATTAGAGAAGAATCTCAATTCTCTTATGCATACCAAAAATGTCTTACTTCAACAGTATATTGAGCGCGATTACGAGATAAGCATACTCGGATGTGGCTTGACAACCGGCAAATGCATTATCCCTGTAGTTGAAAACAAACTCACTCTCTATCCGAAACATGTAGGCTTGGAGTGCTTGGCCAACATTCAGCCCCTTGAAGATGGTCCTATAAAATCAAGTATAGAAAGACTGATTTCAATTACCGGATATGTTGGCTTGTTTTCTGTCGAGATGATGCATCGCAAAGGCGACGATAAGTTCTATTTTACTGAGATCAATCTCCGGAATGATGGAGCGGAGGCATTGGTGACGAAGTATGGCGCAAACCTGCCTCTTAACCATGTCGAAGACTTAATGGGATTGCCTCTTACTGAGTCGACGGAGTATCATCCTGGATATTATATATGGGATATGCACCACTTTCTTTCTTTGATGCATCGTGACATTAGTCTTATTAACTGGATCAAGGACATAAAAAAGTCTAATGGATTTATGCTTTTCTTCAAAGAAGACAGAAAACCCTATTTCAAACAATACACCAACTGGATATTGTCAAAACTTCATTTAAGAAAGAATGAATCATATTAGTAAAATAATCATAATCGGGACGAACCATCATAACACATTGAGCATGGTGAGGAGTTTCGGCGAGGAAGGACAAAAAGTGACACTTTACATTTATGGGGCACAACGCAGCTATATAGCAAGCTCAATTTATGTCGAACGTGCATCTTTCTTCTCATCAGCTTCAGATGCGATTGATGCTGTATTTTCTTGCGCATGCCCGTTGGGTGAAAAGCCGCTTGTGATAGCGTGTTCTGATGAAGTTTCATCTATAATGGACAAACATTATGATGAGTTTGTCTCAAAGTGCTATTTTTTCAATGCAGGTGAAGTGGGGCGTGTCACATCCTTCATGGATAAGCAGAAACAACTTGAGCTGGCAAAGGAATGCGGATTCTCGGTTCCGTCATCAATCGATACTTTGCCCAAGGATGCAGATCTTTCGAGAATAAATTATCCTTGCTTTGTTAAACCCGAGGCAAGCATCTATGGCGGGAAAAATATTGCCATCTGCCAGACACCAGCAGAACTCAAAGCGGCTCTTAATAAATATAACCCTGAATATAGGATACTTGTACAAGATTATATACGCAAGGAATACGAGATAGTAGTTCTTGGATTATCCGTTGGAAAAACAATAATCATTCCTGGTTATATCCAAAAGCATAGAGAAGAAAGAGGCGGCACCACCTACTCAACCGTAAGACCTATTTTGGACCTTCCACAACATATCGTTGACGCATGTCGACAGATGATTAAGGAGATTGGCTACCAAGGCTTATGGGGTATAGAGTGCATAAAGCAAGGTGCTGACTATTTCTTCCTTGAGCTTAACATGCGCAATGACGCTACAACATATTCGATGAAAACGGCTGGTGTGAATTTGCCATACTTGTATTTAAAATTGATTGAATCTCCCAATGTTGATCTTGATATCAAATCTGTCAGGTCCATCAACTCTATAGTTGAGTTCAACGATTTTAACTTTGTGCTGAAGGGAAAGGTGGGCTTGATAGAATGGTATCATGACTACAAAGGCTCGGAATGCAAATACTTCCATTCTGTTGAAGATCCTAAGCCATACCGGTTGGAAAGATGTGAATACATACGATTCTTGCGCAAACGCATATTGAAGTTCTGAATCGTGTTTACCATTAGTTGAGAATAAATATGAGCAAGATAATAAACAGCAACTACTCTTTTCTCAATTATGCAATTGCACTATTCTTTTTGGCCACACCGATTGAATCAATTGCTGTATTTGAGGGATTTTCAATAGCGAAACTATCCGCATTAATCGTATTTGTAGGCTGGACCCTTAAAGGGTTCAAGACTTCCAGATCTGTTATGATAAGAAGTTTTATTGTGCTGGCCTTGTATGCATCCATGACAACTATTTGGTCAATCGATAGAACAAATACGTCAAATCAACTTATCAGGTTTTTGTGGCCTAGCATCATCGTGGCGATTGCCATGAACTATTCGATAAGATGCAATGAGGATATATTCTTGTATTTGAAAGCGTATATTGTCGGCTGTTTGATTTCGACTGTCGCCACTTTCTTGTTTAGGGATGCCACACTTGCAGCGGCAGAGTATTTGAGTCAGGAGAGATTGACAGCCTTTGGACAAGATCAGAACACTTTGGCATTTCTACTTTGCACCGGTTTTACAATCGTATTGAATTTCTTCAGAAAAACTCGAAACGGAAAACTAAAATATTTAAGTATAGTTATATTACTATCATTTGTTATTGTTATACTTTCTACAGGTTCAAGAACAGGGCTAATACTCACGGCCTTTGTCTTTGGGCTGTATTTCATGTCAAGCGGCAGCCTGAAAAACTTTGTTTTAATGATATTGTTGGTGCTACTGCTATCTCCTGTGATATATAATTATATACCCGAGTCTATATGGGATAGATTTCTCGAGACCAATGACTTGATGGAAAGTGGTGATTTTTCCGACAGAGGCCGTATCTGGTCATCCGGACTTTCGGCTCTGACCACAGAAAATTATGTGTTGGGCGTAGGTTATTCAAATTTCAGCACGATGCTGAGAAATCATTTCGGGTGGCAGATGGCGTCGCATAACACTTATCTTTCGTATTTGGCGGATTTGGGAATAGTCGGTTTTCTCATATTCCTGAGCGTAATATACCGTATATTTATGATCGTACGCAAGATATATAAAGTAGACAAAGACGTATATGTCTATGCCTATATAGTCCCTTTCCTTGTCGTTATGTTTGTGCTTGAGACGGAATACAAAAGATGGCTGTTTATATTCGGAGTTATGTTGGAAGCGTATTTCCGTCTAAATTATTCACGGTACTATCAATCTAATCATTAATAATGAATCCTATTAAAGTCAAACTAGCCCACTATTCGTGGGACATAGCTTACGGTGAATATTCCGACAGAATCATTTCGGAAGGTCTGAAAGGAGTAAAGATTAATATAGTCAGGAACCCCTATAAAAATAAATGGTTTGCGGATCCTTTCATTTTGGATGAGGACAGTGAAAGGATACAGTTTCTTGTAGAGGAATTTGATTATGAAGTGAGAAGGGGGCGTATCGCACGATTGGCAGTCAACAAGAACGACAAAAAGATTGTGGAGTGTACCATCATCCTTGACCTTCCCACCCACCTTTCTTTTCCTGTGATCTATCGTTCGGATGGAGAGACCTACGTTCATCCTGAGAATTCCGCTTCCGGGGCAAGTTATATGTACCGCTATGATCGAGATTCTGATAAGCTTATAGAACCCAAGTTGATGGTTGATGAGCCAATCGCTGATGCCATTATCCACAAGGATGGTGATACATATCGCATGTTTGCCACACGAGTCCCCGAGACAAATGGAAACATTCTTCATGAATATTCATCCAAGGCTCTTCTCGGTCCCTACAAGCATGTAGGTGAAGAAATCTATGAGAAGAATTCCGCCCGTATGGCCGGCATGTTTATGAAGAGTGCAGACGGGCATATTGTTCGGCCGGCACAGGATTGTTTTGGCGGATATGGCAAGGCAGTAATAATGTATGACGGTCATAAACAACTCTGCAGGATAAAAGCAAACACATACAAATATGCAGGAATACATACATTCAATACATTCGAAGGGTCATTCGTGATTGATTATAAGAAGTACGACTACCCACTGATTTATAAACTATCAAGAATGCTGAGGAAATGAAAATTTTACAAGTTCTTTCCACATTAGGACAAGGTGGTGCTGAACATTTCACAATAGGATTGGCTAACGAACTGATTCGACAAGGGCACGAATGTGACGTCATTACATTGTTTGATGTCAAGAAAGATAATGATCTATTGACAGAGCTCTGCTCAAAAGCACATTTCTATTCGCTACATAAGAAGGCAGGATTTGATACAAAATGTTTCATCAGATTGTATCACTTCATTAAAGAAGGTAACTATGATGTGGTCCATGCTCACGTTGGAGCAATCCCATACATACTCCTTTCAACATTGCTTTTGAAAAAAGTAAAGTTCGTCGCCACTATTCATTCCGAAGCCAGAAGGGAGGCGGGCAAATCCGTCATGAAATGGTGCCGTCTCTATATGTTCCGGCATTACAAATGTGTTCCTGTGACTATTTCAGAAGATTCAAAGGCGTCTTTTGACAAGTTCTACAAAATGAATTCATCAATGGTGTACAATGGCGTTCCTGATTATACAGGGAAAGGCATCACACCTTTGAGGGATAATGATAAACAGATCCTTTTCATTCATCCAGCCAGTTGCCAGCCGGTCAAGAATCAAGAGCTGTTAATAAAGGCTTTCGCAAAACTTACCAAAAATTACCCTAACACTAAAATGCTTTGGCTCGGAAGTAACGCCACCTACAAAGCATTGTATGACTCGTTAGTTCCTTTAATGGTTAATCAGTTTAAGTATGTTGGTGTTGTCGCAAACGTTCGTGATTTCTTAGCTCAAGCTGATGCCATGTGTCTTTCTTCTAAAATGGAAGGCATGCCGATGACTATCATTGAAGCTTTCTCTGTTGGGACCCCTGCTCTCTGCACTCCAGCCGGAGGAATTGTCAACATGATTGAAGAAGGTAAGAATGGCATGATGTCGAAGGACTTGTCTGTAGATGAATATTATTCAATGATGAAAATGTTCTGTGCTTTGTCCGCTCAAGAAAAAGCGGACATGAGACAATACGCGAAAGAGTCCTTTTCCAAATATTCGATTGAAAGCACAGCACACGGTTATTTAGACATATACAAGAGTAAATGAATATAATAGGTTTGTTCCCCTTGACAGGCAATGGTGGAATTGCCTCTTGGACAAAGAAGTTCACAAAAACATTTCCCGATGATGAACATCAATTCACTTTTGTGAATGTGTCTCCTTCTGCGCCTAGAAAGGGAGGGTTGAGCGAGACATTTTTGTTTCGCACGTTCTCGGGCTTTTCAGCAATGTTCAGAATTCTTCGTGAACTGAAAGTGGTTATGAAGAAAGATAAGTATGACATCTTACATACGACCACAAGTGGAAATATCGGTTCTCTTCGAGATTACTGTGTGGCAAAGCTTTGCAAGAAATATGGCGTGAAAACCATCATGCATTGCCGTTATGGATGCATCACAGAGGACATTCAGTCCTCAGGTTTGGTCGGCAGATTTCTTCGGATGTCGATGAATGAGTTTGATCAGATATGGGTGCTAGACTCGCGATCCTACAATACTCTTAAAGGTATGGGTAATCTGATGGACAAGGTGTATCTCACTCCCAACTCCATAGATGTAAACGAAAAGATGAATCCGACTCCTAAGGATTATAAGCGTGTGGCATTTATTGGAAATCTATATCCGACCAAGGGGCTTTATGAGTTGGTGCAAGCTTGCACACGTGCTGATGTGCGTTTGGATATTATTGGTCCAGGTTCAAATGCGGTTGTTGCGAATGTAAAGAAAATCGCCGGCGAAAAATTGGACAAGACAATCTTTGTACATGGTCGCCTTCCTAACCCTAACGCAGTTAAATTCATGCACGAAGTGGATATTTTGGCATTGCCGACTTACTATCCATGGGAGGCATTCCCCATCTCCATCATAGAGGCTATGAGTCTCACCAAGATGGTGATATCCTGCCCTCGAGCAGCTGTAAAGGACATGCTTACCGATCTTGATGGCAAGCCTTGCGGAATGCTTGTCGCTCCAAAGTCATCTGATGCTATTGTGGAGGCCATCAACTGGTGTCAGACGCACAAGGAGAAGGCAGATGAAATGTGTCATAAGGCTTACGAAAAGGTGTATGCCTACTACCGGAAAGAAGTGGTTTACGACCTCTACAGGTCTTTATATGCAAAGTTGGCATGATTACAACAAAATCTGATTTGAAGTTCTATCTTCACGAGGATGCCAAGGCTAACCGTATGGAAGAGTGTTCAATGCTGAAATATATGGTGCGTCTTTTCATTGGTAGCGAATCCGCTCATATATATAAATATTTGAAGACACTTCGTTACTGCGAGTTTCATTGCAACAACTCTGGTTTGCTCCACAAGATTTTATACAGATACTATAAAGTGCGTCTGCATCGATTGGGATTCAAATATAATCTTCGTATCCCTGAAAATGTATGTGGGTATGGTTTGAGCATTATGCATATTGCAGGTTGTGGAGGTTGCTTAATCAATGCAAAGAAAGTAGGCAACTATGTAAAACTACAGACAGGCGTGCTACTTGGCAATACTAATCATTCCGAGAGTGAAAAGCCAATGATCGGCAATTTCGTAGGTTTTGGACCTGGCGCAAAGGTCCTTGGGAAAGTGACCATTGGCGACAATTGTTTCGTGGCCGCCAATGCTGTTGTAGTAAAAGATGTACCAGATAATGCAATCGTTGGTGGAGTGCCAGCGAAAATAATTAAAATGAAAGATCAATATGAGTATGTTAGCAAAGCTGAAAAAGAACTTTAGCTTGAGAGGTTTTTACTTTATATACAAGGAATATTTTGGGATAAGGAAGCGCGACTTTGGCTATATCACTGACAATGTGACAATTACCCCCCCCCCTAATGGCTTCTAACCCAAAGAATGTGTTCCTATATGGTAACAATGGGTTAAATCATGCGACACTGCTTACCACAAACGCAAGGTTTATCATGAAGGAAAATTCCGGTGCCGCATATGGCCTTAAAGTAAGCACTGGTAATCATGCTAGGATAATAGGCATTCAATATAGGAATATCACTGAAGCCACAAAGCCCCATGGACTGGACAAAGACGTTGTAGTAGAGGAAGATGTATGGATTGGGATGAATGTGACTCTTCTGTCTGGTGTGACAATCGGCAGAGGCACAACAGTAGCTGCTGGTGCTGTCGTCACCAAGCCAATGCCGCCATACTGTGTTTGCGGAGGAGTTCCTGCGAGATTCATTAAGTTTTATTGGACAATTGACCAGATACTTGAACATGAGTCCAAGTTATACTCGAAAGAAGAGCGATACTCACGTGAGCAACTTGAAAGAATTTTTGCCGAATATATTCCGAATAACTCGCATCAAACAATTACGAAGAAATAACTGAGATATGCGACTGTTAATTGTTAGTGGCCAATATTAGTCCTTGCGAGAAGTGGTATAATCCAAGCGGTAAAGCAGTCAGCTGTCAAATGAATTTATGAGTAAGAACTGTTACAATAAAATAGGGACTGTCGGGAAATGCCTAAATAGAGATTATCTATCCAAATTGACCTTATTTATTAGGTTGTTAAGTTAACAATTTCATTTTTGGTCATGATTTCATCAGGCTGGT
>ERZ808242.1983-NODE-1983-length-9952-cov-3.584824_pt1 | contig 9952 bp, 8 predicted proteins | sample MGYA00521244_ERZ808242 | MGnify/ENA primary metagenome ERZ808242 (study PRJEB31516, sample SAMN03275573) | gut metagenome | biome: mammalia-associated habitat; material: feces | host: Papio cynocephalus | place: Kenya | collected 2012-07-27 ... | reverse complement strand
TACCCGTTAAGGAAATCGAGGACGTTTACGGCGTGAAAGTAGAGGGCGAAGAAGTCGACGTTTTCTCGCTCACGAAAACTACTATCAGAGCGACGGCGAACGCGCGCGGCATAGGTTCGGGCGCGGCAAGGGATTCGGCGATAGTCATCGAGCGGTACGAAAGACCGAGCGTTGAGTTCCCGAACGGGCGCGTAGTGACGGTTGCGGGCGACAAGATACTTGCTATTTCCGATTTGCCGTACTTAAACGGCAGGGACGGAGAGAGGGATTTTCCGTTCGTCAAGCAAGACAGTAACTCTCAGGCGGGAACGTTTTTCGGCGTGAGCGTGGTGGAAAGGATTATTCCGTTGCAAAGGGCTTACAACGCCGTCAAGAACAGAAAGCACGAGTTTTTGAACAGAGTGAGCGTGGGGGTCATGACCGTCGAGGACGGTTCGGTCGATACCGACGAGCTTGCCGAAGAGGGCTTGCCGCCCGGAAAAGTCATTGTTTACCGCCAAGGCGCGGAACCGCCGAGAATGCTCAACGCGCAAAGCGTGCCGGTGGACTTTACTTACGAGGAAGAAAGGCTTTCGAGCGAGTTTATCACGATAAGCGGCGTAAGCGAAATTTCGCGCAATTCGTCATTACCGACGACGGCGACGAGCGGCGTTGCGCTTCAACTTCTCGTGGAGCAAGACGAAACGAGATTGTCCGTTACGGCGGAGAACGTAAGGCGGGCGGTGCGCGAGGTCGGAAAGCAGATTATAAGGCTTTTTAGACAATTTGCGACAGACACGAGGCTTATGCGCATTGCGGGAGACAACAGAAAGAGCGAAGTGTTCTACTTCAACGCGTCGGATTTGACGAGCGACGACGTTGTGTTCGATACAGAAAACGAGCTTTCGTCCACGCCGGCGCAGAAGAAGAGCAGTATTTACGACCTATTATCCACCGGACTTTTGACGGACGGCGACGGGCAGATGAACCCGAGAACGAAAGCCAAAATTTTGGAAATTTTAGGGTACGGCAACTTCGACAGCGTGCAAGATTTGACTAACTTGCACATTTCGAAAGCTTCGGGAGAAAATCTCGAATTCATTAAGGGAAAAGTCGAACCGGAAGAATTCGACGACCACGACCTGCATATCACCGAACATACGCGTTTCCTTTTATCGGGAGAAGCGGCGCTGTTCGGCGACGAAAAGAAAGTTAAAGAGAACGCGCTCGCTCACATAAGAGCGCACAAGGCGTTTTTGAGAGAGGAAAACGCCGAAAAGATTCAAAATTTAAGCGAAAAAGCAAATTAAAATAAGCGGGAGGATATCATGGAAGAGCTTAAAAATGAACAAGCCGCGGTCGCGGCGCAAACTGCGGAGGCAGAAGAAATTTTAGAAGGGCGCGACGAGCAGACCTCGACCTCATTGAAAAAGTTCAAAGACGTTAAGTCGCTTGAAAAAGCTTACGGTTCACTCGAATCCGAATTCACCAAACGCAGTCAACGGATAAAGGAACTGGAAGGGAAAGTAGCCGAATTAACCGAGTTCAAGCTTAGCGCGGAGAAAGAGAAAGCCGCTCTTGAAGCGGAGGAAAAAGCGCGGGAAAACGCGGGAAAAGGCGAAAGGGGACTAAGCGGCGCGGAGGAGTTTTACAAAAAATTCCCCGAAGCCGCAAAGTATGCCGAGAAAATAGCCGATTTTGCCGAATCGGGCGAAAACCTCGGCGACAAGGAGTTTTTGGAGAAAGCTTACGTTAAATGTCTTTTGCGTGAAGCCGAAGAGCTGAGGGCAAAGCTTAACGACGAGGAGTTTTTGTACGGTCAAATCGAAAGTACACCGATTAAGGACAGAGTTATAAAAGCTTACCTTTCGTGCGTAAAAAACTCTCCGAAAACCCCTAAACTTTTAGGGAACGGCGGAAGTATTGCGGTTATGCCGCCCGTCAAACCCAAAACTTTGGCTGAAGCCGGGAAGCTCGCCAAAGACTATATCATAATAAAATAAAAAAATAAAAATTAAGGAGTAAAAGAAATTATGATAACTTTATCCAGTGCGTCTAACGCATTAAAAACACTTTACCTCGGTGTAATCACCGAACAAATGAACACCGCGGTCAACCCGTTGCTTGCTAAAATCAAGCAGTCGACTTCCGACGTTTGGGGCAAGGAAATTAAAAGACTTGCTCAGCACGGCGTTAACGGCGGCGTAGGTGCCGGTACCGAAACGGGCGCGTTGCCCGCAGCCGGCGGCAACAATTACGACACTTTCACTCTCTCTTTGAAGAACCTTTACGGTACTATCGAAATTTCCGATAAGGCGATAAGAGCGAGCGAAAACAACGCGGGCGCGTTCGTCAACCTCTTGAACGCCGAAATGGAAGGGCTTATTAAGTCGGCGACCTACAACTTCGGCAGAATGCTTTACGGCGACGGTACGGGCGTGCTTGCGAAAGTAGTTTCCGTTGACGGAACGACCATAACTTGCGACAGCGTGAAGAACATCGTTGAGGGTATGACGGTCGATATCAGGTCTTCCTCCGGCGCGCTTTTAGCGGCTTCCTCGGCAAGAAGAGTTCTCGCCGTAGACAAGACCGAAAAAACCGTCGAATTCGACGGCGACGACTTTAACACAGCTACCGTAAAAGGCGATTGTCTTATCACCGTTCAGGGTTCCTACGGTCAGGAAATCACGGGCTTGGGCGCTATATTCAAGTCGAGCGGTTCCATATACGGCTTGTCGAGAACGCTCAACAAGTGGCTCGTTCCGTACATGAAATCTTCCGTCGGCGCGATAAGCGAAACGGTTATTCAGACGGCTATCGACACGCTCGAAGAGGATGCGGGCAGCAGAGTCAACTTCATCGTCTGCTCCTCGGGCGTAAAGAGGGCGTTTATGAACCACCTTGCAACGTACAAGAGAAACACCGACGTTATGAACCTTGCCGGCGGGTTTAAGGCGATATCCTACAACGGTATCCCTATCGTTTCCGACAGATTCTGCCCCGAAGGCACCATGTACTTACTTAACACCGACGACTTCACTCTCCATCAGCTCTGCGATTGGCAGTGGCTCGAAGGCGACGACGGCAAAATCTTAAAGCAGATTCCCGGTACGCCGACTTACACCGCTACCCTCGTAAAATACGCTGACCTTATCTGCGCAAAACCGTGCGGACAGGGTATGCTCACGGGTATCACCGAAGCGTAAAAATAGTCGATAATCGGCTTATAGCCCCGCTTCTTGTCGTTCTTATGCGGTGGGGAGCGAGGCTGAAACGCCGAAAAAATAAGGAGGCAAAGACAAAATGAAAGTAAAAGAACTTTTGCTTACGGCGAGCCTTTTGGCGGGCAAGGAGGACTTAAACAAAAAACTTTCCGCGGACGAAGTTACGGCGGACGACGCGGACGTGAAAAAGCTTATCGCCGCGCTTAACCTTATTACGGAAGAGCTTGCCGAATGGACCGTTACGCCCGAAAAACAAGAAAATCTTACGAGCGGGAACGGAAAATATTACTATACTTCTTTTTCATCTTCTCCTCTTAAGATTAAAAAAGTCGAGTACGAGGGCGCGGAAATACCGTTTAAAACTTACTCCGACCGAATAGAAGCAAAAGGCGAAAAAATAACGGTCACGTATTCCTATCTTTTCCCGAAAATCACGGCTTTAACAGACGACGCTAAAATTTGCGATTTGCTCGGCGAACGCGCCGTCGCTTACGGAATAGCTGCCGAATATCTGCTTATAGCGGGACTTTTCGGCGAAGCGGTGACTTTGAGGGATAGGTTCGAAGAGGGCGTTTCCTCATATTTAACTTCGAGGAAAACGCCTAAGATACGCAAGAGGAGTTGGCTATGAGTAGGCGTTATTCTATAGCCGCGCGGCGTGAAAAAACGATAAAGCTTTTCGATTTTTCTTACGGGATAGACGGTAGAAAAGACGACAGGCTTTCTCCTTTTAACGCGGCGGCAAGCTCGTATAACTTGCGGCTATCGGACGGCGCGCTCAAAACGGGGTACGGCATGCAATACGCAAGCTTCCCTATAGGCGACGGAACATATTCGCCCGCGCTTCCTACCGGCGTTGTCGGGAAGAAAATTTACTACTATGAAAAGTTCGATTTCGACGACGGCGTTAGGCGCGACAGAGTGCTTGTTTTAGCCGACGACGGGTACGTTTACGAATACGAAGTAGGCACGGAAACGGGTTTTACAAAGGTGAGCGCGCTCACGTTTAGCGCGGCTGCGGCTCCGCTCGGGGTTAATTATCGACTAAACGGCGAGGACGTGTTTCTGTTTGCGACGAGCGGCGGCATAACCGTTTACGACGGCACGGACGCGACTTTGTACGACGCGCCCGAAATGACTTCCGTCTGCGTTCACGGCGAAAGACTTTTCGTTACGAGCGGCAGAGAGGACACTCGGCTTTGGTTTTCGGAAAGCTTCGACCCGACTAACTGGTACGTTTCGCTCAAAGAAGCGGGGTTTATCGATTTTTTAGACGGGCGAGGCAAGCTTTTGAAAGCCATAAGTTTTAAGGATTACGTTTATATTTTCCGCAACTACGGGATAACGCGCTTGACGGCTTACGGTGACCAAGAGGACTTTTACGCCGCGGGAATAGAGGCGGACAGAGCTAAAATTTACGGCGAAACGGTCGCGGACTGCGGCAAAGTCGTGTTTTATCTCACAGACAACGGGTTTTACTATTTTGACGGCTCGTCATCGGGGCGCATTATGCGCGGGCTTGACAGGTACCTCAAAGGAGTGGACAACTCTTCCGCTTACGCCGGTTTTTACGACGGAAAATATTTTTGTTCGATGAAAATACGCGTGGACGGCGTGCTTACAAACGTTATTCTTTGCTACGACGACAGCGAAAACAGTTGGTTTTTGATAAAAGATTTTACTTTTTCGCACTTTATTTCCGTGTATGCGGCGGGGCATTACAAACTGCTTTTCGCTTTTTCCGCAAGGCGGCTCGGCGAACTTTCGGACAACCCTTACTTTCTCGCCACACCCCTTGATATGAGCTGGGAGAGTAAATATTCCGATTTCGACGTTTCGGAGAGGAAAACGCTTGAACGAATAACTTTTTATTCGGGCGGAAACGGAACGCTTAAAGTAATAAGCGAAGAGGGCGAACGAGAGTTTAAACTTAGCGGCGACGGATTAAAGAATATCGCGGTAGGGCTAAAAGGCGAAAACTTTAAAATATCCTATTCTGCGAGCGGCGCGGGCGCGTACCTTAGCAAAATGAGCGTTAAGGTAAACTATTTTGCGGGAGCGTGAGAGAATGAACGAAAGTCTTGAAAAGCGCGTTTCCATGCTCGAACGGCTTTATAGAGAGGAGCGGTCGAGAGCTAAAAACGTGACTTCGCTAAGGTACGGCGAAAGCGATTCGTCGTCGACGGCTACGGGCGTTTATTCGTTTGATTTTATAACCGAAATCGGAAACAGAGTAAGCTTTGAAATAAGTTATAAAAGCGTCGTTTCGTCTGCGGTTTCGGACGTCGAAATTTTTTACGACGACCTTGACATGTTGACCTATAAGTCGATTATCGGCGTAAATCGGTTGAGCTTAGGCGGAGTTGCGACTAAAAAAGAAGGACGAATTAAGGCTGTGTTTCATTCTCCTACGAACGTGTCGCAAGTTTCGGCTATCGTTAGCGGAATAGTAAAACGCAATGACTTTAAAAGCTTTGTTTCGGGCGATACTTTGTCCGGTAACGATTACGTGTTTTCGTTTGACGGAGCAAAGAAAATCGCTTCGCTTTACCTTTGCGCGGGCGACGAACTTTCTAAAAAAGTTGGCTTTCAAGGCGTAAAGGGCGGGGCGATAAAAGTTGCTTCTTCGGACGAAATTTTAATCGCGCTCATGAACGATAGCGGTATAGACGTCAGAAAATTTATTGTTTCGACTTCTACCATGACGAGCGAAAAGATAACTTCCGTCAACGCGGACTTCATCGTTTTCGCCCCCGATTTATATGTTCTTTATAAGGGCAAAGCCAAAAAGTACGTCGTTAACGACGATTTGAGCGTTTCCGCCGATACTACTTCGGCAGAGATTAGCGCAAGCGAAATTTCGGCGACGGCGGGCTTTAACAGACTTGCGTATAAAGAGTACGACGGAGTATGGTACGCTAAAAACGCTTCGGACAAAAAAATAAGGCTCGGGAAAGGCGAAAATCTGCACGCGGGAGAAAGCGAAAATTACTGCTCGGCGGACGGAGTTATTTACAAAATAAACGAAGATACGGGAGCGAGAGAAGCAAAGGCGTACGGCGACGAGTATCTGCCGCTCGGCGCGGGGTACGTAGTGAGAAGAGGGCAGAATTTAACTTACAAAAAATCAAATTAAGGAGAATTTTTATGGCAAAATATTCAACCGAGGAATCGGAAAAGAAGAGAAAAGAGATATTCGACAAGCTCAACGAACTTGAAAACGCTTATCGGTCGGAAACGAAAGGAAAGGTGGAAAAGCCTCTTCAACTCGAAAGGCTGACTTACGAACGCCCGAGCGACGACGAGCTTTACGAAAAGGCGAAGGCTTCGATTGAGAAAAAGTACGGCACGGCGAGAAAGAACGCGACGGACACGGCGGAAAAGAAAAAACTTTCCTTGTCGGAAACCATTGCGGAGCTTGAAAAACAGCGCAAAAAAGACAACGCCGCAATCGACGCGGGCTACGCTTCCGCCGCCGAAAAAGTGAGTGCTGACGCGGTAAAAAGAGGCATTCAACGTTCGAGCATAGCGACCAACAGAATAGCCGAGCTTGAAAAGGAAAAGTTAGCCGATAAGTCGATTATCGACCAAAATTCCAAGTCAAAAGCCGACGATATCCGCAAGCAGATTGAGGAACTTACCGCTCAGCTCGAAGAAACGCTCAAAGCAAGCCAAGACGAGGAAGCGGCCGCGCGCGAAACGGAATTCGAAAGGCTCAAAAAGGAGAGCGACGACAAAGCGGACGCCGTTAAAAAGTACAACAATTCGCTCGAAGAAAAGGAAGTAAAATACAATTCTTCCGCCGCGAAAGCCCCGACCGACGAGGAACTTGCGAAGATTAAAAAGAGTTACGACATCAAAAAGGTAGGCGCGGTTATCGACTACTACATGTCGTTTGACGACAAAGCCGAAGCAATGCGCGACTTTTTATCCGACCCCGCTTTCGAGGACTATCTCGGCGATTACTACAATTACGTTTTCACGGTTCTCAAAAACAGAGCCGACTAAACTTTTTCCGCCGACGGGACTGAAAAACCCGTCGGCTTTTCTCTTTCTTGTAAAAATAACAAATAAATACGTGCGCATATGATGAAAAGTTAGAGTGAAAACGGGGGGTATATGAATAATAATTCATATTTATTTTTCATTACGCGCGAAGAAAAAACTTGACAAGAGAGGAAATGACATATATAATAAATTATAAATCCTATAAATTAGGGAAAAACGAAGAAAAAAACACGCTTTAAAGAGAGACTGACTTATGGATAAAGATAAAAAGGTTGCCGTAGTCACGGGCGGTTCGAGAGGAATAGGACTTGCTACGGCTAAAATTCTTGCCGCGAACGGTTATAGAACATATTGCTTTGCAAGAACTAAGCCCGAAGAAGAGATTGAAAATATACAGTTTGTCGAATGCGATATGACGAATTTGTTTGATTACGAAGTCACCGCGAGAATGTGGCTTGCGAACGTCGGCAGAGTCGATTTGCTCATAAACAACGCCGGTATGGGCATTTGCGGCGCGGCGGAATGCATGTCGGACGAGGACGTAAGAAAACAGCTTGACTTGAACATTACCGCGTTCGAAAAAACGCTTAGAATGTTCGTGCCGTACGTCAGGTCGAAAAAGGGCAGAATAATAAACGTTTCGAGCTTTGCAGCTTACACGCCGCTACCGTTCCAAGCTCACTATTCGGCTACGAAAGCGTACGTTCTCGCGTTCAGCAAGGCTCTTGCGATGGAACTTAAACCGTTCGATACCTTTGTCACCGCAATGGTTTTCGGCGACGCCAACACGGGCTTTACCGCGGCGAGGAAAATAATCGAAGGTAAAAAATTTATTTACGGCGATTATGTTAAAGAGTACGCTAAAAAGGTTGCGAAAGACGAGCAGAACGGCTATTCGGCGGAAAAGTGCGCAGAGGCGATTTATAAAGTCATAACGGACGAAAACCCGCCGCTCGTTAAAGTCGTTGGCGGAAAGTATAAATTCTTCGCGTTTTTGAGAAAAATTTTGCCGGCGCACGCGGTCGATTCGATTGTATTCGATAATTACGGCGACAAACGAAGATACAAAAGGTTGCAGGACGAAAAAGCACGCGGATTCAATATGGACCGTTACGACTTTTAACAACGCGAAAAGGCGAAAACAAAATTCGCAAAAATCATAATTCAAAAGAAATTTAGGAGGCTGACATGAAAGAATATAAAAGAACCAACGTTTACGAAACTGCGGACGAAAAGACAATGAAAGCCATTTTCGATTACGCGGAGGGCTACAAAGCGTTTATCGGCGAATGCAAGACCGAGCGTGAAGCTTGCGCTTACATAGTTGAAGAAGCAAAAAAGAATGGCTACAAGCAATTCGATTTTTCCGAAAAAGTAAAAAAGGGCGACAAACTCTATTATAACAACAGAGGCAAAGCCGTTTTCATTATCAAAATCGGCACCGGCGATATTAAAAAGGACGGCATAAGAATAGTCGGCGCGCATATCGACAATCCGCGCCTTGACTTGAAGCAAGTGCCTTTGTACGAAGATAACGGCGTTGCTTTTGCCAAGACCCATTATTACGGCGGAATTCGTAAGTACCAGTGGGCAACCATTCCGCTCGCTCTTCACGGCGTAGTCGCTAAAAAGAACGGCGAAGTAATTACCGTAAAAATAGGCGAAGCGGACGACGACCCCGTGTTTTACGTCAGCGACCTTTTGCCGCACCTTGCCGCTAAGCAGAACGCGAAAACGCTCGGAGAAGCGATAGAGGGCGAAAACCTCAATATCTGGCTCGGCAACATTCCTTACGGCGAAAAGGACGACGACAAGACGGTTAAAAAGAATCTTTTAAAGATTTTGGAAGAAAAATACGGCATCGAAGAAGAGGACTTTTTGAGCGCGGAACTTTCTCTCACGCCGAGCTTCAAGCCCAAGGATATAGGTTTCGACCGCGCGCTCGTCGGCGGTTACGGTCACGACGACAGGGTTTGCTCCTATGCGGCGTTCACCGCGGCGTTCGATACCGAAAGCGACAAGCAGACTTCCGTTACGCTTTTAGTCGATAAGGAAGAAATCGGTTCCGAAGGCTCCACGGGTATGCAGTGCTGCTTGCTCCGCGATATAATAGACGTTATCGCCGACTCTTTCGGCGTAACTTCTGCGGCGGTGAGAGTTGCTTCCAAGTGCCTTTCCGCGGACGTAAACGCGAGCTTCGACCCCAACTTCCCGGAAGTCAGCGAAAAACTCAACGCAACCTTCCTTTCATGCGGCGCGGGTATCACAAAGTACACGGGCGCGCGCGGCAAGAGCGGTTCTAACGACGCTTCCGCCGAATACGTTGCGTTTTTGCGTAAACTTTTCGAGGACAACGGCGTTGTTTACCAGACGGGCGAACTCGGCAAAGTCGACGCGGGCGGCGGCGGCACGATAGCCAAATTCGTTGCGAACATGAACATCGACACGATAGACATCGGCGTGCCGGTCATCTCTATGCACTCGCCTTACGAAGTCATCTCAAAAGCCGACCTTTACATGAACTATCTTGCCTTTAAGGCGTTTATAAAGTAGTTGTTGAATTATAAATTATAGCAATAAAGGGCTATCCTAAGCTGTTTTTCGGCTTTCGATAGTCCTTTTTTGTGTTGAGCGCGGCAAAGTAAGCTATAATAATGATGTTTCATAAAAAGACAAGTTTTTACAAAAGAATTCACCGTTAGAGTGAGAAACCGGCTTGACAACAAACTTAATATGTGATA
>ERZ808242.1981-NODE-1981-length-9959-cov-4.983643_pt1 | contig 9959 bp, 3 predicted proteins | sample MGYA00521244_ERZ808242 | MGnify/ENA primary metagenome ERZ808242 (study PRJEB31516, sample SAMN03275573) | gut metagenome | biome: mammalia-associated habitat; material: feces | host: Papio cynocephalus | place: Kenya | collected 2012-07-27 ... | reverse complement strand
CAGTGCTGGGATAAGTGAAACCAGCAGTGCTGGGAATTTCGAAGAGGTAGGAAGTAGAACTAGCATCAACTGTATCGTATTTAAAGCGAGCGTACATCTTGAGATCAGTGGTACCTTCGTTTACTACTTCGGAAGTAAATTCATTTTGGCTAGCATCAGCTTGGCTGGCCAAACCAACTTCCACCTCGGCGGGAACAGCCTGGCCTTCCAACTTGTCAGTAGCTTTACCGTAGGTAGCTTCTACGCTGAAATTAAGAAGACTATAGAGCTTAGGCTGTTTAAATTTTACAATGCCATTTTCTACAGCAACTTCTTCGCTTTTAAAAGCCTCTTTAGAGCTGTTTCTAACTATAAAAGTTACGTCCTTAATGTCGACTTCGGGAAGGAAGTTGGGCTCATCACTTTCACCTTCGCTCCAATCTAAGTGCACTTCTAAAGGCAATTGACGAACGCCGTAAGTTTCGTCAGTCTTTCTACTGTCGGTAGCTTTTGTCTGACCGAGAGCGTAGTCGGCAGCTTGGGTCTCTCCTTGCGCTTTTACGTTCTCCGGAATTAAAACTATTTTTTCGTAATGGTCCTTAACGCCCACACTAAGTTTGGAGGTACGATCGGTAACGTACACCGTAGCACTTTGGGTATATTCGGAATTACTGGCCCTATCCAGTTTGATTTTTACAGTAGCGCCCTCAGAAGGTGTATAAGCCACGCCTTTGTATCTTCCGGGAGTAGGATACTCGCCAGCTTTTACTTCTTCAGGCTGAATGTAGCCTTCAATATCACTGTAGTTGCCAATATCAACTAAGCCGATAATGTTGGCAGTAGTAGTGCCTTCGGTTACGTTGTAAGCCAACTCAGTTATTTCACCTTTATTAAAAGACTTAGGAGAAGCGGTTAAGCTATACTGAGCATCTTTTTCAGAGAAGAAGCTGCCATTGGAGATGGCGCCGGTTTCCTTATCGCTATTCCAAGTAACCTCGTCGATATCGGAGCCAAAACCGATTACATGCTCGTCTTTATCATAGTATATAGCAGTAACAGTAACGTTTTTCGTCTCTTGGAAAACGGTACTAGGTACATCCAAGACTACGTAACACTTGTCGCTTTGGGTAGTAGCGTCGGGATAATTTATCTTTTGGACAGCATCTCTAATGGCGAGCTGCTTACCTGTATTGCTATCAGTAATTATCCAGCGCAAAGACTCTGCGTTATTATTTTTAAGGGCAGTCTCGGTAGCGGTATCGTAGTTGATGGTGATTGTGTTTTTAGTTTTGTCGGGGGAGACGGAAGCGGGGGTGTCGTCGCCGCTGTCTCCGCAGCCGGTGGCAAAAATGGCAGCGCTCAGAGTTACGGTAGCAGCGATGGTTGCGAAACCAAAAATGTTTTTATTATGTAAGGTCATTTAATTTACTACTCTCCTACATCTTTGTAGACGGCTTCCATAAAAAGGCTCAACAACAATGCCAGAGAATATGCGACAAAAACGATAAAAACGCACTTGTAACTGTCTTGGAGTGTTGCTTTACCTCAGAAAAACGCCGTGCTAGCATTTTTATGCCTATATTATAAAAGGAATCTATAGTTTTTTTTTGTTAATTTTTTATTAAAAATATGTACTATATGCGGCATAAATATATTGCTCTTAACATACTTTTGATAAGTATAGTATTACTGTATACCACAAAAAAGGCCCGGAGCTTCTTAAAGAAGAGCCGGGCCAGGGAGCCTTTAGCTATAAGCTAAAAGCTGGGGGGATGAACTATTAGGGCTGGTCACCAGCGTCGGGGTCTTCGTTACCACCGGGAGCGGGGCTGGGACTGGGAGTAGGATCTACTTCAGTCTTAGGAGCGATTACCATGTTGAGAAGGTTGTCGATGTTAAGCTTAGTGAAAGCACCGAAAGCTTTAATCTGATCGGCGTAAGGAGTGGTCTCCTTTTCTAAGAACTTAACTTTCAGCTCGTTAACCTTGTTGTCTTGCTTAATAGTGACAGAGTAGTCGTTAGCCTTCTGCTGCTCGGCAGTAGCGATAGTGACAGTAGCACCTTCACCCTTGTAGATCGTGTCTCCATCGAAAAGGGCAGCAGTGCTGGGATAAGTGAAACCAGCATCGCTGGGAATTTCGAAGAGAGACAAACTATCTACTCCGTCAGCTACAAAGCGAGCGTACATCTTGAGGTTGGCGGTAACATCTTTAGTAGAGTCGCCTTTTACTTCAGTAGTAAACTCAGTAGCGTCTTTACCGGCAAAACCAACTTCTACAGTAGCGGGGACAGCCTTGCTGCCTTCCAACTTGCCGGTAGCTTCGCCATAAGTGGCTACTACGGTGAAAGGAACAGCAGCGTCAAGTTTAGACTGTTTAAACTTAACTACGCCATTCTCTACTGCAACATCTTCAGCTTTGAAAGCCTTCTGAGCGCTATCTTTAACTGCGAAAGTTACTTTGTCAGTGCCAACTGTAGGATTGGCACTAGGCTTAGCACCTTGACCATCGCTCCAATCGGAGACGTATACTCTTAAAGGTAACTGACGAATGCCGTAAGTGGTGTGGTAATTGCTGTCGGTAGCTGTAGTCTGGCCGAGAGCATAGTCGGCAGCTTTGGTTTGTCCTTCCGCTTTTACGTTTTCAGGAACCAGGACTGTTGTGCTAGTACGATAAGAAGTAGTGCTAACACCCAAAGCAGTGGGGGTACAATCAGTGACATATACATACGTACCGGGGTTGGTAGCGTTTTTGTCAAACTTAGCATTTACATAAACACCACTCTCTTTAGTAAAGTTTACGCCTTCATAAGCGCCGACAATACCATTACTGGATGGCTTAATGTAATAATCTTTATCTTCGTCGTCATAGCCAACTTCAACGTCAACTAAACCAATAATATTGGCCTCTTGTTCACCCTTAGTTACATTGTAAGCCAATTTGGTAGTTTCGCCTTTATTGATGAACTCAGGAGTCGCTACCAACTCGGACTCTACACCTTCAACAGAGAAGAAGTTGCCGTCGGCGACAGTGCCGCTGTATCTCTTGCCGCTCTTATCGTTATTCCAATTTTCACTTGTGAGCTTGTCAGTGCCAAAGCCAACAACCTTACCGTCCTCACCATAGTAGATATAAGTAAGGGTGACGTTTTCCATCTTCTGGAAGACAGTGCTGGGCACGCCTAAGACGACGTAGCACTTATCGTTTTGAGTAGCGGAAGCTGGAATTTCGTCGGCGGTAGTGTCGTTAGAAGTAGTGTCTTCCTCGGCCAAAGCAGCATTGGCTTTGGTGGTCGTGCCAGTGTAGTTTATCTTCTGGGCAGTGTCTCTGATGGCTAACTGCTTGCCGCTGTCAGTATCGGTAATAATCCAGCGCAAGGATTCTACCTTACTGTTAATAAGGTTAGCTTCGGTAGTGGGGTCGTAGTTGACGGTAATTGCGTTAGCAATTTTGTCAGGATTTAAGGGATTAACTGCAGTAGAATCTCCGCTGTCACCGCAGCCGGTGGCGAAAATAGCAGCGCTCAGAGTTACGGTAGCAGCGATGGTTGCGAAACCAAAAATGTTTTTCTTAGCTAAGTGCATTTAATTACGAGTCTCCTACGTAAGAGAAGTAATCACAAAAAAACCGCACTCCAAGCCTATTGCCCGAAATGTATCTTTTTGATACAATCGGGCATAGGAAAGGAGCCCTCCTTTTCTATGGAATTCGGAGCGTGGGTAAGTCGCCAAACTGCTACTGCTCCGGATTCTGCAAACACGAATAGGGGTTTCAGAGGTCTTTTTATGAAGTCCAGAGAGCTTCTAAACTTCTCGCAAAAGTTTTTTTGCTTTCTGTAAGTAGCTTACGTGAAAAGGTCTGGAAACAAAGTCGGAGGCTGCGACAAGAACAACGGAAACGCACCCTCTTATTTGAGTTGTGCCTTTTTACATGAAAACCACTGTGATGGCATTTTAGCTTATCTTTGCGGCCATGTCCATAGGAATGCTATGGCTGGCCTTTTTTGTTTTTTGATAAAATAGAACTCAATAGAACAACAAAAACTCCGAATTTTAGGTAATATTCCTAGCTAGCTAATCCTTAATTTCTGATAAAATAAATTTTTAGTTATTTGTTACATTTTTTTACGTTTTCACTGAATAGATGCAATATATACGTATAATATGTAGCTTTTTATGTATTTTTAGTAATAATTATACAATTCGATCTATATAATGTCCAAAATATGAGGCTGCAGCAAATTTGCTGCAGTCTAATTATATAAGAGGAGAAGAGTGGCGCGGGTGGGAAAAAACTTAGGTTAAAGCAAATGCAAAAACTAATTGCGGTGAGGTTCGTTCTTTAACCTTGTTGATTTACATTGTCTGGCTGGCTGCCACTTCGCTGGCCCTCTTCTACTCTTGGTGGTCTTATAACTTATTGCGCAAACGTGACGCCTACCAGCGCAGCCTTTTGGCTTTGCAAGAGGCGCCACTTATTACTGATGATTTTGCTAGCCAGGCCCAGTTGTTATGCCAGGCTTGCTTAGATGAAATTGAAGCCAATGGTTGCACACTTTACTTGCAACCTGGCCACGAAGAGACTGGCTTCCGTTTAGCTGCTAAAGCTGGCAGTACCGCTGAAGAGACTGGCCCTGGCATGGTAAAAGATTTGCTTAAACAAGCCTGGGACAGTGGGGAAATGGCCGAATCTAGAGCTTCAGGGCGCTGGATGATAGCTGTGCCTGTATGGCATGGTCATTCTGGCGGCGGCGTCATGATCTCTGTTTGGGATAGTATCAATAAGCCAGGAGAGACAGAGCGCAGCCTTATGAAGGCCGCTGCTTCGGTAGCTTCTTTAATGGCGCCCCGTTTTGTACGTGAAGAGGCGCTGACTAAAGCTCACGAAGAAATACAAGTACTTAAAGGCGAAATTGCCCAAGAAAGCCACTTAGCTGGCGTAGGCCGTTTGGCTGCCGGCGTAGCTCACGAATTGAGCCAACCTTTGAGCGCTGTTTTAACTATGGTGAGCAGCTTGTCGCGCACTTCGCAAGATCCTGTCAATTCGCGTCGCTTGCACATTATCCAAGACGCAGTGCAAAAGTGCAAAGGTATAATCGAAAAGCTTTTAGTTTACTCTCGCACTTCTATAGAAAATGAAAATAAAGTCAGCTTCTCTCAGTTTGTGCGTGCTTCTACCGATATAAATCAAGTGGTAGCCGACAGCTTGGAGCTTTTGCGTGACGATTTCTCTGAAAATAAAATCCTCGCTCAGGTGCAATATGCCGAATTGCCGCAAGTAAGAGCCAATTCTACGCAATGGTCTCAAGCTTTTGCCAATATTTTGGCTTTTCTGCGTGATTTAATTAAAATCGAACAAACGCCCAATCCTTTTGTCAAAGTCAGCACCGCTTATAAAGATCATCAAGTACAGGTAGAGTTTGTTACTAACAGTACGCTCATTTCCAAAGAAGAATTGCCTCGCTTGTTTGAGCCTTTCTTTGCCAATTCTCACCCCGGTTTGAGCAGTTGCTTCGGTTTGGGACTGGTGCGCGAAGTTGTGCGCAAACATAATGGCACTATCGAAGCTAAAGCCGCTCCGGCTGTAGGCATGGTTATACTTATCACAGTTCCTGTTGAAGAAGTGGGGTAGGATAGTGGCTGAAAAAGATCTTACAAATGATAAAAAGGCCTCCCAGCAGCCGGAATTTAAAATGGCCGCTGGGCCTATGGCTTTGCCAACTTCGGGCTTTATCAAAGAAATTGAAAATGAGCCTGCCTCTGCTGTTGAAAAAGGTAAAATTTTGCAAGGGCGCTACAAAGTGGTGGGCCTTTTGGGTAAAGGCGGCTTTGGGGCCGTCTATAAAGTGACCGACTTGCGTTTGCCTGGCAAATTTTGGGCTCTTAAAGAGCTCCATTTTCGCGATAAATCCCAATTAGCCGAGGCAAAACGTAGCTTTGAACGCGAAGCCCGGTTGCTTTCTACTTTAATTCATCGCAGTTTGCCAGTTATAGTCGATTTCTTCTCTGAAGGTGACTCCACATTTTTGCTTATGGAAGAAATCGAAGGCTGTACTTTAGCTCAGCTAGTAGAAGAAAACGGGCCGCCCGGAGAAGTGGATGTTTTACGTTGGGCTTTAGAAATAGCTCGCGTTTTAGAATATTTGCACAGCCAGGAGCCGCCAGTTATTTTCCGCGATCTTAAGCCGGAAAATGTTATGGTTAGTTCCGATGGCCATATAAAACTTATCGACTTTGGTTTGGCTCGCTTTTTTGATCCTACAAAAAAACGCGACACTTCTGCTGTCGGTTCAGTGGGTTATGCTCCTCCGGAAGTGTGGGACGACTCTGCCCAGACTGATGCTCGCAGTGATATTTATTCTTTTGGCGCCACTTTGTATTTCGTTTTGACCGGCAAGCCGCCCTCACCGGTGTATGGCCGCCACCAGCTGGCTCCTCATTGTCCTAAACTCAACCCCGATTTTGCTAAATTGGTGTTGCGTTGCATGCAAGTAAATCCCGAAGATCGCTACCAAAATATGGAGCAAATTATTAGGGATTTGATTTCTATCCTTTCTTCGGTAGCCGCTGATGACCCCATACTTAAAGATGAGCTGCGAGCTGAATCTTTTCGCCGGGTGGCAGCCCAAAGTATAAAAAAACCTCGCCATGTTGTTGTAGCTAATGCCAGCTCTAAAGGAGAACGCAGCCTTAAAGCGCCGCGAGCGGCTACAACTTCCAAGCTGGCTCCTATATTGATCCTAATTTGCAGTTTGCTCTTTATTTGGGGCGCTTGGGGAGGCTTTTGCCACTTAAAAAACAGTCAGGGCTGGGAATTTGATATTCCTTACGAATTGGTCAATCCCGATAAAGAGACGGCTCGTCTCTATATCAACCAGCAAAATTGGCCTAAGGCTATGGCTTGTCTAGCTCAAGCTATTACCCGTCACCCTAGCGACGCCGAAGCGCACATAATGATGGAAAATGTCAATGTGCATTTAAGTGGCAAACCTTACTTCAGAGTGCCGGCTTTTATGACGCTCTCCGGCAGTGACGCTCCTGAAGCTTATCGTTTGCTTTATGGTATAGCTATGGCTCAGCGCAATTTTAACAAAAATGGCGGCGCTAAAGATGGACGTTTAGCTATTGTCGATATTTACGACGACCGTTCCAACATGGAAACTGCAGCCGGTATTTGCGGCAGTATCAATAATGATAAAGAATATTTGGGAGTAATAGGCCCCTTTAGTTCTCAATTTTCTTTAGCTTTGTCGCCTTTATTTAATTCTGCTCAGTTGCCGATTCTTACTCCGGTAGTTTCTGCTCCTGGTATTTGGGAGCAAGGAAGTTGTATCTTTACCGCTAGTGACACCAATGCCGCTCGCTGTGCCGTTATTGCTCGCTATTTGCTACAAAATGGCTATCGCAAAGTAGGTATCGTCGTCGATCGAGACAGCGTGCTTTCGGCCAACGTGGCCGAATATTTTCGAAGCAGTTTTAAAGCTATGGGCGGTGAAATCGGCTCAGAAACTAAGTTTACTGGAGTAAAATTTGCTAAAGTAATCGATAAACTGGAACAAGATGGCGTAGATTGTGTCTTCTTTTCTGACCATCGCGGTACGCCTCTGGCTCTTTTTGCTAAAGAGTTACGCTCTCGCGGTTTAAAAATGCCTATCGCTGGTCAGGTGGCTCCTTTTACTAAAGATCTGATTACCGTAGGTGGCAATGCTGTAGAAGGCTTAATCCTTTCTGGCTATTTCCATAGTGATAGTCCCGAGCCAGCTACCAAACTTTATACCGAGCGTTTTCGCAATCTTTTTGGTGGAATTTCTCCTTCCCACTTAGATGCTAGCGCTTATGACGCAGCTAATATTATTTTTAGCGCTTATAAGCACGGTGTGAAGAATCGTCAAGAGATGTGCGCTTACTTACACTCTATTGGTGCTGACCCTAAAGAAAAAGGGGCTCGCCCTTGTTGGCAAGGAGCTACCGGTACTTTCTCTTTGGCACGCAAACTGGATATTCGCGATATTTACTTAATTAAGATCCACAAAGGCAAATACAATTTAATTAAATTGTATCGTCGCGGCCAAAAAGAAGATCCTAAGGCTATTATTGCAACTAATACGCCCGGCTGGTTGCCTATGCGTACACCTAGTGTGGTGGACGACTAAGATAAAGTTGTCGCTGCCAATAAAAATGCAGCCCACTTTAGTGAGGCTGCATTTTTATTGGCTTTATAGGCTTAATGTGCTTGGGAACAGCGTCTGAAGCACTTGGCTCAAAGTATATTTTAGGAGCGACGTTTAATAATCAGCTCGGCCAAAACGGCGGCTCTGAGAGTAGCCAATTCTTCTACACTAAGCAAATTGAGGAATTCATCATGCCAAGTGATATTGGTCTCTTCAATTTGACTTACTAAATCGCCATAGCGGTTAGTTAAGTTCTTAATAACATCGACTCTGTCGGCTAAAGGCAAATCTTGCTTAAAGTGCAAGTGGAGCAACACTAAGTGATCGACGCGTCCTGTGGTAATAACCGGAGCGATAAGCATAGGCAAGGCGTCATTGTGACCGTGACCTACATAAGAGCGACGGTTGTTGGTTACCCATTGCTTAGTACCTACCAAAGGAGAACCATTTTCGGAGCGGGAGTGCATATTCAGGGAGATACCGCTCTTCTTAACTACCTTAATGCGAGTAGTGTCGACAACTTCATTTAAGGTGTTGAGTCCGTCTACTTCATAGAGAGTGACGCCCACAACCTTATCGATAGTTTTGCTTAAAGCGCGCAAGAAGGCCAAATCGCGGTAAGGCAAGTCGTCGGGAGTAATATTGAAATCATGCAAGGTTTCAAAGATAGGCCCTTCGGCTAATTCCTCAGAACGAGAAATACCCACTGTAACGGTCTTAGCTTGGTGCTTAATAGCGTCGATAGGACGGGAAAGCTCTTGAATAGCTTGAGAAAGCAAAGTTACCATAGTTTCGACTAAGCTATTGCCCTTAAACTCAGCCGTAAATTGACGCAAAGAACGAACACCAGTGAAATACTGGAACATTAAAGACAAGCGCACTGCCGAATCGACAGAGAGGGAACTATTGAAGCGCCCTTGCTTAAGATCTTCTTGGAACTTTTTGCCTACAGTAAGCATACGCCTAATGTTAGTTTGGTTGAGAACTAGACCACCATCGCTAGTTAAATGCTCTACAGCTAAAGCGCGGCCGGGCTTAAGCAAGTTGGCTCCGTCATTGATAGAGAGAGCGCAATAGTAGCCCCATAAGTGGCCAACTACGGTATTTAACAAGACGGAAGCGTTGGCCGAAGCGCAAGGAACGTAAATGACACCAGCGGCGTAATGCTCAAATTCGTCAAAGCCTTCTGTAGCTATGACAATGGGGAGCGATTTGTGAGAGCGGAAGATGGCCACTTCTTTAACCGAATCGCGCAAAGCCATGGCAGGCAAACCGGCTGTGCACACTAAGGTGAGCGGCTCGGAAGAGAGGTCGATATGCTTTTTATCTTCGATATAGTCGGTAGCTATCGACTTATAGCAAAGCTCGCTCAGTTTGATGCGAATTTCGTCGGCGGCCGCCTTGGTGCTGCCACTACCTACGACCGCCCAGTCGCGTCTGGTGGTGGCATATTGGCGAGCCAACACTTCAATATCATGACGATTTTGTAAAACTGAAGCGATCTTATTAGGCAAGCTTAAGAGCTCTTGCAACTCGCGGCGTACTTCTTTATTGCCTATAGTGCCTATCAAGGAGGCTATATTTAAGCCTAAGAGGTAGCCAGCTACCACTTGACTGTAGAAAGCTTTGGTAGAAGCAACCGACATCTCAATATCGCGACCGTCGCTGGTGTACATAACTCCGTCTACTTTATAAGTCAAATCGGAGTTGCGCCTATTGACAATGGCCAAAACGGAAGCTTGGCGAGCTCTAACCATGTCTACAGTACGGTTTGTATCGGTAGTGGTGCCCGACTGAGAAACGGCGATAAT
>ERZ808242.1979-NODE-1979-length-9975-cov-8.347480_pt1 | contig 9975 bp, 9 predicted proteins | sample MGYA00521244_ERZ808242 | MGnify/ENA primary metagenome ERZ808242 (study PRJEB31516, sample SAMN03275573) | gut metagenome | biome: mammalia-associated habitat; material: feces | host: Papio cynocephalus | place: Kenya | collected 2012-07-27 ... | reverse complement strand
TCATCATAGCCAACATTCTGGCAAAATCCGTGGATGCTTTCCGGGGAATGAAGCCGAAAGACATCATTCCCTACATTGAAGGGGAGCCTTACATCAGCAAGGTACCGGTGGAGCCGGGACTGACCAATGCCGCCCGGGAGGAAAACGGGCAGCGTGTGGTCGGATTAAACACGGAAAATCAGAAAATCAACGAGGGAATGACCAGATTTGATATTATCTGCTATGTACGGCTGCCGGAACGGGAGAAAGAAAAGGCATCCGACGGTGAAAAGAAGCCGCTGACACAGATCATCATCAACGTGGAGATACAGAAAAATCAGCCGAAGAAGTATAAAATCTTAAACCGGTCCATTTTCTATGTATGCAGACAAATTTCCGCCCAGAAGGAAAGGGACTTTGTGGGTTCCCATTACGATGATATTAAAAATGTGTATTCCATCTGGATGAACTCCACCGGCTTCTGGGTGCTGTATTTTCCAAGAAACTGACAGTGGAAGAAAAATTAAACATATTACAGGAATACGATGTTCCTGTGGAAGAAGAATTCAGAAAGGATGTGAACGAGATGTGTAATTTAGGTGAAGGAATTTTGGAAGACGGCATTGAGATTGGATTACAGCGAGGTCTGGAAAAAGGCAGAAAAGAAGCATGCACGGAATTGCTTAACAACATGCATAAAAATGGTCTCACTGCTGAGCAGATAGCAGCAGTTACCGATAAGAATATAGAGGAAGTCAAAGATATTCTTGAAAATAAGAAAAAGTAAAAGTTATTCTGGAAGGTAAAAAATAAGAATGGGTGAGTTTGCCCGGAACGGACATCAGCCCTAAAGTAAATCCCATATTTGCCGATATGTATTACAGATGCGCAACTGCAGTGCGCATCTATTATACATATGGTCGCCACGGATGGTATCAGAAAGGAAAAGGAAGCCCTTATGATATCATTTTTGTTTTTATGGGACAAGGAAGGAAAATAAGAGCAAGGGACCGCCGGCCTTAATGGCAGAAGGGGGCAAACTTGAAGATAAGTTCCAGTAATATGATAATGCAGTCGTCACGGAGATACACTTCCTCGTGGAGTGTGACGCAGCGTTTTCAGTTTAACAAAGGTCTGCAGGATGCAGGCACAAAAGAAATGAACGGTCAGGAAGAAACTACCGGGAAAAACGGCAAGTATGAAAATACTTACGGAGAAAATAATAAACAGGAGAATATTCAGGAACCGGAAGCTTCCCAGACCTACGACAGCCTGAAAAATTATTTTGGCAACCTGCGGATAACGCATCTGGAGGTGCGGCAGGACACCGGCTCGGTGTTTGAGCAGTTCAGACAGCAGACAATCCGTTCTATTTTTGCCATGCTTTTCGGTGAAGAAAAAGCAAAAGAAATATTTGAAGATAGGGAGATTTCGGCAAAACAGACGGAAGTACCGGCTCAGACGCTGCAGACAGGAACCCTGCAAAACGCCGGCATGATAACTTACCGGGTAGAGCAGCAGTATGCAGAACAGGAAAGCACGTATTTTTCCACAAACGGAATTGTGCGCACGGCTGACGGCAGGGAAATCAATATCCGTGTGGATGTAGGCATGTCCCGGAGTTTTCAGGCGGCTTTCAGTAAAGAAATGACCGTGGATACCTGCGACCCGCTCGTCTTGAATTTTGACGGCAACGCAGCAGAGCTTACCGACCAGAAGTTTTATTTTGACCTGGATTGCGACGGCAAAAAAGAACTGATTTCCGGTCTGGGAAGCGGAAGCGGAAGCGGCTATCTGGCGCTGGATAAAAACGGGGACGGAGTTATCGGCGACGGCAGTGAACTCTTCGGACCGGGCAGCGGTAACGGCTTTGAGGAGCTGGCAGCCTATGACGAAGACGGCAACGGCTGGATTGACGAAAATGATGCGATTTTTAATTCCCTGAAAATCTGGTGCAAGGATGAAAACGGCAATGACAGACTTTACAGCCTTGCGGAAAAGGGCGTGGGAGCCATCTGTCTGCAAAATGTTTCCACGGATTTTTCCTTAAAGAATGCGAAAAATGAAACCAACGGCATAATCCGTAACACCGGTATCTTTTTGTATGAAAACGGCGCCGCGGGCACAATCCAGCATGTGGACATGGCAAAGCATCCGGACAAGGCACAATAAACCATTGCAAAAGAAAAGAGCGGGTAAAAGAATTTTTATTTTTTTGCACGTTCTTTTTCTTTTGCATAAATCCCCGACATCAGGCAAGACTATGCATACAGAAGTTATATCTGAACCATATGGAAAAGAAGGTTCTGTGAAAATCCTATGGAATGAGAAAAATAAATAAGGAAAGGATGCATAGCAAAATGAGAAGGGATAATGGATATAAAAGAGGCAGGAATGCTGCTAAAAAAGAGAAAATTATCATGATTGCTTCTTCGGCATTTGTACTGATGGCGCTGACCATGACCGGCGTTTATGTGAAAAATAACAACAGTGAGCAGAAAAACGACGGCTACCAGATTAACTTTGACCAGTTGGAAAATCAGGTGAAGGACGAGCTGGGCAATACCGGCAATCAGATGCAGGAGCAGCTTCAGAATTTAAGCGACCCCATTGCCAAGGAGGACGATTTGGATTATACGCCGATGGAAGAGGTGGGCTCCGGTGACGTGGAAATTCCGGGACTGACGGGAGATATCGCAAACAGCGACGGCAAAACGGCACATGCAGGAGAAGAGGAGCTTGCTCCTAATCTGGTGGATGAGGCAGAGGAAACCGGGATGACTTCCGAAGTGGAGAAAGAAAATGACCTTGCCGATGCGGGCGAAGAAGTAACCAGCGGTTCCCATGTAAAGAAACAGGAAATTTCCTGGCAGGCGGGCGATTATTTTGTATGGCCGGTAAACGGCAATGTGCTGATACCTTACAGCATGGATAAAACCGTTTATTTTGCTACTCTGGACCAGTATAAATACAGCAGAGCCATGGTGCTTGCGGCAGAGGAAGGAACCACCATATATGCATCCGCTTCCGGCACCGTGGAGTCCGTTTATACAGATGCGGAAATCGGAAATGCCGTGAAATTAAATATCGGCGGCGGATATGAAGTGGTATACGGACAGTTGAAGGATATTCAGGTGAAAGAAGGCGGCTATGTGGAAAAAGGCAGCGTCATCGGTACAGTGGCGGCGCCTACGAAATATTACAGTGCGGAAGGCACCAACATTTACTGTGAACTTCTGCATGACGGCGCAGCGGTTGACCCTATGGGGGCACTGCAATAATGCTTTATATCACAGGTGGAAAAATACTGACCATGGCGGGCAGGGTGTATGAAAACGGAACCATTGGCATCCAGAACGGAAAAATTGCGGAAATCAAGGAGGGTTCCATCCACAATACAGGCTGCAACTGCCAGAAAAATATTATCAATGTAGACGGAGCCTGGGTCATGCCCGGGCTCATAGAGGCGCACTGCCATGTGGGTATCAGCGAGGAGAAAAAAGGCATGGAAGGGGATGACTGCAACGAAAATGTCAACCCCATTACCCCCTATCTTCGGGCGATTGATGCCATTAACACCATGGATGCCGGCTTTTCGGATGCCGTGAGAGCGGGCATTACCTCTGCCATGATTGGCCCGGGAAGCTCCAATGTGGTGGGAGGGCAGTTTGCGTTCTTAAAGCTCTTCGGACGCTGTATCGATGATTTGATTGTAAAGGCACCGGCAGCCATGAAAGTGGCGTTCGGCGAAAATCCCAAGGTCAATTATTCCGGAATGGGAAAGAGCCCGTCAACCAGAATGGCGATTGCAGGCATGCTCAGGGAAGAGCTTTTTCATGCGAGGGAATACCTGAAAAAGAAAAAAGAGAACAAGAATTTTGAACCGGATTTCCGGATGGAACCGTGGGAAGCCGTGTTCAGCGGCGAAATCCCCCTGAAAGCACATGTGCACCGGGTGGATGATATTTTTACGGCAGTGCGTATTGCCAAGGAATTCGGACTCCGCATGACGCTGGACCACTGCAGCGAGGGACATCTGGTGGCGGACCGGCTGGCACAGGAAGGATTTCCTGCCATCGTAGGACCGGATTTATCCAGCCGCAGCAAAATCGAAGTGCAGAATGTGGCGTTCAAAACCGTGGGTATTTTACAGAAAGCGGGAATGCTGACGGCAATTACCACGGACCACCCCGTATCGCTTATCCAGTCCCTGCCCATCTGTGCCGGAATGGCGGTCAAGGCGGGACTTCCCATGGAAGAAGGCTTAAAAGCCATTACCATTAACCCGGCAAAAATCTGCGGCGTGGCAGACCGGGTAGGCAGTCTTGAAGTGGGAAAGGATGCGGACATTGCTGTTTTTACCGGCAATCCCATGGAAGTTTTCACCAAGACACTTTATACCATTATTGACGGCAGGATTGTGTACGATGCCGGAAAAGAATAAGATGGTATGCAATAAAAGGAAAAAAATATATACAATAATGAGAGTATATAATAGAATTCTATTTCACAAATGAATAGGTTAAATTTCAGAACTTCCGTTTCCAGATTGACTGGATACTTGGATATGTATAAATAATATTAAAAAAGTGACATGTCACATAAAAAGGTTACCGCATTTATTAGCAGAAGTTGTTGCTGGTTGTTGCGGTAATTCTTTTTTATAGTATATTCAAGGCAATGATAATGGGAATTTTACAGTAATAGACTATAGAAGTTTTATTCCAATGAAAATTGAAAGCATAAACCGCACTTTACCGGGCATTTTTTTCATGGTAAAATAAGCAGGGTGATGAGATTGCGGAAAAAGTGGAAGCAAATAACGGCACTGCTGCTTGCGATGGTTTTGTTAAGCGGCTGCGGTTTGGAAAATAAAGTGAATAATGAAGCGACGGAAGTCCAGACCGACAGCGACAGCTCTTTCGCTGCCGGTTTTTCCGTTGCCTACGAATTGCCCGATATGCAGCCGGGCGTGCTGGTTTCCCGCAGCGGCTATCCGGAGAATGGCAGGAAAACGGTGATTTTTCGGGGCAAAAAGCTTCCCGGGCATTATGAAATTATAGACAGAACGGAAAAAACGGTAATTTTTACCGGAGATTTGCAGGATGTTGTATACAACGCCTTGACAGAAGAATATAATGGCTATGGAGATTTTTCGGAGTTTACAACGGAGGGCGAATATGAAATCCGTTGCGACTACATTGGGTATTCCTATCCGTTTACCATTGAAAAGGGCGGTCTTTCCGGAAAACTGGCAGAGGGGATAAACGAATTAAAGGGTCCGGAAGCTCTTGCGGACGATGAGATAGAAGAGGCATGCAGAACGGTTTCTCTGCTGCTGCTTTCGTATGAGCTGTACGGCGGCGTTTACACACAGGATGCGGATACGGAGGCGGCATTTTTTGCCGTACTTCGTACTTACATAGAGTGGTTGTACGGAAAGCTGGACAATTCCGATTATGAGGAAACGGCGTGGATTTCCGCAGTGCTTGCCAAGTTCAGTTACAGTTATCAGAAAAAGGACAGCAATTATGCCACGTCCTGCCTGCAGGCGGCTGACAAAGCCTGGAAAACGGTGAGTCAGGAGGAAGATACCCCGCCGGAACTGCTTTTTTATGCGGCTGGGGAACTGTACCGGGCAACCGGGCAGAAAAAATATTCCAAGGTGCAGGAAGAAGCGGCGGAACGGCTGCCGGAAACCGTGGATAACGGCGCCCAGACATTCGGAACTTTTACCTATGCTTCCACGAAGCGGAAAATAGATGTGGAGCTTTGCGGCAAACTACTGATGGTGCTGTTGAACCGGGCGGAGGAAATTGCCGCCTGTGCCAAGGATATGTCTTACGGCATCGGCAGCAGCATTACCACCGGGGAACAGATGCAGGTCTGGTGGGAGGGTGTCCTCATTGCTTCCTGTAATTATGTAATTACCAACAATGAGTACGGCACGCTTACGGAAAATTACGCCCGGTATTTTGAAGGCATCAATGAGGAAGCGGAAAGCCTCTTATACGAGACTGATGAAGAAACAGCGGCATATCTTTTGCTCCTCAGCGAAATGGCGAGCAGGGAATTATAATATAAAACAAGAAAAAGTATGAACACAGAAGATTGTTAAGCAGGATATGCGGACACAAGAATGAAGAAAATCATAGGAAAGGCAAGGACGGAAGGATGAATATTGTAGTTTTGGCAGGCGGAATCAGCACAGAAAGAGATGTGTCGTTAATTTCCGGTCAGAAAATTTATCAGGCAATTAAAGGAAACGGACACCATGCGGTGCTTTTGGATGTTTTCTTAGGCTATGAGGGCGATATTTCCCATATTTTTGAAGAGGACATCAACTGGGAAGCACAGGTAAGCGGTATCAAGGAAACCAATCCCGATATTGAAAAGGTAAAAGCCTTGCGTCCCGACTGGGAGAAAAACTTCTTCGGTCCCAATGTCATTGCCATCTGCCAGAAAGCGGATGTGGTGTTTATGGCGCTGCACGGCGAAAACGGCGAGAACGGTAAAATTCAGGCATGCTTTGATTTAATGGGCATTACCTATACCGGCACGGATTATGTTTCTTCCGCACTCAGCATGGATAAGGGACTGACCAAGGATATTTTCCGGCAGTACGGTGTTCCCACCCCGCAGGGTTTCCGCTTAAAGAAAGGGGAAAAAGAACCGGAAGAAGTTACATTCCCCTGCATCGTAAAAGCTTGCTGCGGCGGTTCCAGCGTGGGCGTCAGCATTGCAGGAAATGAAGAAGAATATGAGGCGGCTAAGGCAGAAGCATTCAAATACGATAAGGAAGCCGTTGTGGAGCAGTACATAAAGGGCAGGGAATTTTCCATAGGTCTGCTGGAAGGGAAGGCGCTTCCCATTATTGAAATTGCACCGAAACAGGGATTTTATGATTATAAGAATAAATATCAGGCAGGCAGTACCGTGGAAACCTGCCCGGCGGACCTGACACCGGAACAGACAAAGCAGATGCAGGCTTATGCGGAGAAAGGATTTGCGGCGCTCCGCCTGAAAAACTATGCCCGTCTGGATTTTATGATGGGAGAAAACGGCGATATGTACTGTCTGGAAGCCAACACCCTTCCGGGAATGACACCTACGTCACTTTTACCCCAGGAAGCGGCTGCCATCGGTATCAGCTATGAACAGCTTTGTGAAAAGCTGATTGCGATTTCACTGAAAAAATAAACATTTCGGGAAAGACTGCTTGTCATTTCCGAAAAGAACAGGAAGGAAGACCTTTATGAAAAATCTGACCTTGGAGAATATTGCCAGAGCCTGCAGCAGCGAACTGAAAAATGCAGGAGGAAACGAAACAAGGGAAATTACCTGCGCGGTCATTGACTCCCGGAAAATAGAAGAGGGCGGTCTTTTCTTTGCCACTAAGGGAGAAAAAGTGGACGGACACCGTTTCATCGGTCAGGTGTTTGAAAAAGGAGCGGCATGTGTGGTTACCTGCATGACACCGGAAGAGGTGGAAGCGGCTTACGGGGTTCCGACAGAAGCCTGGGGACCGTACATATTGGTGGATGACTCTCTGCGTGCGCTGCGCAAGGTGGCTTCCTTTTACCGCAACGGCCTGACTATCCCGGTGGTGGGCATTACCGGCAGTGTGGGTAAGACCAGCACCAAGGAATTTATTGCGGGCGTGCTTTCCGAAAAGTACTGTGTTCTGAAAACAGAGGGCAACTTTAACAACGAAATCGGACTGCCGCTGACATTGCTCCGCATTCAGGAAGAACATGAAGTGGCTGTTGTGGAAATGGGTATCAGTGATTTCGGAGAAATGAGCCGCTTAGGCGAAATGGCAAAGCCTGACATCTGTGTCATTACAAATATCGGACAGTGTCATCTGGAAAATCTTCACAACAGGGAAGGTATTTTCCGCGCCAAGACAGAGATTTTCCATTACATGAAGGACGGCGGCGAAGTCTGTCTGAACGGTGAGGATGACCTGCTGGCGGCTGTTACGGAAGTGAACGGCAAAAAAGTGCATCATTTCGGCATTTCCGACCGGGAAGGCTTTGAAGTATACGCAACGGATATTGAAAATCTGGGACTGCTCGGCAGCAAGGCAGTTTTACATATGCCGGAAGGAAGCTGCCCGATTGAAATTTCGCTTCCGGGCATTCACATGGTAATCAATGCTACCGCAGCGGCGCTTGTCGGCAGGCTGCTTGGACTTTCTTTAGAGGAAATTCATGCGGGCATTCACAATGTTACCCCGGTGGGAGGCAGAAACAATCTGATTAAAACAAAGGATAAACTTGTGATTGATGATTGCTACAATGCCAATCCGGTTTCCATGAAAGCGGCGATAGATTTGCTGGCAACGGCAACGGACCGCAAGGTAGCCATTTTAGGAGATATGTTTGAATTGGGAGAAAAGGAAGACAGCCTCCATGCGGAAGTGGGAGCATATGCGGTGGAACAGGGCATTGATGCCGTTTACTGTGTAGGAACGCTGTCAAAAGCTATGTATGATGCGGCGCTGGAAGCTTACGACGGTTCGCAGGATGTGCGGTATTTTGCCGACAGGGACGAACTGATGGATAGCCTCCCGGATTTGCTGGAACCGAACGATACCATACTGGTTAAGGCATCCCACGGAATGGGCTTTGCCAAAGTCGTGGAAGCATTGACGAGAGAAGAATAAGACAACAAGAGCGGAAAATGGAATTTTCATTTCCCGCTCTTGTTGTTTTGAAAAAGCAGAAGTGGTAGGCGCTGACAGAGGTTTTCATTGAGATAGTGCCTATCTTAAACTTTTTTCTATGTCATATACTTTCTTCGCATAAATAAGGGTAGCAGCTGTGGCACCAAGCAGGTAAATCAGCATCATAACAGTTGCCGCGTTGCCGTTTAAGAAAATGGAAGTGAGGACGGTGAGAATACCGGCGGCAATCATGGCAACGGCGCCGAAACGGTTGCTTTTCCGCCAGGTGGTATCATTGTACATACTATAGGAAATACGCACACCCAAAAGATAGTTTTTCCGGGTCTTGGGCATGAAATTTCCCAGAACAATGAAGATGCCGCCCAGTATGATACAGGAAACCTTGGCAATATCGACAGAGGTAACGGTGCTGTCTGTGACGGCAGTCTGATAGGAACCGTACAGGATAAATGCCTGCATGACGGTATACATCGCTGCCATGGATAAGCCGACAATCGGCAGGAACTTTGCATTGGACTGCGCTTCTGCCCGCTCTTTGTCGGATTTTGCCCGGTCTGCCTTTTTTTCAAAGTGCCGGGTAAAAAGATGCCAGAACAGAGTGATTGCTAAAATCAATAAGGGGAAAATATAGCTTTCGTATTTGCTTCCCCACCGGTCGATTTCTCCTGCCAGATTTGAATGCATGGGAATGGTATCGGGCATAAACTGTAAGGCAACAGCGGTAAAAAGCAAAGGAATAACAGATACAATCCACATCAGTTTTTTCATTTTCGACTCCCTCCAAACTGTTCAATCCATAAAATCAATTCATCCAGTACCGTGGTATTGAGTTCATAATAAATAAAGTTTTTGCTCTTATATTCCATAATTAAATCGGCGCCTTTTAGAAGCTTTAAGTGGTAGGACAGGGCAGCCGGTGTCACGGAAAGCCTTTCGGCAATTTCTCCGGCATTCAGCCTGCCGTCCTTTAACATCACCAGAATATCCCGCCGTTGTTTATCGGCAAGGACTTTAAAAATATTGTTTTCACCCATACAACTGTGCTCCCGGAATGCTTGCTATAAAATGTTTGCTATCAGTAGAAGAAAGCAACATGCTATTTCAAAAATATTTTAAGCAGATTTTTCTTTAGTATAACAAATAAGGAGAAAATGTCAATAACTATTTCAAAATATTTTTAATTAGCCATATAAATGATATGAATTATCTGTACTTTTATATAAAAAACGGAGAGGCTTACTTTGCCTCTCCGCAGACTGTAGACAAAGCTCCTTCCTGTGAGGGAGCTTTTCTTGTGTCATGACTGC
>ERZ808242.1978-NODE-1978-length-9977-cov-4.479540_pt1 | contig 9977 bp, 5 predicted proteins | sample MGYA00521244_ERZ808242 | MGnify/ENA primary metagenome ERZ808242 (study PRJEB31516, sample SAMN03275573) | gut metagenome | biome: mammalia-associated habitat; material: feces | host: Papio cynocephalus | place: Kenya | collected 2012-07-27 ... | reverse complement strand
ATACTCACTCCTTACGCGCTGGGGGAACGTCGCTCGCGGCGTTCCCCTTTTCTCCGCATTTTTTCACACTTTTCTTATCTTAATCCTTGAAAATTTCGGGCAAACACGCTACAATAAGCGCAAGGTTATACTAATAAAGCAATCGACGGAGGATAAGCAAATGATACTTGACTGCACAGAATACACAGGTGTTTGTGAATGCGGGCGCGACCATGAGCTGCGCACAAAGCTGGTCGTGTGCGAGTACGGCGCGCTCAAAAGCTTCGACAAATACATGGACGACTGCGGGCTGGCAGGCTTCCGCACCGTCATTTATGACACGAACACCTACAATCTCCCCACAATGACGCACGTGCGCGCCGATCAGGAGATCGTGCTGGAGGCGCAGGGGCTGCACAGCGAAAAGGGCATGATCGAGGACATGATGAAAATGCTTGAGCGCAAGCCGGACTATATCGTCACGGTCGGCGGCGGCACGCTGATGGACTTTGCGCGTTACAGCGCCTATAAGCTTGGCATTCCCTTCGTCGCCGTGCCGACAATCGTCTCCTCTGACGGTTTCACGGCGGACATCTGCTCCATCATCATCGACGGTCAGAAAAAGTCCATCCCCATGCAGGCGGCGGACGCCGTCATCTGCGATATGGACATCGTCTCCGGCGCGCCGATGTTCCTCACCATTGCCGGCGTACAGGATATTCTGGCAAAATACGTGTCCATTGCCGACTGGAAGATCGCGCACATCGTCTCGGGCGAATACTTCTGCGACAAGGTGTGCGACATGGCGCAGGCGGCGTTGGACATCATGCAGCGCTGCGCGCTCGAGCTTGCCGAGGGCAAAGCGCCCGACTATGAGGCGATGGCGTACACGCAGATGCTTTCCGGGCTGACGATGCAGATTCTCTCCAACAGCCGCGCCGCCTCCGGCGCGGAGCATCTTGTCGCCCACCTTGTGGAGATGAAGCCCAAGGGCTTTGAGCGCGCGCACGGTATGCACGGCGAGTGCGTGGGCGTGGGCACGATCATGTGCGCGAGGGCTTATCATGAGTATGCCAAGCGCGACACCATCGAGGTCAAGCCCTTTGAGCCGCTGGACGAGGCATGGGTACGCGATGAGTTCGGCGCGCTTGCCGACGGCATACTCAGGGAAAACGAGAACGACGTGCTCAAGACCTTCGACCCCGAGAACATCAAAACGCACTGGCAGGAGATCCGCGACGTTATCGCCACCATCCCCACAGCGGACGAGCTTATAGAGCTGTACACGAAGATCGGCGCGAAGCACTCCCTCGCGGAGCTTGAGATTGACGAGAGTGTGCGCGATGACTTTCTTGACATTTCCTCCGCCATCCGCAACCGTCTCACGTTTGCGCGCATGACGCGGCTTATCGTCAAATAAAAACGAAACTTCTGCGGTCACAGGTGCAGATTTCCGCCTGTGACCGTTTTTCAGGCACATTTCAACTATACAAGCTATAATTGCAAGGAGAGCCTTAATGAAATACATAATGAGTCTCGACCAGGGAACGACAAGCTCACGCTGCATACTCTTTGACAAGGCTGGGCGCATATGCTCCACCGTGCAGAAGGAGTTCACGCAGATATTCCCGCATCCCGGCTGGGTCGAGCATGACGCGCTGGAGATATGGAACACGACGCTTGAGGTCTCGCGCGCCGCGATGGAAAAGCTCGGCGTGACGGCATCGGACATCGCCGCCATCGGCATCACCAACCAGCGCGAGACAACCGTCATCTGGGACAGAAAAACCGGCGTACCCATCGCCAACGCCATCGTGTGGCAATGCCGCCGCACATCTGATATAATCGACGCGCTAGTCGTCGGCGGGCACGCAGACACGATACGCGCCAGGACCGGGCTTGTGCCGGACGCTTATTTCTCCGGCTCGAAAATAAAATGGCTGCTCGACAACGTTCCCGGTGCGAGAGAACTTGCGGAGGCGGGTGAGCTTCTGTTCGGCACGATCGACACATGGCTCATCTGGAAGCTAACCGGCGGGCGCGTGCACGTCACGGATTACACCAATGCAAGCCGTACCATGCTCTATAACATCCACGAGCTGTGCTGGGACAGCGAGCTTTTGAAGCTGCTGGATATACCGATGTGCATTCTCCCCGAGGTGCGCCCGTCCAGCGCCGTCTACGGCAGGACGGAGTTTGAGCTTTACGGCGGCGAGATACCAATTGCCGGCGCAGCTGGCGACCAGCAGTGCGCGCTGTTCGGGCAGTGCTGCTTCGAGCCGGGCGAGATGAAAAACACCTACGGCACGGGCTGCTTTCTTCTGATGAACACCGGGCGAGAGCCGGTCATGTCCTCCAACGGGCTGGTCACGACGATCGCCGTAGGGTTTGACGACCATGTGGAGTATGCGCTGGAGGGCAGCATTTTCGTCGCTGGCGCGGCGATACAGTGGCTGCGTGACGAGCTGGGCATTATCTCCTCCGCCGGCGAGAGCCAGCAGTACGCCGAAGCCGTGTCCGACACGGCGGGCGGATATGTTGTGCCGGCATTCACCGGGCTTGGCGCTCCATACTGGAGTCAGCGCACGCGCGGGGCGATCCTCGGCGTGACGCGCGGGTTCGGGCGCGCTCATCTCGTGCGCGCGACGCTTGAATCTCTCGCCTACCAGACTTATGACATCGCCCGCGCGATGGAGCAGGATTCCGGCATGGATATCTCCAGCCTGAAGGTTGACGGCGGCGCTTGCGCCAATGACTTTCTCATGCAGTTTCAAAGCGATCTTATCGGCTGCGATGTTGTACGCCCGAGCTGCATAGAAACGACTGCGCTCGGCGCGGCATACCTTGCCGGACTCGCCGTGGGCTATTGGAACGATATTGACGACATCCGCGCCAACTGGGCGATTGACAGGGTGTTCTCTCCCGTTATGAACGGTGAGAAGCGCGAAAAGCTGCTGCGCGGCTGGCACAATGCGGTCAGGTGCGCACTGCTGTGGGCAGAGGGCAACGATTAAGGAGTATAAAACAAAAATGAACTATCAGAAACTGAAAAACTGTGAGCTTTTTCTCTTCGACATGGACGGCACGCTTTACCTCGGCGATAATGTATACGCCGGGGCAATAGAGCTGATGAATGACCTCCCCTCTCTCGGGAAAAAATACATATATCTCACCAATAACTCCTCCCGCGCGGGGACGGATTATATTACCCGGCTGCGCCGTCTCGGTTTCCCATGCGAGAGTGAGAACGTGTTCACCTCCGGCATGGCGACCGGGATGTATCTCAACCAGCGTCACCCCGGCGCGCGCGTTTACCTTGCCGGGACGCGCGCATTCCACCGCGAGCTTGTGAGCTACGGCATAAACCTTGTAAATGATGAGCTTGGGCACACCGAGGCGGACACGGTCGATGTGGTGGTGCAGGGCTTTGACACGGAGCTTGTGTATGAAAAGCTTGAGCGCGCGTGTCACTTCCTGCGCCGCGGCGCGGCGTTCATCGCGGCAAATCCCGACTGGGTCTGCCCCATGCCGGCGGACGAGGTGCTGCCCGACTGCGGCAGCATCTGTGCGCTGCTGACCGCGTCCTCCGGCAAAGAGCCGACCTACATCGGCAAGCCCAACCGCAACATGATCGACGTTATCTCCGCCATGACCGGCATCCCAAATGAGCGCATCTGCGCCGTGGGCGACAGATTGTATACCGACATCGCCGTCGCGCAGAATGCTGGTTCAGTGTCCGTGCTCGTCCTCTCCGGCGAGACGACCGCCGGCATGGTCTCCGCTGCGGAGCGCCAGCCGGACTATATCCTCGCCGACGTGCACGAGCTGCACAATGTGCTGCGGGGTCAATAAAGCAAAGGTTCGCGGCGTCCATAACGCCGCAGGGTGTCTATGAAAATCACGTATCTGCTGCCTGTTGCTCTTTTAATACTGCTCGCGCTGTTTTTCCTCGGTCTGCCTGATCTGCGCCGCTGTGCGCTGCCGGGCGCTGCGCGCTGCGCGCGCTCTCTCGACCGAACCGACGCCGGGATAATGGCTCTCATCTCCGTGGTGTACGCCGCCATTGCATTCACAGGACTTGGCAACACCTCCTCCCCGGAGACCTTTGCCCCCATGCGCGGCGTTTCCGCCGTGATCGAGCTGCCCGGAGACGTCAGCCCCAGCCGCATCATGCTCTTTTCCGGCGTGGGCGAGGGCGGCTATATCATCGAATACTCCGCCGACGGCGTGGTGTGGGAGCATGCCGCAGACTACACACAGGACTATGTCAGCGTCCTCAAGTGGAACGACGTGACCCCCGACGCAATGACCGTGCCGCGCTATGTCCGCATTACGGGCGACGGCAGGGCATATCTGGGCGAGATCGCGTTCATTGACGGAGACGGGGAGCTTATCCCCGCCGCCGGCATCGCAGATGCCGACGTACTCACGGATGAACAGGCGACCGTTCCCAAAAGGCAGAATTTCCTCAACTCCAGCTATTTCGATGAGATATACCACGCGCGCACAGCGTGGGAGCAGCTCAACGGCGTATATCCCTACGAGCTTTCGCACCCGCCGCTGGGCAAGCTCATCATCGGCATCGGCATCAGTCTTTTCGGCATGACGCCGTTCGGATGGCGCTTTATGGGGACGCTCTTCGGCGTGCTCATGCTGCCGCTGATGTATATCTTCGTGAAGAAGCTCTTCGGCGGGCGCGCCGTACCGTGCACCGTAACGGCTGTGTTCGCGGCGGATTTCATGCACTTTGTGCAGACGCGCATTGCCACCATCGACACATACAGCGTGTTCTTCATCATGCTGATGTACCTTTTCATGTACCTTTTCATCACGCGCTCCGGTGAGGGCGAGGAGCGCCGTGCGCTGCGGTGCCTGGCGCTCTCCGGGATAAGCTTTGGGCTGGGTGCGGCGTCAAAGTGGACGTCGATCTACGCCGGCGGCGGGCTCGCCGTCATATGGGCGGCATACTGGCTGCTGCACCGCGAGCGCGGCTTTAAGGCGTTTGCGAAAAACGCGCTGTTCTGCATCGGCTTTTTCGTGCTTGTTCCCGCGCTGATCTACTATGTCAGCTACACTCCCTACGGCACGGCTTCCGGGCTGCACGCGCCGGGGATGTACTTCACCGGAGAATATGCGCAAATCGTTATCGAAAACCAGCAGTTTATGTTCGGCTATCATTCCGGGCTTGTCGCGGAGCACCCTTATTCCTCCAAATGGTATCAGTGGCTGCTTGACATCCGCCCCATACTCTATTATCTTGACTATTTTGACGACGGCACGCGCTCCAGCTTCGGCGCGTTCGTCAATCCGGCGCTCTGCTGGGGCGGGCTGATGAGCCTTTTTGTGCTGCTGTATACGGCGATCTTCCGCCGCGACAGGACAGCCGCGTTCATCCTCGCGGGGTATCTGGCGCAGCTTCTGCCGTGGGTGCTCGTCACGCGCCTTACGTTTGAGTATCACTATTTCCCATGCACGGTGTTTCTGCTGCTGTCGCTGGGATACTGCTTCAAGCTGATACGGCTTGGCAGCCGGCGATGGCGGTGGTATCTGGGCGGGTTTGCCGCGGTGTCCGCGGCGCTCTTTGTGCTGTTCTATCCGGCGCTGTCCGGGCTGGTGGTTGATAATGCCGCCGCAACAAAGCTCCTCGGCTGGCTGCCGACATGGCCGTTCTGACCGGCGCTTATGCCGCCATGCGTGGACGTAAAGCAACTCTGCGCATGGCGGCAAATAATTTGGCGAAATCGCAAAATACATCTTGACATTTGCTGTTCGTTCTGATATTATACTTTTGCTCATGGGGGTATAGCTCAGCTGGGAGAGCGCTTGAATGGCATTCAAGAGGTCAGCGGTTCGATCCCGCTTATCTCCACCAAAATCTCCACCAAAAATGACGAGTTTTGCAGCAAAACATGCAAAGCTCGTCATTTTTTATTCTTTCTGATTTATTTCTACTATACACATGCTATCAACACAGCCCCTGCGGCACTGATGTACCGCAGGGGCTGTGTCTTCAGTTCACTCGTTCTCAGTGCACGCATCGGCGAGCATGCTGAGGAAGGCGTTGATGTCGCTCACTTCCCATGCAAGGGTGCCGCTGCCGTCAATTCCGTCAGGATAGATAAGCTGTGTTCCGCTGCGGCGCGCATCGTACGAATCCTTGAGAATGGCGACGGGGGCGTCGTCATCCCAATCGTTGAGCGGGACAATATCCGCCGTGCCAATGTCAAGTATCGCCTGACACTGCTCATAGTTATATGCCCTGCGTCCGTCTCCATCCGTGACAGCTCCCTCGACAAAGTAAGCAATATCATCAAAGTGCGAGCTGTCGGTGCCGTAATACTCCTCGATAAGATACCCGTCGCGCCGCTGATTGGCAGCGTTCGCCACAACAAACATCGCCGACACATCCTCGCTGGCTGTAAGCGTGCCGTCGGCAAGAACGTAATTTGCCACGCACAGATGGATATATCCGTTTTCATCGGTATAGCTGTACCACGAGACGAGACTGTCCGCGCCCGCCGCATCGGTGACGAGCCAGCGCGCCGCGCCCGTGCCGTCCTCCACGCTGCCTCCGGTGCAGTGCTCCTGCGCAAAGCACCGGTTCAGCCCGCCGTCATAATCCCACAGCTCCTCATGCAGACACCACAGCGTCTCTCCGTTATCGCCGACGCTGTACTGCCGGTTTTCCTCGGAAAAGCTCTGGTCAATATAATATAGATACATCTCATACTGCCCGTCAAGATCGAAGTCGATGAGCCTTGCATACGCCAGACCCTGCGCGCCCGTTGACGCCTGGCACACTCCGTAGCGTCCGGTATAGTCCGTTATCACGCCGATATACGCCTGAGCGCACTCGCTCGTAAGCGGTGCGATCTCCGCTGCGGCGGCGCTCTGCGGCGCGGCGGCTTCCCCGCTCGCCGCCGTGTCCGGCTCAAGTGAAAATGAGGCAAGATTATCCGGCACGGTATCTCCCGCGCGGCGCACATCCATTATCCCGCGCACGGCGAGCGCCCCTACCACAACGCCGGTAACCAGCAGACCGCAGGCAAGCACCCTCGTTCCCTTCTTCGCGCCGCGCGATGCGCGCTCATACGCCGACGGCCGCGGCGGACGTTTTCTTTCTGAACCCCGGGACGGATCAGCGCCCGTCGCACCGGATCGGCGCTCATCGCCGTTCCGCTCACGCGCCGGGTCGGCGGCGCGCCGCGATGGCGCAATCTGCCGCGGCTCGTCAGCCGTCGTCACCCGCAGGGCGGACGTGTATCCGCACTTCTGCGCAACGGTCATGCCGATGCTGAGCGTAATGGATGGGGAGAGCACCGTCTCCGCCTGCATTGCCATCAGCGATGCCCTGAGCTGCGTCGGCGTAACGCCGCGCTCCGCCCCGGCGCTGTCGCGGTAAATACAAAGGCTCTTTTCCGCAACATCCAGGCAGGTTTTCACCGTGCTCTCGCCGCAGCGCATCACAGAACCGATCTGCGCGAGCGACATACCGTCAACATAGCGAAAAAGCACGGCGATGCGCTGCATATCCGAAAGGCGGCTGAACGCATCCGCGCAGAAGCGGCGTACCGTCATTTCGTCCGCGTCGGCCGCCGGGGCGGCGGCAGCGGAGGACGGCGCGGCGTCCGCCGGCGTTTTCTGCCGCTTTAGCCGGGCATAACAGAGATTTCCCGCAATAGCGCACAACCATGTCTCCGCCGTTGCGGGCGTTCTGAGCTTTTCAAGGCTGCGGAACGCCGCCACGAACGTGTCCTGCACCGCGTCCCACGCACTCTCGTCACTTTTCAGCACGGTTTTCGCGTGAAAATATATGTTATCCTTCGTTGCAAGGTATATCGCTTCATAAGCGCATGTATCGCCGCCAAGCACGCGCTCCACCAGCGCCGCCAGTTCTGTTTTGTCCACCATATGCCGCTCCTGCTTCTGCTGTATTACAAGTTGTCACTGAACATAAAATAGGTAACATAATTATAGCACAGCCCTGTGGCGGCGCACAAGCACCCAAAGCGAAAAAAGGCGAAAATTTTGAGCGCACCGAAAACCGGTGCGCTCTGTCATATATGGGTCATATATGATATGGGTTATTCTTCTTCGTCCAGAAGATTTGTCATGCTCTTCAGGCTGATCATCAACGTCGAGATATTATGCAGCAGCGCCGTCGTCGCCGGCGGCAGAACGCCCGCAACGCCCAGGCAGATAAGCATGAAGTTGAAGCTGATAATTTTGCGGTAGTTGCCGTGGATGCGCGCCATCAGGGCATCGCTCAGGCGCTTGAGCGTCAGAAGCGAATAAAGGCTGTCCGCACCGACGGTGATGTCGGCGACCTCGCGTGCGATCGCCGCGCCGTCGCTGATGGCAATTCCGGCGTCCGCCTCTGATAGCGCCGGGGAATCGTTCACCCCATCGCCGAGCATTATTACCTTGCGGCCCGCCGCGCGTTCCGCACGGATGAAGTTTGCCTTGTCCTCCGGCAGCACCTCTGCATAGAACTCATCCACGCCGACGGCCGCAGCGACGGAACGCGCCGTGGCAGCATTGTCGCCCGTCATCATCACGAGCTTGGGAATGCCCAGCGCATGCAGCCCGTCAATGACCTCCCGCGCTTCGGCACGGAGCGGATCTTCAATACATATCACTGCCGCAAGCACGCCGGATATGCCAAGATACAGATGTGAATACTCGCTTGGCAGCGCGTCAAAGCGCTGCTGCTCACCCTCGGGAATAACGCAGTGCTCATCCTCAAAGACAAAGTGCTGGCTGCCGATGACGACCTTTTCACCGTCAACGCTGCTCGACACGCCGTGCGCCACGATGTAGTCCACGCGGGAATGGCGCTCCTCATGGCGCAGATTACGCCGCTCCGCCTCCGCGACGACCGCCTTTGCCATGGAATGCGGGTAGTGCTCTTCAAGGCACGCCGCAAGACGCAGCATATCATTCTTGTCCTTTCCGCCGAACGTGACCACATCGACCACGCGCGGTGATGCATACGTGAGCGTACCGGTCTTGTCGAAGACGAATGTTTTCGCCTCGGAGACCGCTTCGAGAAACCGCCCGCCCTTGACGGAGAGCTTGTATGTGCTTGCTTCTTTCATCGCCGAGAGCACCGCGATGGGCATGGAGAGCTTCAATGCGCAGGAGAAATCCACCATCAGCACGGCGAGCGCGCGCGTGGGGTTGCGCGTGATCAGCCAGATGAGCGCCGTTGCGCCGAGGCTGTACGGCACAAGGCTGTCCGCAAGATGCGCCGCCTTGCTCTCCGCGCCGGACTTGAGCTTTTCGGACTCTTCTATCATTTTCACGATGCGGTCATACCGCCCCGCACCGCTGCACTTTTCCACGCGGACGGAAGCGCTGCCCTCCTCCACGACCGTGCCGGCGTAAACATAGCCGCCCTCGCATTTGCGCACAGGCAGCGGTTCGCCGGTAATCGACGCCTGATTGACCATGACCTCTCCGTCGATGACCTTGCCGTCGAGTGGGATCATATTGCCGGTGTTGATCGTCACTACATCGCCGACCTTTACATCGCCCACATTGACAAGCACGTCGCCGTCCGCGGTCTGAAGCCAGACCTTATCGACATTGAGCGCCATACTGCGCGCAAGATCCGCCACGGATTTCTTATGCGTCCATTCCTCAAGCGTTTCTCCCACGCCGAGCAGGAACATTATCGAGCCTGCCGTGGCATAGTCGCCACGCAGCATGGACACCGTGATCGCCGTCGCATCGAGAACGGGCACCCGTATTTTCCCGCGCAGCAGGCATACAAGCCCCGCCTTTATATAACGCAGAGAGCGCCACAGCGTTATCGCCGTGCGCACCGGCGCTGGCAGTATAAGCTTATTTACGCACCGGCACAGCACCGCGTTGACAAGCCTGTTTTGATATTCCCTGTCGAGCGTGCGGGCGCTGTGCTCGTTGGCAAGCGCCGCCGACGCTTCATATGAAAACCCGGCGAGCGCCGCGGTTATCTCGCCGCGGGGCGCGGTGTA
>ERZ808242.1974-NODE-1974-length-10000-cov-5.353544_pt1 | contig 10000 bp, 9 predicted proteins | sample MGYA00521244_ERZ808242 | MGnify/ENA primary metagenome ERZ808242 (study PRJEB31516, sample SAMN03275573) | gut metagenome | biome: mammalia-associated habitat; material: feces | host: Papio cynocephalus | place: Kenya | collected 2012-07-27 ... | reverse complement strand
GAACTGCGAAAGCAAGAGGAAGAGAAACGCAAGCAGGCTGAAGATGAATTACAACAATCAAAAGAAGAAATTGCGCAGTTGAAAGCATTGTTAGCTAAAAAGCAATAATCCAGAATGGCACCGTTTTATGACGGTGCCATTTTATATCAAATAATTATTTTGTATTCTCATCTTTACCGATACACGATCGTATCCTGTGTCTCTCTGATATTCCGGTTCCAGATTACCCGCACATCCACACCTTCTTCATAATTGCCCGGTCCCAGATCATAGATAATGAAATCATCACTCACCACCAGCGATTTTATCCTCTTATTCTCATCCATGTTGATTGTAAACAATTCGACTTCCGACTCACCATCGAACGATCTGTATTTTATGCAGACGGCATCATCCACGCGCTGTGCATAAAAGGCATCTCCTTTATAAACATTCAGGCAATACACGTCAGACGCAATCTTCTCCAATTCCTTTTCCTCTTCATTCCAAACCTTTAATTGATGATCCAATAAAACTACCGCGTTGTCTGCTAGTTCATATCTGCTTCCATATATAACCTCCTCATATAAATCAAAAAGTTCCGTATCTACATTGAGCAAGTGCCGCATACGTCCAACCTCTATCGGCTGACTCCAATCCCATTTATCTAGATTCAGACAGTAGTATTGGCGCGCTTTTTGAAGCACCAGATGATGATCCCGGATTCCAAATGCCAGCGAACCTTCACCCATATTCTCATAAATGATCTGCGCACTGGTTCCTTCTTTGTCGATACGATAGATTCGATTTCCTATCTGAATATAGAAATAGGCATTATAATAATAGAGCTTTGAACGGACAGAATAATAGATTGCATCCCCATAATCAAACGTATAAAATTCCTCATATGTACCATCTGGAGACAACCGGTAAATCACATTATTCCCGCATTTTTTCAACTCATCTACGTGGTCATAGTTTCCAAGGTTCACTCGGCTTTGATAGAAATACACATATCCATCCACAACGAGTGCCTCATTTGCATAATTTCCACTTTGCAGATCAATTTCCTGATTAACCCCGGAAAATGGATTCTCAAACAGCCGGTTCTTTGCCTTTTGTGCAAAATGTTGTTTGTAAAATACCCCGCCGCCAATGGCACAGACAACAAGTATCATTGCAAATATAATTATCTTTTGTTTCCGGCTTAGAGACATCCCATTCTCCCTCTCAACTCTATAATCCACTGTCCATTCTTTTTCCATTCTTTTTATTTTGGCGGTTTAACAACCTTCCATTGTTCACCATCGAGCGAATAATACCTCACTGCAACTGCACCATCTTCGACATAGATTACTTCCACATAATCTTCAAACTCAGCCATATTTACGACTGCAGACACATCTGATAACGGTGCCCGGTAAAGTATATACTTATGAATATTGGTTGTTGTTACAAAATAAATGTAATCGCCCTGTATATTATAAGCAGTACAGTGTTCCGTGATTACCTGTTCCGATCTATCCTCTTTCCGTACCTGTTTCAAGACCAAATTATCATCCCTATAATAGTAATACCCATCCTTGGCAATATTGTGATTGGCATCATAAAAATCATCCCAATCATCCAGATAACCGGCATCCCCATACAGATATCCCATATAAAGTAGCTGCGCATATCTCGCATGCCAGTAATCGATCCGCATACACAACTCCGACTCTGCATCCTGCATTTTCTCTGTGATTTTGACTCGCCGCACAGTCACCGTATAATACTCATCCTTTAATATGTAGTACAGGTACCCATCCTTTACCGCAATCTCCGAATATCCCCCTGTATCATATATTTTTTCTGTTCGTCCTTCCTGTACAAATGTCCGATAGATTTCGCCAATACTTGTGCTGAAATACACCACACCGTCTGCATAGAAAATACTGCTGATTAGGTTATTATTCTCCTCTTTATATAATTGCTTTGTCACACCACTTCGACTGATCTGCAAAATCGTGTCATTGTCTGATACATAGATTTTTCCATCTCCGGACATACCGTCATAACGGTAATTTCCCATCTGATCTTCCAGCTCAGAGCAAACCGACGCACGCAGCTCCCTGCGTGTCTTTAATATTCCATCTGCATGCAATGGTATCAACCGTGTCAATGGCAACGTACTCTCAAGCAATATCAGCGTAACCCCGACGATTACTATTCCTCTTGATACGCCTTTTTGCAGAATAAAGTATGCTTTATTCTTCCGATAGATCATAATCTGCAACAATAAAATAACTGCTGTAACACCGAAAACGATACCCCATTTCCACATGTCAGCACCAATATCAACGCGATATCCAGCCATCCACATTCCGAATCCTGTAATCAGTGGTGCAGCAATCATCAAACTGCTTACTACTATATCTAAAACAGGCGCACATTGCGATCGTACCCATCCAAACACAAATGCCGCCAGATTCATCAGAATACAAGCACCGAATATATAAAGCATATATTTCCGATACTCATAGAAAAGCCGATAAAAATCATAGGATAAACTCATAGCATCATCAAAGTTCTGCACCTGTTCCGACGCTACAATCTTCTGATTCAGATCCACCATATCTGTTTCAATTATCCATACTATAAGCACAACCAGACGCGCAATCCACATTCTCCGATATGGATTTTTATTGATTCGTTCCTGTTGCTGCATATACTGCTCATACACTTCATCTTTTTGTTTTTCCATCAAATAATTCCTTTTCAATCTATCGTCATCCAAATCCGATCACAGGTTTTCCCCTCCAATCCGGTATAGGTATCACGGAATGAAAAGATAATCGTGCAGGTTCCAATATTCGTCTCATACTCATAGTAGAGGTCCTTCATTGAACTAATCTCTTTTTCTTCATCCGGTTTTCCCATCGCGGCAAGTATCTCCTCATACGTGCTTGTCTGGCTGAGTCCATTGCACAACATAAATTGTTCGTCGGACCATATCGTATGAATCGGGCAATTCACCGCGGCTGTCTCCTTTGTGCCTGTATTGACTACCGATACATCAAACTCCCCCTTAAAATCGCGCGCCTCCATCTTGCAGATTGCTGTCTCATATGCCTTATATCCATCTATCATCAGAGAGGTTGGTTTTCCCAGCATGATCTTCGCGTCACTTTCATTCATGCTGTAGCCTGCATCATACAAATCTGACGTTGTACACGGAAATGTCATAACCTTTCCAGCAATCGCAAATTCCATACTGGATACATCCTTTGTCGTAAATGGAATGTCCGCATAAGCAACCGGCGCTTTCTCTTTTCGAAGGCTTACCTTCTCCGATGCCTCAGGATCTGTCAGAAACCAAACGACAAAGCCAATTACGCCAAGTATGATCACTATCATAATCACTTCTTTGATTGCACGCTTTACCCGTCTTTTCTTCTTTGCCTGCAAGTCCTGCATGAACTGCTCATAGACTTCGTCTCTTTCGGTATTCTCTTCCATTGCTATTTCCTCCCATGTTTACTGGTACGAGATTGTCTGCTGTATCTCCCCAGTATGCCGGTTCCAGATCACCCGCGCATCAACAGCTTCTTGCTCATTTTTGGGTCCCAGATCATAAATGATATAATCATCACTGACGACGAGCGATTTTATCACCGTATCCGCACCCGCATCAATCGTAATCAGTTCGCCTTCCTGCTTGTCATCCAGCGAGTAATATTTTATGCAGATAGAATCATCCACCTTCCGTGCGTAGAACATGACTCTTTTGTAAACATTCAGGCAATACACACTTCCTGCAATACATACTTTTTCCTCCGCAGCTTCATCATAGACACTTAAATCATACAGATATACGAAATCACTACCATATAACACATTACTACTTTCAAAGTAGACACCGATCGGTTCTTCCTTCTCCGTTCCGTAGACAACATTCTCAAAAAAGCAGATCAATCGATCTCTTCTGACCGCATCATAAGAACATCGCACAGTCGCCAGATGCCGCATACGTCCAACCTCTATCGGCTGACTCCAGTCCCATGCATCCATATCAAGATAATAGTATTCCGTCTGTTTTTGAAGCACCAGATAATGATCCCGGATTCCAAATATCACGTAGCTGCCATATCCACCCGCATTCTCATAGATCACCTGTGCCTCCGTGCCGTCTTTGTTAATGCGGAAAATCCGGTTTTCAATCTGGATATAGAAATATCCTTCATAATAGTACAGTTTGGAACCGATACTATAATAGATCGCATCTCCTTCATCAAATGTATAAAATTCCTCATATGTACCATCTGGAGACAACCGATAAATTACATTGTTTCCACATTTCTCCATCTTATCTGCCTTGTCATAGTTTCCAAGGTTTACCCGGCTTTTATAGAAATACACATAACCATCTACAACCAGCGCGTCATTGGCATAATTACCGCTTTGCTGGTCAATCCCTGGATCAACCTCTGAAAATGGATTCTCGAAAAACCGGTTCTTCGCCTTTGATTCCGATTGTTTTTTTTCATATATCCCGCTTCCAACTACAATTACACAGACGAAGAGTATCACCGCAAATATAACGATTTTTTCTTTCCGACTTAGAGACATTTCGTCCTCCCTTTGACACTAATCACCCACGTTTACCCACATCACAGGTCGAACGCCGTTATAAGAATCTGGATAATCCTGATCCCATTTTCCCTCGTATCCAATCACCAAAATCGTGTAATCCTTCATACCCGTTGACCGCAGCATCCACGGTAACCGCTCCGTACCATCAGGCAGATGCCGGGAATATGGATACATCGCTGGAAGCTCCTCGATTATAAGATCCGTAAATATCGCTTTCCGCTTCTGCAAAACCGCCCTCGATGGTCTTCGCCCAAGGACAGATGCATCCGTTAAGCGATTTCCATAATATTGCTCCGCTTCCTTCCAGCTCAGCAGGAATATCTTATCCTTTGTATCCGGTCTGTTCTCCCGTACCTGTACATCCCCGGATGGGTCCACATGCGCTGCAAATCCCACCGTAGACGGATTCTCCAGCGTTGTCTCCCGTATACTTGCCTGTTCTTCCTCGTCAAATGCCTCTGCATAAAACTCCTGATTCAGCCATGTCCGTATTTCGGAATCCTCCCATATCACACATTTATGGTTATCCGAGAATCTCTGATAGGCAATCACATCATGGGATATAAGCAACACCGCATCTCCATCTTTATCCAGCACATCCCAGCAGATCGGGTCCTCTGTCTCCGCATTTCCGTCCTGTTCGTAGATTCCCATCTGCACGATATCTCCGATTTCCGCATCTTTCAGTGTCACTGTTTCCAATGCTTCTGTCGTGGCAGGTTCCAGTTCCTCTGTATTGGATTCCTCCGCAGCCACTTCGGTTGACTCCGCCTGTTTTCCACATCCACTTAGTAAAAGCATTGCAAACGCAAGCATGATATACCATTTTTTCATTCTCTATAACTCCTCATACCGAACCTGTCTACGTCTGTTCATTCTCTGATTTCTTCATTCCACAGTTGCAGATAAATATATGATTTGAGTTCTCCATGCCACAATTCCGACAGGTCCATGTTCCAACAGCCGGACGTGCTGGTGTTCCCTGCACGGGAGCCGGCGCCGACACCGGTTTTCTCGCTCCACAAGCACATATTTCCACACTTCGGTCATTCGTTCTGCGGCACCGTGGGCATACCCACACACGGCCTATAGCAATATTGCTTTTCAATGCCCGCATCTGATCGGCGGCTACCATACGCTGAATCTCTACTTCATCAAATTCCGGCTCTTTCTTCTTGATAAAAAGTGTAATAATGTATGCAAAAAAGCCAAATATAAATCCAAGTATGTACCAGGCAGTTGGGTCATATCGCTTAATTTCCATCTCATTCCCACACATAAACGCCCAGAAAATACCCCAAATAATAACAAGAATAAATTTAATCATACCTTTGTCCTCCTCTTATTAACAATTAATTGTTTTTCATTCCTTTATTTTTCTGTCTCATACCGCTCCTTGAAATATGCAAGCAGTTCCTTATAATCCTGCATAGAATGATAGAAACGAACCGTGTCTGTATATTCACTACCATTCCATTTATATGCATACGTAACTACGAAACAGGCACCCGGATTCTTGAACTTCAGAATCTTCTCAACCGGCAAAGCTACCTGCTCAAAGGTCCCATTCTCGATCATCTCCTGAAAAACCGGCTTCTCCTGAATCCGCTTCAACAGGAAATCCTTATGCTGAATCATCTTGATTGCTTTCTGCTCCATGTCTCGGCTATCCATTGCCTGTCCGACATGTGTTACACTTACCCCTTGCGCCTGGACAGTCTGAACTCTATATGCACCCAATCCGGTTGCTCCCAGAAAAGCATCCTCGTTCAAGTGTACAACATACGCATGTTTGGCATTATCAATCAGCACCGCATGTAACACATCTGTATATGTGATGAGCTTTCTCTTATAATTTGTCTTGTAGATCAGACAGCAAATCAGCACGACAAAGCTTACGACTCCCAGTATCGTGTTTACCTTTCCATCCTCATAGTCTCCAGTCACTGTCATCCATGCAGTATACAGAAGCCCGCCAATCGATGCCAGCAACAGCACCAGCCATGTCAGAAATCCCGGAACTGACATATTCCGTATCGTTCTCGGTGGATAGCTGTATAGCTTCATATCCTGTGCGCTCGCAGGTGTCTCCCATTTTCTCTGATCCCAATTCACATCAAATAGTTTTTCTTCGCTCATTTTGTTACCTCTTTCAAATGTAATTTTTTTCATTCTACCGTCTGCATAACAGTTTTTCGATTCATTTTCCGCGAATCGAAGATTTTTTCCGTCAACCTCAAGTTTTGCATGATTCCCTGTTCATTACAATTCATCTGTCCGTTTTTGCATAATCAGATGCAATTTTTGCATGAATCTAGTCAAATTTTTCAACAGCAGATTAAAATGATTATATACTATATTTTATCGCTATACAATAGTGAAGATATATTTTGTTGAGATATATTGCTTAAACAATCAAACAGATAGATTTGATTCTACTCAATGTGTAATTGCTTGCCTTCTTATATTTTATATGATATTATTAGTATGTATACTAATACAATTATAGAGAGGTGATATATTTGCGAAGAAACAGCAGTGAAACAAAGAGAAAAATACTGACTGTATGTGTCCGCCTTTTTTTGGAACAGGGATATAAGAATACTTCAGTCAGTCAGATTGTTGACGAAGCCGAAGTTGCCAGAGGAAGCTATTTGAATTTGTTTCCCACCAAGGATAGAATTTTACTGGAATTAGTTGAGACGATGTTCAATGGGCAGTTTGATGTGGCAAAGGCCATTGCAGACGATACACTGCCTCCAGTTCACGCCTATGCAGTGGAAACGGCGATACAGCTTACCCTGACCGAGCTGAATGAAAATCTACGTGAAATCTATATTGAGGCTTATTCTGATCCTGCCACAGCAGAATATATTTATCTGCATACCACAGCAGAATTAAAGCAGATTTTCGGTACGAATTTTCCGGATTATAATGAGAGTGATTTTTATGAGATGGAGATCGGTACGGCAGGATTGATGCGTAGTTACATGGCACGAAAATGCGACATTCATTTTCCACTGGAGCGAAAGCTCAGTCGCTTTTTAACGGCGGCAATGCGTATATATCTGGTACCGGAGGAAGAACAGATAAAGGTGCTTGCTTTTATTCGGTCACTTGATATCGTGGCAATCGCCACAAAAGTTATGTATAAACTGTTTGCAATGTTGGAAATGAAATACGATTTTAAGCTGTCAATGAACAGAGAAACGGAGGTAACAAAATGAAAAAAAAATTATTTTCTTTTCTGCTCACTCTATGTATTGTGTTCTGCCTTGCTCCAATCACGGCCCTTGCGGAAGGCGAGACTGGCGTCGCGATCAACGATACAAACTTCCCAGATGCAAATTTTCTCAGCATTGTCAAAGGGTTTGACACTGATGGAAACGGTTATTTAAGCGATGCAGAAATTGCTGCTGTTGCAGCAATTAAATGTGATAATAAAAGCATCTGCAATCTTACAGGTATCGAATATTTTACCGCATTGATGCATCTTTGGTGCCAAAATAATCAAATAACTTCTTTGGATCTCAGTAAGAATACTGCTTTGAATACCTTATGGTGCTATAATAACCAACTAACCTCATTGGATGTCAGTAAAAATACCGATTTGGATTTTCTGAGCTGCTCTAATAACCGACTAACCTCATTGGATATCAGCAAGAATACTGCTATAGTCCAATTTGCTGGCATTAACAACACCTACCAGATTGCTGTTGACGAAAATCGCAAATTTAACCTTTCTTCTCTCCCTGGCAGCTTCGATGTTACCAAAGCAAGCAATTGGAGCGGCGGAACAGTCAGTGGATCCACATTGACCGTAGATAATGACAAAGATACTGTTACCTATACCTATGACTGTGGCAACGAAACAACTGTCAAATTTACACTAAAGTGTAATAAGGCTAACTATACCGTTTCCTTTAACACAAACGGCGGAAGCTCAGTGGCAACACAGACCATAGAACATGGTGGGAAAGCTGCAAAGCCCAAAGATTCAACCAAAAACGGCTACATCTTCACAGGATGGTACACGGATAAGGCCTGCACAAAAAATTACAATTTTGATACACCTGTAACAGCTGGCATCACCCTCTATGCGGGATGGTCAGAGTGCGATCATTCTGGCAGTACAACCAAGCCTACCTGCGGCACTCCTGCAATCTGCACTATCTGCAAAGGAACGATTGCAGCTACAGGAAATCATACCTACGAATGGCGGAGTGAAAACGATAAATATTGGAAAAAATGCAAATTCTGCGGTAAAGAAACACCAAAAAAAGTGATTCCAAAGCTGATCCTCAATGCACCTGATACGGTCTGCCGTACACAAGATTGTACATTTACCTTTTCTCTTCCTGAAGGATGTACAAACCCTGAATTTGGTTATGAGTTCACCATGATTGGCAGTGGAAACAACGCAACCGTTAAAAATGGTGTGTGCAGCGGAACAATTGAAGCTGATTGGTACGATCAGACCGAAACAAGCTTTAAGCTTACCGTCTATGCCATCACCTCCGACGGCTTCTCGACCAGCACTTCCAAAACCATAGAAATCGTGAATGAGCACACCTACGATTGGCAGAGTGAAAACGGAGAATATTGGCAGAAGTGCAAGGTCTGTGGTAAAGAAACAGCTAAAAAAATAATTCCTGAAATTGCGCTCAGTGGCGCAGACAAGGTCTGCCGGTCTCAGGGTTATACCTTCGACTTTACACTTCCGAAAGGGTGCAAACTCATCACCGTGGACTATGTGTTTGAAAAACTCGGCAGCAATCTTCCCGCAAATTTCGAAAACGGCAAGTATACGGTCAAACTCACATCTTCCGGATATCCTGCCGAAGAAAACGGTTTTAAGGTAACTGTCAATGCGGAAACGGCGGATGGCTTTGCAATTAAAGCAGAAAATAACGTTACAATTCTAAATGAACATACCGGTGGAAAAGCCACCTGTATCGTCAAAGCAAAGTGTACGATCTGCGGTGCGGAATACGGCGAGCCTGACCCAAAGAATCACTCTGATCTCAAGCATTTTCCAACAGAGGCAGCAACCAAGATCTCCGAGGGGAACATCGAGTATTGGTATTGTGATGGTTGTAATAAATATTACAGCGACAAGGACGGAACAAAGGAAATAAGCAAGGCTGCTACCATAATTGCAAAGGAAATAAGCAAGCCTGCCACTATAACGACAAAGCCGAACAACAATTCCATATCACCGCTGACCGGCGATACAAGTACCCCTGCTCTGTGGATTGCTCTGCTACTTATCAGTGGTAGTGCCACACTTGGAATAACGATTGTCAGCAAAATGGAAACAAAAAAATAAAAAACAAAGGGGCTGTAAAAAAACAGCTTTAAAATAAGGCACTGTCCACAAGTTTTGGGG
>ERZ808242.1971-NODE-1971-length-10016-cov-3.365927_pt1 | contig 10016 bp, 15 predicted proteins | sample MGYA00521244_ERZ808242 | MGnify/ENA primary metagenome ERZ808242 (study PRJEB31516, sample SAMN03275573) | gut metagenome | biome: mammalia-associated habitat; material: feces | host: Papio cynocephalus | place: Kenya | collected 2012-07-27 ... | reverse complement strand
TCTGCAATAGCACTCATCTTTTTCTTACTCATGCTTCCTTGACCTCCACACGCTTGGTCTCTTTTTCAATTTTTAACGTACCATCTGACTTCCGCATCAGCTTGTATGTAACGGTATTATGTTTGACTGTCAGCCGATCCAGCAGATTTTCTGCTACCGGTCTGGCTGCTGCCATAAGCAGATCCTGCGCGGCCGGATCCGATGCGTACTCAGTCTTTATGATGCTTTCTGCAATGTCTATCGACTGTTCAATCTTTTTAAACTGTTGTGCGTCTCCACACGTGCACAGCTTCGTTGCTTCCCTGCTCTTTTCTCCTTCATCCGCGTCCTCCGGTACTCTGATCACCTGTGACTGTCCGCAATAGATGCATGTTCCGTATGTTTCTATCATGCTTTTTCTCCTTCCTTCATGTATGTATCGAGTTCTTTCAGTTCTGCTGTTGCCCGGTCGATTTCTTCTGTCAGACGGATCATCCTTTCCGTTATAGCTTTTTTCACGCTATCTGGCAGAGGTTTTACAATTATCTGTCTTATTTCCTTTGGCTTCGGTCCCGGTCTCTTTTTTTCTGCCGGCTCTCCGGCCGCGATCAGGATCTGCCTGATCTGCTCCGGACTGCTGCCATTTAGATCTGCAAGGATCTGTATCTGCTTTTCTTTGTTTTTTGCTTCACGATAACTTCTTACAATTTCGCTCTGATCCATTTCTGTACCTCGCATAGTTCATGTTTCCAGTATCCAAAAGATCATTTCCGCATATACTATTATCGGGGTGATAAAATGATCGCTTGGATCCTGTTTTTGTTGCATATTGCTAACTCTTAACTCCATCTTTCAGTGTATCCGTCATAGATATGTTTGTTGCATTTTGGTATAAATGCATCTTTCCGTTCTTTTCCACCAAACCGATCTTGATAGATATAATGTTGATACCCCAATTCTTCCATTTTGGTGATATCATCCTCAACTACTTGGATAAATCCAAGTAGTCTCCCGTGTCCGCAGCAACAACCCATAGTCCTGATCCCTTTTTTCCAAAGGAAATAAACTTCTGCAGAAATACAAGCGTCCATTGTGATTTTTGTTTTAAATCCCTCTCCTATATTCACAGGGATCAAATTTTTCGGGCACTTGAGTGTGATCTTTTTGCAATTGTATGCACTCACCTACTACTCCCTCCCTTCAATTCTTCAAGGATTTCCTGTAATTCCTTGTAATAATTGATCTGATCGTTAAAATGATTGTCTAGTATATCCATCATTTCCTTTTTTGCATCCTCTAAGGATTCTGCTTGCATGAAATACATGTACCCATCAATCACTGACTTCCATCCCTCTCCACCACAGTAAACAATGCTCCCTATGGTGACACTGCCGTCATAGGCAACTATATCTATTTGCTTTTCCCAGTCCTCTTGCTCCGGCTCGACTTCTCTCCATTTCATTGTTCTCATACCATCACACTCCTTCCGGCTTGTCACATCTTTCCAACTCAATTACCCATACCCACGGGTTTGCATCCCAGCCGTAGTAATCAATGTCTGATTTTTTGATTGCGCCGTTCCAACTCTCTGCAAATCTTTCAATGGCTGTTCTTCTCATCTTCTCTTCAAATCCAACATTCTTGCCATTCTTCCAGTTCGCCCCCTCTGCCTTTGCTCCGTCCTCTGTGATCTCCTGCAACCGTTCCACCCGCACATATGCAACTTTGAGCCAGATCCGGGCAGCTTCTTTTGGCATATTGATGGGTGATCTCCACGGCTCATTTGCATCTTCGGAATTTGCAATACTGGCTTTATATCCATAGAATTCTGCTAAATGGCACGATTCGCCTTCTCCAACTCTCTTAGTATATTTGTGCCATGTTTCCCGTACATACAGGATATCTCCCGGTTCATACGGAGCTTTACACAGTCTTCTTATGAGCCATGCATCCTTCACCTCGGGATGTTTCATGTAATACGGGCTATTCAGCACCGCATCAACATTGCTTTTTATAAGGCGTCTGGTACAGCTCTTTCGCCCGTCCAGAATCGCCCGAACCATCTCAGTGTTAAACAATATTGGTTTTACGCTCATGATTGCCTCCTTCTTTCTTTATTGATTTCTGCTATGTATCTGCCTGCTGCCTCGACCAGCTCCAGAATATTCCATTGAGTCTGATCCGATGGGCTTGTATCGATCACATACTGCAGGTATTCTCCTATAGCTTTCGCATACTTTTGTTCCTGCATTGTTTTTATCCTGGCTTCTTCTCTTCCCAAACATTGTGAGGCAGCGCATGTATCACACGGATTTTCTGTTGCGTACATATCTTTCCCTTTGTAGCAGCTGTAATAACTGTCTCTCCATATTTTTGCTGCCTCAGCCTTCTCTTTCTCGCTCAACTCATGCATTGCATTCCCCGCTTTCCCAGTCCAGCCTCTGTCCACATTTAGCACAGTATTTCCATGGAATATCTTCATTATTTTCCAAAAACTCATCGATTTCCGGTTCTCGACCTAATAATTTTCCACAAGAGCAATAATAGTCTTCATAATCGTAACCCATTCCACTTCTTGCTTTCCTTACAGGTTTCTTTGGTACTTGCTTCACAAGTGCACTGATAGCTACTTCAAGCGATTGTCTCTCATTTCTTTCCTGTGGGAATAAGTCACTATATTTTTTTATAATCTTTATTGCATCTGATTCGTTCATTTTCTCCATGTCGTTTTTCCTTTCGATTTCCTGCGCCTGCGTGGCGGGCGCTGATTATTTGATTGCTTTCGTTCCGATTACACAAGCCGGGGCGCAGCGATAGGCCCAGTCCGCGAAGCTGCCGCCGTAGACGCCGCCGCTAGAGCTCACGCACCACGTACTGTACGAATTGCCACGATGAGCCGTTCTTGTCCAGTGCCATTCTGTCTCATGCTTCGGATTGACTTTCACGCAATCCCGTTCAGTTCTGAACCTCTGGTATTTCTTTTCCTCGTCCTTCATCTCTTCCACGGACAGAAGGAAAAATGTATCCAGTGTCGCCTCTCTGTCTCCATTTTCCTTCAACACAGGAACAAGAAGCCTTCTGAATCCTTCCTCGAATTTTTCCTTGAAGGCAGTGCTGTTCATGTTTCTGCGAATGCTGGACTTCTCCCACTTGTTGCTGCCGTTTTCGTCAAACGGCATTTCATCGAACGGAAGATCCGCGAACTGTAATGTCATTGTTCGCATATCAGGATCCGCAGTCTTGTCCTTGTCGTAATCCAGGATATTCAGCAGAGCTGTTCCAATCCCTTCGACTTGAACTGTGATCTGTCCATCTTCCCCGAATGTTTCTCTTGCCTTACCTGCTGCCAGAATCTCCTCGATCTGTTCCCATGTGTACTCTGTTTCTCTAATCGTTCTTGCTTTCATTGTCTTTTCTCCTTTACATTGATTAAATTACACGTATTTTCTGTGGCTCTGCTCCAGTTCATTTTCCGATATATCCAGATAGATCTGCGTCGTTTCAATGCTCTCATGCCCCAGCAGTTTTGATACATATTCTATTGGCATTCCCCTTCTTAAGGCGAACGTGGCACCAGTGCGCCGGAATCTGTGAGGATGTGCTTTCTCTATCCCTGCTCTTATTCCAAGCTTTCTGATGCGGGCTCCAACCGAACTTTTATCCATAGGTTCATCTAGTACTATTTCCGGTATTTTCCACCAGTCGCACATTTTTTCCTTGTGCTCTGCGCATATTCTTGATACGCAGCGTCCTTTTCCGGATACTGCCAGGCTGGATGCCGGAAACAGCCAGATACTGTCATCCGGTCTCTGTGACAGATATTCATTCAGATATATTTTTGCACGTTCTCCAATGTAGCAATATCTGTCCTTCTGACCTTTTCCATGTACAAGCACCTGCCCTCTGTCTTCAGACAGATCACTTATTTTCATATTGCACAGCTCTGATATCCTGCACCATGTCGATAACAGCATTTCAAATATAACTGTCATTCTCAGATCATCTTTTATTGCAATCCGCATTTTCTCGATTTCCTGCTCCGTAAATGCATTCTTCTTTGTCTTTGGCAGCTTGATCTTATCAACCTTATTCATTGGATTCTTAATAATGTGTTCTTCCTTTGTCATCCACGTATAAAACGAGCTTATTACTCTGAGTATGTCATTTGTATATACTTTGCTGGCATGATCTCTGACTTCTTTAAGTGCAAGGTATATTTTTATATCATCCGATGTAATATCCAGCGGCGACTTCTGCACATCTTTAAAAAAACGGAGTAATGTATCCCGATATTGTCCGATCGTCCTTTTCGTGCAGCCTGCAACAGTTTTGTTCATCAGAAAGAGTTTTATATACTTTTCTGTGTCGTCCTCGTTGACTACGGCGACTTCCGTACATCTTGCTGTTATCTCATAGTCATTCATCACAATGATCAGCTTTGGTTTTATCTTTTCTGTATCAATTCCTTCGCTCTGCAATGCTATAATGATTTTCTGCAGAAGTTCTTCTCTCATAACAATGCCCCCATTTCTGCAGGCGTCCGCAGCACTCTGTAACTATCATATCCTTTCCGGTACGGCTCTCTGAGCGTGTCTCCCTGCACAACAATTGCTTTTACTCCAAGCAGGGAAAGCTGTATGTACGTCATATAAACACCATTCCAGTCCAGATCCTGTGCCACCACATGCAGTTTTCTTTGATAGTCAACGCCTTTTTCTTTCAGCACCTGTGCAAATGCAATTAAAAAGCCTCCCCCGCCGGTTGATGGCTCATTCAGTTCAATATGATCATTTTTCATAATTTGATCAAATTGACTTTCAATGACTAAATTGGCACTCAGGTAGGACAAGTGGTATGGTGTGAAAAACTGCCCTGTCTGCCTGCTGCCACATCCTGACTTCATATAGATTTCTCCCAGGATATCTCCGAATCTCTCTTCCATCACTTCCGTGAGAGCTCCCGCCATATCACATAGCATTTTTATTTCTTCACTGCTGTACTTCTTTGCTGTTGTTATATACTGGTCTTCTCTGTCTTTATACAGTTTGTCGTGAATGGGCTGGCATGAATTCTGGATTGCAATTGCAAGCATTCTGATCCAATCAGTAAAAATCTGATATGGCGTATATTTCCCGGACAGCTTTGTGATTGTGTCAATTATGAATTTTTCATAGTCCATTTACTGTATACCAGCTCCTTCCTGTTCCATCCCGGATAGTGTGTCTTCAGATGCTCTTCCATCATTGCCAGCATTTCATTTCGTAATCCCACATTGCCGTTGTCTAACATCTGATGATGATATCTGCAGCCGATCACGCCATTGCCTTCCACCCCAAGTCCGCCCTGCGACCTCGGAATAAAATGCATGATGTCTTTGATCTCATAGGCAAGCTGTGAAGTACTGGTACAGTGATAGTCCAGACTGCAGAAGAGGCACTGACCGTAGTCACGTTCCCAGATGGCTTGTCTCGTCTTTTGTGAGAACTGCAGCGCTTTTGTTCTTTTATTCATGCTCTGCCTCCGTATCGTTGCGTCTTTCGCCTGCTGCCATATTGATCGCGATAATCTCACTGATTTCATTTACGACATCCTGCGCGGCAAGCTGTGCTGTTACCCATCTCTTTGCCTGAAGTGCTCCGTCGATCTGCAGCATACGGTCTTTGATATTTCCAATCCGCAGATTGATCCTTGCTTCATCTGCCGGATCCGCGTCGCATTCAGTATTTTCAACGATTTCTCCGGTTACAACCTCGATTTTTTCCTCTGTTTTCTCTCCGGCTGCTGCCATCGGATCACTTTCCGCTGTATTTTCTACCGGCGCAGGCATGATTTCTTCCTGATCCGGTTCATTTTCTACCGGTTCCGTTTCGTTTTGGTCTGTTTCCTGCTCCATTTCCGGCTTGACCGGTTCGACTGCTGCCACAGGCTCGCTCTCAGTCTTTTGGGGCTTTTCAGGCTTTTTCGTCTGTACCTTTGAAGGCTTCTTTTGTTGCACCGGTGCAACTCCGGTTTTTTCTGCTTTCGGAAATGGCTGACAGTAGATTTCTGACCAGTTTTTCTCAGGATGAACGCAGTCTGTGATCAGCTTCGCCCATTCCTCTGTGATCTCTTCTATCGTGGTTTCCGTTTTTTCGCCGGAACGGGTATTTACCATTCTGCAGCTATTCTCTGAAAGCATCAACATGATACGTCCTTCTGCAGGCACTCGTACGGAATATGTTTTTTCTCCATCCGGTGCCATTGTCTCCATGACATCATCCGGTGCTTCTCCCCTGATAACCTTTGCCATCTCTACGAACAGCTCCGGACCATCCTTGCCGATTTCCTCGATGACTCTCTTAAGCAGGCTTCCTCCCGGCACTTTTCTGTTTTCCATCATCACTTCAAGGTCTGAGATTTTCCTTTCTTCGTCCACTTCGTCCTTGATCTGCTGGATTTCTGCCTTTGTATATTCTGGGGACAATCCTTCGTTGATCGCTTCCGGAAGCTGCAGCATCAGTGTAAGCTTCGCATATCCAAACCCTTTGTACTGATCCTGAAGCCGGTCGGAATATCCGCTCTCCGAAAACTTATCATTGATAGAAATAAATCTGCTGACCTGTGTTTTATCGATCCCATATTCTGCCTGTGCAAATTCTGCTACAGTTTTATATCCGGATTCCGCAAGTACATTGGTATCCCTTGCCACTTTAAGCAAATAACCGATTCTGACAAATCCCTCTGCAGTCCTTTGAAGTTCCTGCGTAAGCTCCGCTTTGTATTCCTGGTATGTTTTCTGATATATGATCTGCTCCATTTACATGACCTCCATAAAATCTGCTTCCAGCACATCCGCAAGCAACTGTCCTGCCAGCCGCCCGTGCCATACTTTATTGCCGTTTTTTCTTAAATTCTTGTAATTATCAATTCTCAGCTTGTTTGATTTTTCTCCCAGCTTCTTTTCTTCTTTTGTGAGCTGCTTTGCAAAGTATTTCTGCCATTTTTTCAAGAAATTGACTGCTGCCACAAAGTCCTTATTTTGGTTGTCTCCGGTCGTACGCTTCTGCCGGATGTTTCCCGACGGCTCCACCTCAAGCGTGTACCACGGCACATCCGGGCTATTTGCTTTCCGCAGGAAGAAAAGATAACTTTCATCCGTCTGGATGCGAGAAAAGTAATAATCACAGGTATGTACACAGTGCTTCAGGATCCGACCCTCCATCACAATATCCTCGATACTATCAGGTGCTACGATCGTATACCCATCTGCCGTATACTCATATTTCTTAAGCTTTGGAAGCTGTTTATTGACTTTTGGCCACTTCTTGGCAAGCATCTGTGCCTCTTTTTTTGCATCTCCCTTTTCTCTCAATAAGACACATTCATCATGTGCTGCTTTCAGATCCTTTGGTCTTGCGATCTGATCCAGCTTTGTGTTCATTTTGAGTTGATCCGCCATGTTGATGTAATCTCGCCATGTAATGAATGTCTGCCACAGCGTTCCGCAGCTTATCAGCATCTGCTTTTTGATATAATTCCAGCACTTAACAAAACTGAGCGGAGTCGGTAGGAAATTGAATGCGCTTGTAGAAAATCCAGCCTCTCCAAAATCTTTGATCATATCATCCGGCCAGATCGTATTTGCAAGTTTCTCGTACTGCATCCACCTGAGCATAGCTATGTTGCCATCCATTGCTTTCAGACGTTTCAGCCTGCTGCCATCGATTTTCAATAATTTTGCAAGCTCTGTCTGCTTCTGGTCTATGAGCTTTCTATCGTAGTCCATCCTGATAACATCACGTGCCATGCGAAACATTCCGATCCTTACCAGTTTTTCCACAAGTGGATTGCCGCGCTCTATGACTATATATTTGACCACACCACATGGCAGGACATCCCACAGATCTATAGTGCTGTGTTTTAAGAATGTCTCATTTTTCAGATAAGACCAGTTACGTTTATACAATTTTGACCGTGTCGGCCAGTAAAGTGTCTCACTCTTTCCGGCAAAGTAACCTTTATCCCGGATCCAGCGCTTATATTTGTTTTTGTACATGTCGTAATCATATTTCCGTGTCGTTCCATCGTTCCATATAAGGATCCTTTTGTATTCATGCGTAAATACTCTTGTTTTTTTATAATCTCCTCTGAAATTCTGTGTCTGATATAAGCTCCTGATCACCAGTCCGCCCGGCATTTTCTGTATGATCTCCGCATAGTACTCTTTTGTCGCAAGTGTCTTACATTTCCCGGATGCCTTATAAACAGCATCTGCCTTGCAATGCGGACAGATAGCATCTGCATTATGCCTCGGCGACTTAACCGGTACCATCCGCTGACATTTCGTGCACCAGCCTTCTTTCGATCCATAATCGTATATGATATATACTTCATCTGCCGCATGTCTCTGCATCCACTTTGGAAAGCTTTTCGGCAAATTGGGGACAAGCCGCATATCTTCATCCCATGGTCTGACTTCTCTTTCCTCTCTGAGCTTTATCTGTTCTTCTTTGATCCTCCTCTGCCAGACTATCAGCCTTTCCCAACCTTTTTGACCGGCATCCGGCTCCAAGATCAACAGATTCTGCAACGTTCTCTTGCCATCCGGATTGATGTATATCCTTTGCCGCCTGGTATAGCCAGAAAAATCTTCTCCCAGATTGACTGCCATTGCGGTAAGCCATCTGGTTTCATTCCCCTTTTCATCCAGTTCCCTTGTGATGTACTCTTTTCCTTCCGTGTTTAGGAAGATTTCATAGGTCGGTGTTCGGATCCCCTTTTGCAGCAACTTTGGATAAAATACCGCGATCTTGATATATGCGCCAAGCTGCTGGATGCGGACCATCCTGTGATATTTGTTCGTTACAACGTGCTTTGTTCTTACCGCGCAACCATACCCATATTGTTCATCGTACTCAATCTTCTGGGCTGCCGCCTCTATCATTGCCGGTGTGGCAGGCAGTGCACGAAGCTTCCGCAGTTCCGCTTTGATCATCTTGCCCGCCTCCCGTCTACCCGGTAATATACATCCGGTTTATACCGCTTGCCGTCAATCAGGTAAGCACCGGCGGTGAAACCGTCTCTGCCTTTTTTTACCATACAGATCAGTGATCCTATACCGCCCTGCGCTTTTGGTGATCTACCGTAAACAACCACAATATCTCCCGGATCTGCGGTGCCGGTATCATTTTCCACTTTGTCACTGTACTGCCTGTCCGGATGCTCCATCATCCATTCACACTGGAGCATTGCCAGCGTCTTCTTGTTGATTTCTTTCAAGATCCGCATCTGTGTGCACGCGATCTTATCATCGCTTTCGTTGATATCTCCCTCCGCCGCCACAATACAATAGCGACCATCAGGATACCATCTGAGTACTTCTATCGGCTCTTCCACACAGTGCAGTCCCGTGTTTGCTGTCTTAGCAGATTCTGCTGTATAGGTCTTGCCTACCTCATACTGCATGGTTCCTCTTCCCATCGTGCAGCACAGATTTTTGTTAAATCCTTTGTAACAGATCATTTTTTCACCTGCTTCCCGATATAATATTCCGTGGCAAGCTCTCTTCTGGTTTTCTTATCCGGAATACCGATGGAAAACTCATGACTGCCTACGATTTTCTTTGCCTGCTTCGTCTTAGCCACGATCCGCTTATCTACCACAGCCCTGTGCTCATATCCGCTGTCTGCAGTTACTGCGATATACCCTGCAAGATCTTTTCCTTTTTTCCTGATGGCACCTGCCATACCGGGAACCTCTGTTGCCATAGTCTTGATCTCTTCCACCCAGTCCGCCAGCACGCCTTTCAGCTTCAGATCTTCCGCTTCCACTTTCAGCTTACCGATCGCGGCAGAAAGAGTTGTTGCAAGGGTTAAAATGCATCCATCCATATAGTCCTCTGCATCTTCTTTATCCAGTCCGTTTTCCAGCGCAAGCTCTACCAGGCTCTTTTCTTCCCCTGCTGCCTTCAGTTCTACTGCTTTTGCATTCAGCTCCTCTGCAGAGTCAAATTCTCCAAATTTATCAAACATTCCTTTATCCTCCAATTTTCTCTTTTT
>ERZ808242.1969-NODE-1969-length-10020-cov-3.086503_pt1 | contig 10020 bp, 12 predicted proteins | sample MGYA00521244_ERZ808242 | MGnify/ENA primary metagenome ERZ808242 (study PRJEB31516, sample SAMN03275573) | gut metagenome | biome: mammalia-associated habitat; material: feces | host: Papio cynocephalus | place: Kenya | collected 2012-07-27 ... | reverse complement strand
GATCGTTGTAAAAGAAGATCACGGCTCGTCTGTAAATATCGTAGTTGTAACGGTAGACCCGGAAACAGGTCTTGGTAATATTGTTGATGACTATTCTTATGTTACGACGACACCACCTACAGACATGATAACGCTGTATAGTATGATGTTGGGGTATGTGGTAAAGTAGAATTATAAGATAAATTCTTCTTTTTAAAAGAAAAATATAAAAAAATATATAAAATAAGCATACAAAATTGACTTTTTACTATTTAAATATTGTAAAATAAAAAATGAAATGCTATTTTTGCATGGAATATAATTCATAGGAGATATAACAATGATGTTAGGAATAAATGCCCCCAAAACTATAGTGAGAGGCGAATATGCCAAAGCTGTACGCAAAGCTGTCCGTGACTCTATAGAGGCAATAAAAAACGGATCAGCACCTACTGTAGCAAAAAAATCCAAATATAACTTTGAGTGGAAAATATAAGTGAATAAGAATATTGATTTTGTAATAGAGCATCTTTCTGATTTTGAAGAATTAAATGATTTCTATTGTGGAGAAAGTCAAATGGATGATTTTATCCATGGCAATCTGAAAGAGTGTAGTTGCAACCATTATTGTACTACTTATAAAGTATATGCACCATCAAATAATGAGGTCGTTGCTATTTTCTCTCTTTCTTTTGCTTCTGTAGATATAGAGAAAGATGACTTTGATGATATGCGAATAGGTGCTGCAGGAACAGATTTACCAAGAGTAACAGAAAACTTCAGAGAACAGTTTGAAGAAAAATATACTTATCCAGCATTGGAAATAACCTATTTGGCAGTAAATAGAAAATATCAACATCAAAAGATAGGCGAAAGCATTATTGATAATGTTTGTGCACTAGCAAGGAAACAAACTTTAGGTGGATGCCTTTTTGTTACAGTTTTGGCTTTGCATAAGCCAGACTACAGTGCTGTCCCTTTTTATGAGAAATGTAATTTTGCCAAACAAACTGCATTTCCAAGGTCTGATGTTTGGCCAATGTATAAGACTTTATGGACTGCTGAATAGTTTTGTACCCCCTCAAAAAACGATTAAGCGAGTGCAATAAAAACATGTTTCCAAATTGCCGAGCTTTAGGTTTTTATTTAAATTAGAATTTTTATTTTCAAAATATATAGGTTAGCATTACAGCTTATGCTGTAGTGTTAGCCCTAACAAGTTTTACAATATTTTATGGAGAAGAAAAATCCGAAGATAAGCGTCATTGTGCCGGTGTACAATGTCGAGCAATACCTGTGTCGTTGTATCGACAGTATCCTCGCCCAGACCTTCCCGGACTTTGAGTTGCTACTCATCGACGATGGCAGCAAAGACCACTCGGGAGAGATTTGCGACGAGTATGCACAGAAAGACGATAGAGTTAGAGTTTTTCATAAAGAGAATGGGGGAGTAAGCTCTGCAAGAAATCTTGGACTTGATAATGCAAAAGGAGAATGGATAAGCTTTGTGGATGCGGATGATTGGGTGGAAGAGGATTATCTCTCTAATATGATACTCTCAATACGTGATGATATTGATATAATAGTAGGAGGCTTTTTCCCTAGTGGAAATGAATTCCCTACAAAAATAATGGAAGATAAAAGATATTCTCATTTAGATATGAATTTTTTTCTTTCTAAATATTTGGGGGATATGGAAATCGGGACACCATGGGCTATACTCTTTAGATCTAAAGTTATTGTATGCAATAAATTGAGGTTCGATGAAAAAATCCATTTTAATGAAGATTCCCTGTTTAACCAAAATTTTTTATTCTTAATGAAAGGCGATTTAAAGACTATTCCAAATAATAATTACAACTGGACGACATGTTCAGATTTTGGAAATAAATATGGAATAGGCATTAATGAATATGTTTATACATGGAATAAATTATATGGAGCTTATGGAAAACTTAGGAGAAAATATAAATTTAATAATTACCAATATATAAAGTCTGTATTTTGTGCTCATACAATACGGTTAATTTTAGGGGGTAATAAATTGAGAATATCTTTAAAAAACTATGAGAACTTCAAGGAAGAAGTAAAAAAAATGCAGGATGTTTCTTGTCTACGATATGATGTAAGTTCTATTAAAATTTTATTTGTACTTTATTTAATAAAGAAAAGGAACTACAAACTTTTATACGTATTTCTTAAGCTCCTATGTTTGATTTCATAAAAAAATATATATGATACCAAAGGTAATACATTATTGCTGGCTAAGTACAGATCCTGTGCCAGCACAGCTTGTTGAGTGTATAAATAGTTGGAAGAAAGTTCTTTCAGATTATACAATAAAGCTATGGAATACTTCAAACTTTGACATCCATTGTTGCAAGTGGGTTGAAGATGCTTATAACCAACGTAAATGGGCTTTTGCATGTGATTATATTCGTGTTTATGCATTATACCATGAAGGTGGAGTGTATTTTGATTCTGATGTATATGTACGAAAGAATCTTGATGCTTGTTTAGACAATCGTTTCTTTTCCGCTATAGAAGCATATCCAAAAGAGACAAAGGAACTTTTGAATAAAGGAATGATAGATATTGTTGGCAATCGTCTTTCCAACGATGCTATTATTGGCATCCAACTTCAAGCTGCCATAATGGGAGCCGAAAAAGGTCATCCTTTTTTAAAGGAATGTTTGGATTATTATGAATCGCATTCGTTTGTAGACCAAGGTGGCAACGATTCTCAGATTATCTCACCTGTTATATTTGCTAATATGCTGAAAAATATGGATTTAAATATATAGACAAAGAACAATATCTGCTTGAAGGTATGCATCTTTATCCATCTGTTAGATTTGCGCCCAATATGGATTTAGTTACAAAAGATGCTTGGGCTGTGCATTGTTGTGCAGACAGTGTCCAATACCCCGTGGAAACACAGGATGCAGGTTGTTAAAGAGCATATAAAGAATATATTGTTTAAATTGCATATTAGAGGAAATGAGTTTAGAAACCGTACAGGCGAATAAAGGTCATGCTCGCATTCAATATATTGATTCCATGAAAGCATGGGCTATATTGTGTGTGGTAATGGGGCATATTCTAATTTTCAACCTTTATGGCAATGACAATCATTCATTGCTTTTTGGGCTAATTTATACGTTTCATTTGCCTTTGTTTGCTTTTTCTTCAGGTCTTGTTACTGATATCTCCAAATTCAGTTTTAAAAAGAGAATAAAAATCGTTTATCCACTATTCCTGTTTGGCATATCATTCACTTATTTAATAGGAAAGAATTTTTCTTATTTTTTATCTGATGAAATTAAAAGTGGGTATTGGTGGTTGTGGATGATGGCTATATTCTATATATGCTTGCATATCATGCACAGATTAAAGATGGGAGTCGTATCAGGATTTATTGCTTTTGAAATTCTATTTCAACTTTTGTCAAGGTGTCTTCCTTATACTTATGTGGCTATATTTTGCCTAAGGTCTTGTGCCGATTTGTGGCCATGGCTTTGTTTGGGAATGTTGTTAAAAGTACATGGTTGGATTAGATGTTTTAATTTGAAGTGGTATTTAATATTGGCTTTAGGCGTTTTATGGATTTTTTCTTATTTCTTAAATTCTGCTTTTAGCATTAAGGGTTTTCATTATATCGTTTCCATTTCTGGTGTGATTTTTTTTACTTCTCTCTTTTGTGCAATATCCAATAGGTGTAATTTTAAAATGTATGGGGGTAATTGGAAAATCTACTTTGCAGATTTATGTATTGCATTATTTCCTTATTCGTTTATTACCTCTGAAATATATCGGGGGATATTTAAAGGAATACAATTTATGGATATTAGATTTTATAATTTGTCCAATCATTGCTTTTCTTATTTGTTGGCTTTGCGTTTTGCTAAGTAATGGGCTTCAAAAGATAAAGTTAGATTGGGTATTTGGAAAATAAGTTTATGTTGATTTCGGTTATCATTCCAGTATATAATGGTGCACCATATCTTCGTCGTGGGCTTGATAGCATCATAGCGCAAGGTGGTGATGATTTTGAAATAATTTTAATTGACGATGGCAGCAAGGATGACTCACCGTCTATATGCGATGAGTATTCGCTTCGTTATCCATTCGTCAAGACTTTTCACATTTCTAATGGAGGGGTCGGGCATGCTAGGAATTTTGGTATAAACCAGGCGCAAGGACAATACATAGAGTTTCTTGATTCGGATGATTTCCTTGATGAAGGACTTTATGATAAATTTCGTCAAGTCCTTAGGGTTCATTCTGATATAGATTCATGTTTCTTTGGCTTGAAAGATTATTCTGATGGAATGAGCAATGAAGGTTATTTTGTAACGGAGTGACTATACGAACAGCAAAATCTTCCAAACGGGAGTGAAATGAATAATAGCCTACAAGCTCTGTGTCTATCTGTAAAACAAGCATTTTTGTTTTTTTCCCCTCAACAAAGTTCTTTAAAGCGAGCTTGATCAAAGAGCATAATATAAGGTTTAGGGAGGATCTGCATTATTATGAAGATTATCTTTTTAATCTGCAGTTCTTCTTTCATGTTAAGACAGTGTATACCATAGGAGGAAAAGCGTATTACAATTACGTTCATCATCCTGGTGAACATCTCGGAGGAAAATATACTACAGCAAGTGTTATAGTTGAAGTGGCAAAGGAGATATATAGCCTTAGTGAAAAGCTTCCAATGTCCCCCGAGTTCCATGAATACAATGTTATGGAATATTATAATAATTTGCTCCATGCTATAGATAGTACATATGATGTAAAGGCTACAGACGTAGAAGCCAATACGATGCCGCTTATAGAGCTATTGCTCTCTGAAATTGAAAGATTGGGATATAAAAATTGTTTTATGAAATATCTTGGAAATCGTAAATCTCTTTTGGCGGTTCCCAATCCTTGGTATGTTTATATTATGGAAAGTATTAGAATGTTTGTATTGAAATTTAGAAATAAATAATTTTATGTATAAAGATTTTAAAATAGTAGTAAACACTGCGGCGGGACGCCGTAGGTATATGCAGTATCTTGTTCCACCAATTCTTCATTCTGATATCGTAGATAGATACGACATTTGGGTGAATACTAACAATGGTGCGGACATCGAGTTCTTTAAGCGTCTTGCAGCCAACTATCCAAAGGTAAACTTGGTATGGCAGCCTGATGGCGTTGTTAATGGCATCCAATCTATCAATGCCTTTTACAAGGGATGTTGTGATGAGGATACAATATACATGAAACTTGACGATGATGTAGTTTGGTTTGAATCGGAACTATTCGATAAGATGGTAAAGTTTAGAGTAGACAATCCTGATTATTTCTTAGTTTCTCCACTTGTTATTAATAATGCTTTATCAACCTATCTCCTCCAGATTCATAAAAAGCTCAAACTTGACAAGTATTATGAGTCTCGTTGCGCAGAGCCAACATTGTGGCAGAGTGGCTATTTTGCCACGGCATTGCATGAGTGGTTCATGAATAAATATCTGAAAAACGACAAGTATCCAGATTTGTATGTCGGTAGTCAGCCTTGGGCTATGACACGTTTTTCGATCAATTGCATATTGTGGTTCGGAAAAGACATGAAGGCCTTTAATGGTATTGTACCTGGAGATGATGAGGAGTTCTTGTCTTGTATTAAACCTACGGAACTTGGCAAGGCAAACTGTATCAACGGTGATGCTTTGATTTCTCATTTTGCTTTTGGACCTCAGCGTGAAATATTAGACAAGTGTACCATTCTTGAGAAATATGGCGAAATTCTGCATGAACAATGGAAAAAGAATGAGAGCTTGCATGTGATTGACGAGAATGTGCAGAATATGTTGAAAGACATTAAGGTAAAAGAGGCTGAATTTATGGCACTACCGCCTATATATAAACAGATTGTACATAAAGAAAGTCTTGAAAAGAAAATAGGGAAGAATCTTCCTGCAAATATTCGTGCAGCAATCCGTGCTTTTCAAACTAAGGAAAATAAAAATGTTGTAATAAACTAAACAAGTTCAATGAAACAATACGATTATCTGATTGTTGGCTCTGGTCTTTTCGGAGCCACATTCGCTCATCTTGCACATAAGAAAGGCAAGAAGTGTATGATTATAGACAAGCGTCCACAGCTGGGTGGTAACGTCTATTGTGAGAATATAGAAGGTATAAATGTGCATAAATATGGTGCGCATATTTTCCATACCTCAAATAAAAAAGTATGGGATTTTGTTAATTCCATTGTTGAGTTCAACCGCTATACAAATTGTCCTGTAGCCAACTATAAGGGTAAACTGTATAACCTGCCTTTCAATATGAACACATTTTATCAGATGTGGGACGTAACAACTCCAGAAGCAGCACTGTCTAAGATTAACGAGCAGAAAGCCGAGGCTGTTGCTGCTTTAAATGGACGAGAACCGCAGAATTTGGAGGAACAGGCTCTTACTCTCGTTGGTAAGGATATATTTGAAAAACTGATTAAGGAATATACCGAAAAACAATGGGGACGTAAATGTACAGAGCTTCCTGCGTTTATTATCAAGCGTCTGCCCGTTCGTCTCGTTTTCGACAACAATTACTTCAACGATAAGTATCAAGGCATCCCTGTAGGAGGATACAACAAGTTGATAGATGGCTTGCTCGATGGCATAGATACAAAGACTGGTGTGGATTTTTTTAATTCCGAGTATAAAGATTGGAAGAAATTTGCAGAAAAGTTGGTATACACAGGTGCTATTGACGAGTATTTCGACTATAAATTAGGTAAACTTGATTGGCGTACAGTTTCTTTCAAAACAAGAGTTGAAAATATACCGAACTATCAAGGAAACGCTGTAGTAAATTATACCTCACATGATGAATCTTTCACGCGAGTCATAGAGCACAAGCATTTTGAGATGTTCGGTCAAGAAGTGTATGATTGTCCGAAGACAGTCGTAAGCGAGGAGTATTCAACGGAGTATAAAGATGGTATGGAACCCTACTATCCTGTGAATGATAACCGCAATAATGCTCTTGCAGAGGAGTACCGTAAATTGACGGAAAATGAGAAAAATGTCATCTTCGGTGGTCGATTAGGACAGTATAAGTATTATGATATGGCTCCTGTAATAGAGCAAGTTATGGCCCTTTTCTAAATCAACTCAAATGAAAAAATATATTATTAATATTGTTTCGTCACGATTTAAAAACGATCCAATTGGTGGCGGGGCATCAGCAAAGGCACCAGCTGATATTCTTGCTTTAGCAAAGAAGGCTGGATATCAAGAAATAGATGTTTATACATACATGTCATATGGGAAAGTTCGACAACTTTTGTGTTTGCTTTGGCAATTTTTTAAATTAAGTCGTAAACTTGAAAGAAATTCTATTGTTTTTTTTCAATATCCTCATATTAACCCTCATGTTATGCCTGTAGTCATGCCTTTATTCAAGAAATATAGAAAGGTGGCGATTATCCATGATATGAATTCCATAAGAGTATATGGAAGGCTATCAGATACAGAGAAGAAAGCATTGAATTATTTCGATGAACTTTATGTTCATTCTGACAACATGAAAAATTATTTGCTACGACTCTTAAAAACAAATATGCAATATCATGTGATAGATTGTTTCCCATATTTAGCTGCTCCAAACAAAGAAAAAAGAATTTTGTCAAAACAAATAGTGTTTGCTGGAAATTTAGATAAGAGTAAATTCCTTTTTCCATTTCTAAACAGCAATAAAGATTTGGACATTTTATTGTATGGCATCACAAAAAACTCCTCAGTATTTGATGGCAAGGCTAATTATTTGGGAAAATTCCTTCCAAATGAGATACAGAAATTAAAAGGAAGTTGGGGATTGGTATGGGATGGAGATAGTACAGATTGTTGTGGTGGTAATTATGGCGAATATTTAAAAATTATAGCACCACATAAATTCTCAATGTATTTGATTGCAGAATTGCCTGTTATAGTTTGGAAGGAGTCTGCTATGGCAAAGCTTGTTGAGAAAAATGGGCTTGGAATAACAATTAGTTCATTGTCTGAAATTTCAGAGAGAATAGATAGTATTGAAAAAAAAGAGTACCAATCTATTCTGAATAATGTTTGTTATTACCTAAAAAATAAAATGAATATAAATTTTAGTTGCTAAAAGAAAATGCTAGCTTATTTAAAAGAATATGGTCTGTTCGCATTTCTTGCATTTTGTTTGCTTGCTAGTTCGAGCCCTTTAATTCCCAATGGATTAGGCTTCTATTTGTTAGGAATCTTATTTTGCTTTATCTTTGGAGTAAGATTTCATAAAAAGGCAAAAAGTGCAAAATATTTTTGGTGGTTGTTAGTTGCTTGTTATCTTGCATCACTTGTAAATATGGTATTTGATTATAGATTATTTGTGTTTACATTTGTAATAATAACATGTTCTCCGATTTTATATTCAGAAAGAATTTACCTTTTCAGGGAGAAGTATCTAAAGTGTTGTTTATATGCCTTTCCTTTAATTAGTATAATATGCTTGTATTGCTATTTCAAAGGAATTAATATGATGTCGCCAGAAGATGGGGACGTTAGTTGGGATTTTTCTGCCATTTTCCCACATTCGATGTGGTTAGGTGCTGCTGTAGGTGTTTCCAATGTCGTATGTCTTTGGAATATTTTGAATTGCAAGAAAAGAATATATCAAATATTATGGATTTGTGTATTATTGCAATCTATATATTTATCAGTTGTTTCCGCTTCCAGATCGGCTTTAGTCGCTTCTCTAATTGCAATGTTTATACTAATACTTTGTAATGTAAAGAATATTTGGAAATTTATAAAATATACTGTTGTCTTAGTTGCTTTAAGTGTAAGTACTTTTCCTGTTTTTTATGATAACTCACAGCGAATGCAGAGTAAAATGGAAAGCTCAGAAGGTACTTATGGATCTCGTACGGGTATATTCAGTGACGGATTTAAACATTTCAAAGAACAACCATTTTTTGGATGTGGCTTTGCTGTTTCATATCGTGATGGACATCGTGAAGTTGGACGTTTGGAAAGTGGTTCTGGTTGGCTCAGTATATTGTTCCAAACTGGAATTTTGGGATTTGTCATAATGGTTCTTATTTTAAACAAAGTAAGAAAAAAAATAAGAGGTGTTAGAAAAGACAGAAATTTACAATTTTATTTATTTCCCTTTATATTTTTATGCCTGCATTCTTTCTTTGAAGGATATTTGTTGACATCTGGATATTATCTATGTTTACTGTTCTGGACATTACTAAGTTATTTATATACTTATCATATAAACTCTTCAAACCAAATTACAAGTAAATCATGATGATTATGTATCTAATAATATCTTTTGCCCTCTTGTTTGTACCTATGTTCTTTAAAGAACATTTAGTAAATAAAGGATATGCCAATACGCAATTTATGTCCTTTGAATACACTACAGTATTGCGTGCTATCGCTATACTCATGGTAATGCAACAGCATTTGGTAGGATTTATTTTGGGCTCGAGAGTCTTCACCCCTTTTGGGGGGGCAGGTGTTGCCATATTTCTAATTATTAGTGGATATGGTTTAACAATGTCAGCAAAGAGAAAAGGACTGGGTGAATTCTGGAAGAAGAAGGTAGTTAGAGTTTTTATTCCTTGGCTTATTGTATGGACTGCAATTACATTACTACATTGGAATTCTTTTTCATCCTTTTCAAGTATTTCATCATTGCTTCTTATAAACTCAACTAATTGGTATCTTCAATACTTGTTGATATGCTATTTGATTTTTTATGTTAGTAATAAATGTTTCTATAAGTGGCGATGGCTTTTGATGGGTTGTTTTTTCATTTTGTCATTTGTATTATGGGAAAATATACAAGCAGAGCAGTCCTGCTCTTTTCTTATTGGATGCTTGATTGCTGAAAAAAGGAAACTCTTCAAGTTGATTGTAAATCATATAAGATTAATATCGGTTCTTAGTCTGTTCGTGTGTATTTCATTTCTTGCGCTCAAGCAATTAAATATTATAAGAAGTTTAATGGAAGATA
>ERZ808242.1966-NODE-1966-length-10049-cov-3.610366_pt1 | contig 10049 bp, 7 predicted proteins | sample MGYA00521244_ERZ808242 | MGnify/ENA primary metagenome ERZ808242 (study PRJEB31516, sample SAMN03275573) | gut metagenome | biome: mammalia-associated habitat; material: feces | host: Papio cynocephalus | place: Kenya | collected 2012-07-27 ... | reverse complement strand
TTTCCCACTTAAAGTCGGTGTAGGAAAGTCCGTAGCCGAACGGATACTGAACTACCGCGTCGTAGCCCGTCAAGGTCTTTTTGCCGCCTTTACGGTCGGAAATTTCCTTTGTGTAATTCGCCCAGTAGCCCTCTTTATCGGCGGTTTCGTACCATTTGTAGCCGCTGTAAATATTTTCTTGATAGATAACATAAGAGCCTTTGGAAAGGGTCTGCCCCGCAGCATTTACGAAAGTCGAATCGTAAGTCAAGTCGTACGCATGCGTATTAGTCGTTTTGCCGGACGGGTTAGCGTCGCCCGTTAACAGTGCAGGGAGCGCGAAGATTCCGTTTTCGCCTAAACCGTTTGAAATGAGCGCGGCGTCAACGTCGTAATCGTCAAGGAAAGAAAGGTTCATTTCGTTGCACGAGTTGTACAAAACGATAACTTTGTTGAAGTTCTCGGTAACCATCTTCAAAAGGGCTTCTTCCTCGGTCGTGATATCGAGGTAAGTTCTCGACGGGTCCTCGGGCGCATTCTTGTCGTGGTCGGTTACTTTTGGTTTGGTGCCGTCAAGGTTTTTGTACTGAACGAAAGGTAAATCCACACCTTCTCCGCCGAGCCTTGAGATAACCACGAGCGCGATATCCGAAAATTCTTTGGCGTTTTGCAAAATCGTTTTGCCGTTTTCGCCTGCTTCGTCGTATTTTTCTCTTACGGGTTCGGTTAAAAGATAGTATCTCGGGTCACCCGTCAAAGCTCTTATTAAGTTGCCGTTGCCGTCAAGTGCGCGGGAAGCGCAGAAGTTTTTATACATTGCGGCAAGTTCCTGGTTGTACTCTATGCCGTAATCGACAAACTCCTTGCCGCCACAATCGTTTTTAGTACATTTGCTTGCCGATTTTTCGTTTCCCCAGCCGCATTTTTTGCAGTACTTTTTATCGCACATCTGCAAAATGCCGTTCATCTTTAATTTGTTCTTGGCTACGCCGTCGTTCGAAGCGGCGGAACCGTCAGAACCGCAAACCCAGCCGCCGTCCGAACTCGACCAGCCGAAGATATTTATCTTCTTGATTTCGTCTTTTGAAAGCGGCAAGGTTTCGTCCTCGTTTTTAACGAGAACTACGCCCTCTTCCGCAATGTCGTAGTTTAAAAGCCTTGACTTTGACAAAGCCGCAGTCAATTCCTTGTTGTCATCGGTCAGGTTTTGTCCCGAGCCGTACAAATGCATAGTGATGACGTCGCCCCACATTCCCGCAAGAACATCCACGGCAATAGCCACGGCGAGAAGTATCGCCATTATTCCGAACGCTATAAAATCGCGTTTTTTCAATTTCATATTTTTACCTCGTTAATCAACGTATTCGATAAGTACGTAGTCGTACTGTCCGAGCGCAACGCCCCAAAAACCCTGATACTTATAGTATTTTCCGGTAGAGTCCTGTTTTTTACAACCGTTAGCTTTCGTTGCTATTTCGTCAACGGTGTCCACAAGTTCTACCTTGAATGTTATTTCTATAACGTTTTCGCCGTCTTTAAGGTCGATTTCACCCAAAAGCGCGGTAAACCAGTATGTGAATAGCGTGTTGTCGCCGACACCGTTATTGTTTTTACCTTCAAGTACGGAATCCGCGGGAATAGCTACGCTTTGACCGTTGACGTTAAGCACCATAATGCCCGAAAGCGGAACAGCTTCCACCCTTGACGGCGGGTTTGCGTCGTACGCGTTGGACGCGCCGCGAATTTTAAGTTTTGCCTTACCCGTGCCTACGTTGTTGAATTTTATCGTGATTTTTTCTTTACCGGTATTAAAATTCGAGGCAAAATTTCTTCCGCTTGCCTGCGAAATCATAACGAGACTTGCAGGGGTAGCTTCGTTAGTGAATTCAGAATCGCTCCAGGCCTTGCCGTTTCCGTCAAGGAAAACTTTAGTTCTTGCGCCGCCTGTGAGTGATACCATAGAACTGTCTTCAAGCTCTATTTTGAGCGAAGCTTTCATGACGTTTATTTGGACTTCCGTTTCGAACTCTCCCCACTTAACCTTAACCGACTTGTCGGCTACCGTGAGCTTTTTATTTTTGTCGTAAACGACTTTTGAAACGTCGTAGTCCTCTATATCAACGTATTTTCCGCTACCCAAAACGTATTCGAGAATAAGTCCCTCGGGGGCGAACGTTTCGCCTTCCGTATAGTCGGTTTTTACGGGAACTTGTTTGACGTGCAAGTACTTTTTGCCAGCGGCAAGCGGAACGGAAACGTACTTATCCCCGTAGTAAATTCTTACTTCTTCCGTACCTTTCGGTATATAGCCGGCGGGTACTATGCGAAGCTTGTTAAAGGAAACGCTTTCTTCAACGTAACCGTCGTTCCAGGTCGCTTTCACGACCATGCCCGTCGGGTCGAAAGCTTCTTCGCCCTCTACGTATTCCATACGGTCGGGCGGAGTTACTATTTCGAGCTTACTTACGTAATACTCATTCGCATCCTCGTTCTTTTTCACGCCGCCCGAGCTGCCGCTTGAATTATCGCCGCCACCCGTACAACCGCTCAAAGCCATGCTCAACACTACGGTCAACGCCAAAATTACACTCATCAGCCTTGTTTTTTGCATTTTCATACTCCTTGTTTTTAGTACGGAACGCCGATTCTTTTCGTGCTTTCCGCCTTTCGTCGTTAAATTTTATACGATGATTTTAAGCTTGTCAATAGGTTTTTCATAACCCGTCGTTTTCAAACCATAAGCCGTCCGCAGACAGTCGGTAAACCATCGGTAAAGCACAAAAAAAACGCCCCGACAATCGAAGCGTTAAAAATTATTAAGTAGCCGACGGGAAAATCATGGTCAACGTAAAAACGCCTTCGTTAGCTGAAATTTGCGTTTTCCCGCCGTAAAGGGAAACAATTCGCTTGATACTTTTCACGCCGTAACCATGATATCTTTTGTCTTCTTTTGTAGTCTTAAACCCGTTTTCGTCTAAAATCGGTTGCTCGCTATAATAATTGCGACAAACGACAATCAGTCTCCCGCCCACAAAGTGTGAAGTAAGGCTTATAACGCGTTTTTCTTCTTCGCATTTCATAGAAGCTTCTATCGCGTTGTCAAGCATATTGCAAAACAGCGTATAAAGGTCCGTCTCGTCTATAAAGCCAAGTTTTTTACCGTCGAGAATACACGAGAAGTTTATCTTTTTGCCGTTGCATACAAGCCCTTTTTCGGTCACGGCAAGGTCTAACGCCGCATTGCCCGTTTCAACGAACGAATCATATATCGAAATGGTTTTTTCTATTTCGTTGACCTTTTTATCGTCAAGCACTCCGCCGCCCGAGATAAGACGTATTTTGTATTTTAAGTCATGGCACTTTATGTTTATGAGTTCTATCGTCTCCTTGGAAGTAACGTATTGCCGCCGTTCTTCGCGAAGTATTCCGTTAACCCTTTCGAGTTCGTTTTGTAAGTCGGTGCTTAAAAGGAAAGAAAACTGAACGGTTAAAACGAGCGCGCAACAAACGAATATGCTTATACTCGTCATGATGACGTTGAGTTTGTCGAAAGCGGCGTAAGAGTGGTAAGTGGTAACAGCGTTTATGACAACGCTTACAAGCACGGTTAAAACGAGCAAAACAAGCACCTGTGCGCTTTTTACGAAAATCTGCCCTTTTATTCTTAGCGCGCAAAGTAGATACACGAGCCAATAGGTTGCAAAATAGCAAATAGCGTACAAGGGGATAGAATACAGAGTGAACACGGGCGAAAGGTCGTTGCCGTAAATGCCGAGCGCGGCATTGCCGTTTATTTCCATTGAATACGCGAGAATGTTGAAGCACTGAAACGCGACATGTTGCGTACAGTACCCCGCTATCGAACAGAATATCAAAGCAACTGGTTTTTCATCAAAAATAAAGAACGAACAACCCAAGGTCAAAGAAAAAAGGGAAAAGAACATGAAGGAAACGTAAAACGGCGAATTGAGCTTTTCGTTTACAGGGAAAAGAAACGCGGAGGCAAAGCAAACGACGAGTGAAAGAGCCATCGGCAGCCAATAATTCTTTTTTTTCGTGAGCCTTGAAAAGAACAAACTTTCGGCTATCAAAAGTTCCGCCATAAACACTATTTTATATATCGAAATATTAGAACCGAAAACCATCAGAAACTACTCCGCACAAATTCGTCCACCGCTTCCGAAAAAGGCTTCCTTTTCGAACGCGAAATCTGCAAAACCTCGCCGTTTGAAAGCGTTAAATCGAAGCCGCAGATGCTTTTTATATGTCTTAAATTGACAAGATAGCAATGGTTACACCGCGAAAAAGACTTTTTGTCGAGCAAATCTTCCGTCTTTTTTAACGAGCCGTAAGCCTGCACTACACCGTCGGTCGTATGGAAAAACAAACCGTGTTCACGCACTTCCACGAAATAGATATCCTTTTGCATGAGTCGCGTAAACTTGTCGTACGCATTAACGTCAATCGTAAGGCAATCTTCGCGACCGAGACGCTCAACCGCACGTTTGATTTTGAGTTTAAGCCCGTAATAGGTGACGGGTTTTACGATAAAGTCGAGCGCGTCAACCTCGTAACCGTCTATGGCGTATTTTCCGAAGTTAGTGACGAACACTATTATAACTTGCGAATCTATTTTGCGTATTTTCTTCGCAAGATTTATGCCGTTGCAATCGGGCATTTCCACGTCGAGAAAAATTATATCGAATTGCTTGTCGTATTCTTTCAAAAAAGTCGTCGGCTCGGAAAACATAGTCACGAAAAACGCGACGTTTTCTTCCGTAGCGTATATTTCAAGGTTTTCGGCAAGCTCTTTCCTCGCTTGTTCCTCGTCGTCTATAATCGCAATCTTTACCATAACTCCTCCCGCGTTTCCTCTTCCGGTTGTTAAGCGAATTTGCCTTTAGCGGATTTGCAACCGTACGGGTACGGTTGCTCCTTTGCCAACGGCAAAGGCATTTTATTCTTGAGCCTTTTACGCCGTTGATTTTAATATACCATTATCGTCCGTTTTTGTCAATAGGTTTTCAAAAATAATTTTCCAGGCGTTTTTGTGATGATTTTTACAAAAAGTCCGCCTATAAGTCGATTAAACGATTGTTTTTGCGTTTTTATGACACATAGGCGGCAAGAGAGAAACAAAAAACTTTTTTCCGTTCCTTGACAAGAACCACGCACGGTAATATAATTATAGGTATAATATCAACACACGAGGAAGAATTTATGCTTTCACTTAAAAAGCTTTTCAAAACGGGAAGAGGACCTTCGAGTTCGCACACGATGGGCCCCGAAAAAGCGGCTAAAATTTTTTCGGCAAGATATAAGGAAGCCGACGAATTTACCGTTACTTTATACGGTTCGCTCGCCTCTACCGGCAAAGGACATTCGACCGACCGCGTTCTTGAAAGCACGCTCGCTCCGAAAAAGTGCAAGATATTTTTCGACGAGGTTTCGCCTTGCTCCGTTCACCCCAACACTATTGATTTTGCGGCGTTTAAAAACGGCAAAAAGCTCGGCGAAGCGCGCGTTTACAGCGTTGGCGGCGGCGATATACGCTTCGACGGAGAAAAGGAAAAAGAAGAAGCCGACGTTTACGCTCTTTCCACATTTTCTTCAATCGCCGATTATTGCAGACAAAACTGCATAAGAATCCCCGATTACGTCGAAAAAATCGAAGGAAAACAAATTTTCGATTATCTTATGAAAGTTTGGCAAACGATGAGAAATTCCGTCGAAGAAGGGCTTAACGCAAGCGGGGTTTTACCGGGGATTTTAAAGACCGAGCGCAAAGCGAAAAAGTTGTTTTCGCAAAAGCTTGACGGAGAAAGCGCACAAACGCGGGAAAACCGCTTAGTCTGTTCGTACGCGTTCGCCGTAAGCGAACAAAACGCCGCGGGCGGCATTATAGTAACCGCACCCACTTGCGGAAGCTGCGGGGTCGTGCCGTCCGTTCTACTATACGAACAACAGACGAAAGGCTTTACCGACGAGCAGATTGTTCGCGCGCTTGCGACCGCGGGCGTTATCGGCAATATTATCAAGACAAACGCTTCGATAAGCGGCGCGGAATGCGGTTGCCAAGCGGAAATAGGCTCCGCTTGCAGTATGGCTGCGGCGGCACTTGCCGAGCTTCGCGCCCTTTCGCTCGAAGAAATAGACTGCGCGGCGGAAATCGCGATGGAACACCACTTAGGCTTAACTTGCGACCCGATAGCGGGGCTTGTGCAGATACCGTGCATAGAGCGCAACGCCGTAGCCGCAATGCGCGCGATAAACGCCGTTTCCCTTGCCGACTTTCTCTCCGACTCCCGCAAAATTTCTTTCGACCTGATAGTCGAAACGATGTACAACACGGGCAAAGACCTGCTTTCCGGCTACAAGGAAACATCATCCTCGGGCTTAGCAAAATACTACCCATTTTCCATCTCGGAAACAAAATCATAATCCTTTATATAAAAAACGCGCGGATACTTTTATTAAAAGCCGAGCTAAAAAACGCTGAATTTATTTTCACTGAAAAATTTTTCATTATAAATTTACATGCAAAGCAAAAAAAGCTTCGCTTCCCGAAAAAACGGGGAGCAAAGCTTTTTTGTTATAAAGTTTTTGTTTTATTATTTATCCTTAACGTTGGCGCGCATGGCGTTGAGTATTGCAAGGACGGCTACGCCCACGTCGCCGAAAACGGCTATCCACATGTTAACTATGCCGAGCGCGGAAAGAACGAGTATCGCGACCTTGACGGCAAGCGCGAAGATTATGTTTTCGTAAACGATAGTCATAACTTTGCGCGCAAGCTTTTTAGCCTTTTCGATGCAACGCAAATCGTCGTACATTAAGACTATATCGGAAGCTTCTATCGCAGCGTCGCTGCCTACGCCGCCCATCGAAATGCCTATGTCGGACTTCATTAAAACGGGCGCGTCGTTTATGCCGTCGCCTACGAAGCAGAGAACGTCGCTTTGCTTTTTCTCTTTCAAAAGTCTGTCTACTTCCTCTACTTTGTTTTGCGGCAGTAAGCTTGCTTTAAACTCCGTAAGACCCAACTTTTTAGCGACATGTCGCGCTATACGTTCGTTATCGCCCGTTAGCATAACCGTGCGCGCGCCGATGGAGTTGAGATATTCTATCGTTTCTTTTGCTTCGGGCTTAACCTCGTCGGCAATGACTATATACCCTAAAAACGCACCGTCTTTAGCGATGTACACGACTGTACCAACGCCGTCCGACGGAACGTATTCGACGCCGAAAGCGTTCATGAGTTTTTCGTTGCCGCAAAGCACGGTGTGTTCGCCCACGGCTTTTATGCCTTTGCCCGCGATATCTTCGACGACATAACCGTCGGCGATTTCCTTGCCGTAAGCCTTTTTAATCGAAACGGCTATCGGGTGATTGGACTGCTTTTCGACAATCGCCGCAAGGGCTAAAATTTCGTCGCGTTTTTCTTCCGGATAAACGGCTTCGACCGCAAAGTTGCCCTTTGTAAGCGTACCCGTTTTATCGAACACGAAAACGTTTGCTTTATCGAATTTTTCAAGGTACGCCGAGCCTTTTATGAGTATGCCCTTAGAGGAAGCTCCGCCGATGCCCGCAAAAAACGAAAGAGGAACGGAAATCACGAGCGCACACGGACACGACACCACCAAAAAAGAAAGCGCGCGATAAATCCAGTCCGCCCAAGAGGACCAACCGTTGCCCGTTATGCCGATAAAGAGCGGCGGCAAAACGGCGAGCGCGAGCGCGGAAAATACTACGATAGGCGTGTAATATTTAGCGAATTTAGTAATGAAATTTTCGGATTTCGATTTTTCACTCGAAGCGTTTTCCACAAGGTCGAGTATTTTTGAAACGGTAGATTCGCCGAATTCCTTTTCGACCTTAACTTCGATAGTACCCGTCAGATTCACGGTGCCGGAAGTAACGCTGCTGCCGACGCTAACCTCTGCCGGGAGCGATTCGCCCGTCAAGGCTTTTGTGTCAAGGGCGGAATTTCCGCTGTAAACGACGCCGTCAAGCGGGATTTTTTCGCCCGGTTTTACGACGATTATATCGCCTATCTTAACTTCCGACGGGTCTACCGTTTCCACCGAACCGTCCTCGCGCTTAATGTTGGCAAAATCGGGGCGTATATCCATAAGCTCGGTAATCGATTTTCTCGACTTGCCCACCGCATAGCTTTGGAACCATTCGCCCACCTGATAGAAAAGGAGAACGGCGCAAGCTTCGTCAAAGCCCTCTGGCGCGTGAGTCGTTATGCCGGTGTAAATGCCCAAGCCGAACGCGCCTATCGTGGCGACCGCCATAAGGAAGTTTTCGTCGAAAACCTGCCCGTGCGCAATGTTTATAGCCGACTTTTTCAAAACGTCATGCCCTATGTAGACGTACACCGCGAAAAACAGCGCGAACGGCAAAAGCCAACCGAAATTCTCGTTCGGAATAAGCGAAGCAAGCCCGTTCGGGAAAGTTTCTCCGCCGCCGATTGCGCCGAGAATTTTGTCCGCCGCCATCAGCACTATAAACGCCGCAAGCGCGATTATTATGCGCTTTAAGTTCTTTTTCTGCTTCTTTATCATAATAAATACCCTCTTTATATTATGATTTCAATATATCGCTTGAACAATCATTCAATTGTTATTCCTAAAAAAATGCGTTTTCGGGGGCTTACAACCCTTAACGCACTTTTTAAAAAACGGTGGTAGGGACTAAAACTTAGTCCTCTATTTCGAAGTCGGGTTCGACGTGTTTTGCGGCTTTCAAAACGGCTTTCATAACGGAGTCTACGTCGTCAGCCTCGATAGTCATTTTCTGCAACATAAAGTTGATATTGCAATTTTTTACGCCTTCTACTTTTCTGGCGGCTTCCTCGCACTTTAAAGCGCATGCCGCGCAATCTACTTCGATTCCGAAAGTTTTTTTCATTTTTTTACCTCTTAATTATCGTATGCATTTACTTTTTTGTTAAGTCCACGGCTAAGCGGAAAGCGCAACCGCATTTTGAGTTTAAGTTATTCCTCTACATGAGCGAGCGCGCAAGAGAAAAGCGTCGAAACATGGTCGTCGTCAAGAGAGTAGATAACCTCTTTGCCCTCTCTTTTACTTTTCACGAGCTTGGCTTGCTTTAATATACGCAATTGGTGAGAAACGGCGCAAGTCGTCATTTCAACGCACTCCGCGATATCGGACACGCAAAGTGAAGAATGTTCAAGCACGAAAAGTATCTTCGCCCGCGTGGAATCGCCTAAAACCTTAAAAAGGTCCGACACGGCGGCGGTGATATCGTCGTTAGGCATTTTTGCTTTGATTTCGTTTGCGTCCATATCGGCACCTCCCTTTTACGCTAATCATGATACTATCGTTTGAACGATTTGTCAACTGTTCAATTGATTAAATTTGAAATTTTATAGAGTTTTTTTCATTGCCGCAGGAAAAATCAAAAGCTCAACCGAAAAAAGGAAAACGCCGCAAAAAACAAAAACATCGGATAATCGACTTATAGCGCAACTTTTTCAACTTTCGGCACACAAAAAGCTTACGTTCGACGTTAAGCCGAACGCAAGCAGATTAAAGGAAGATATAAAATGTGTAAGCAAATGTTATTTTACTTCGATATTGCGTTTGCCCGAGCCGAGGATTACTTTAAAGTAGCCGTTTTCTTCTTCCGCGCTTACCTTTTCGCCGTCGACGTAAACGCTCTTGCCGATTTCGGCTTTCACGTATACGCTCGATTTTGTGTTCGCGGGGATAGTCACCGAGTAAACGCTGCCGCTTGAAAAATCAAACGAAGCGGAGATTTTGCCCTTTACGCTCGGAACGCTTATATTCGCCTTTTTTAGCCCGCCCGTTTGGAACTTAATATCGAACGTCGAATACGCCGCGGAAGTCGGGTTAATGCCGAAAATTCCGTTCGTTATAGCGTATGAGGGAGACGCTCCCCACGGGTGCGAAAAAGTCATGTTGTCCTTGTTTACGGCGTTCCATGCCTCGGTCGTTATCGTCGCGCCGAGCTTATTTATCATGTACGCCCAAGTCCTTGCGCCCTCGGTTTCGTCGTCGTCTAAAAGGAGCGCGCCGGC
>ERZ808242.1965-NODE-1965-length-10055-cov-4.036500_pt1 | contig 10055 bp, 9 predicted proteins | sample MGYA00521244_ERZ808242 | MGnify/ENA primary metagenome ERZ808242 (study PRJEB31516, sample SAMN03275573) | gut metagenome | biome: mammalia-associated habitat; material: feces | host: Papio cynocephalus | place: Kenya | collected 2012-07-27 ... | reverse complement strand
ATAAAAATCAGGATAATTCAGACTATCAAGAACCTGATAATTATAATGATCCGAATCATGAAGATCAGGACAATGTCAATTTAGACGATAAAGATGATACGACAACTTCACAGGAAGACGATTGCTTTAAGAGTAATAATTTATATTATAGAATAACCAGCCATAAGAAAAAGCAGGTTACTGTATTAAAATGTTTGAATAAAAATTGTAAAAGCATAAATATTCCTGCAAAAGTTAGTTATAAAGGAAAGACTTATTCTGTAGTATCTATTCATGCCAAAGCATTTTCAGGTCTGAAAAAAGTAAAAAAGATTACAATAGGGAAAAATGTCAAAACAATAGAAAAAATGGCATTTTATAATTGTAAGAAATTAAAGACTGTTCAGATAAATGCAACCAATCTAAAACGGATTGATAAAAAAGCGTTTGGTAAGGTAAATGGAAAGTGCTTGATCCGTGTGAAAGCTAAAAAGCTGAGTAAGTACAAAAAGCTTTTATCAAAAGGCGGGTTAAACAAAATAATAAAAATAAAGACGTTTTAAAAATAAATTCCCGGAAGTATATCCCATCACTTCCGGGAATTTTTATGCATACAGGTTATTTCCCTCCTCTTACCTGCATATTTCGACTGCTTACCGAAAAGGCATTTACATTTATTTTAGATACCGTATAATGACAACAACAGGAGGTGGTCAGGTGAAGATACGAGTGGAAATAGATCCGGAAGCACCGGAAGAAGAAATCGTGCTCCATTGCAGGGAGCTGACGCCGGAGATCGTGAAGCTTCAGCAGGTGTTGGCGAAGCAGATCAAAAGTGCCGGTCAGATCATATTGTATCAAAACGACACCGAATATTATCTGGAAACAGACCGGATCCTGTTTTTTGAAACGGAAGGCACGCAGGTGCTGGCACATACGGAAAATGAAATATTTGAAGCAAGGAAAAAGCTGTATGAGCTGGAAGATATACTGGGAGCGGATTTCCTGCGGATCTCCAAGTCCGCGATCGTAAATCTGAACCGGATTTATGCGATCCGGCGAAATCTGGCAGCGTCCTCGGAGATTTCCTTTCAGGGAACACACAAACAGATTTATGTTTCAAGAGCATACATAAAAGTATTGAAAGAAAGATTAGAAGAAAAGAGGTTGGAAAGATGAAAAAAGCAAGCAGAATATTTTGGGGACTTGGATTTATCACAGCAGCGGTATTTCTGGTACTGAGCCAGATGCATCTGATCACAGCACAGATCAGTGTATGGAGTGCGTTGATCGGCATTTTATGTGCAGCACTCCTTGTCAGCAGCATTGCAGACAGAAGTTTTGGCGGAATCTTCTTTTCGCTGGGGCTTGCCTGGCTGACATTTGCTGAGGCGTTGGGACTTCCAAAAGTCGGTTTTTGGAATGTAGTGATCATCGTTGTATTTCTGACGATCGGATTTAATTTTTTGTTTCCGCATAAGCACAGAAGCCATGGAGATCAGGATGATCCGCATGCAAGGAGATCTGATTACACAAAGTACCAGAAGATAACGGAGGAAGAAGGAGACGGTTTTGTAGAATGCTCCAATTCCTTTGGCGAAACAACGAAATATGTCAATATGTCCGATTTAAAACGCGGACGTTTTCAGAATTCTTTCGGAGAACTGAAGGTATATCTGGATCAGGCACATATAGCAGGAGACAGCGTAACGATCGAGGTTTCCAACAGTTTCGGGCAGCTTACTTTATTTATTCCGAAAGAATGGAACGTGGTGCAGAATGTCAGTGTATTTGCGGCAAGTGTAGATGAAAAACGTCGTGGGGATTCGACCGGTCCGGTCTGCTATCTGAACGGAAGCGTCAGCTTTGGAGAGATTGAAATTGTATATGTATAAAACATCATAACTTATGAAAAAGAGGGTTGCTTCCGGCAAATGATCTTGTCGGAAGTGCCCCTCTTTTTGTTATTCTTGCGAATTGTTTAAAAATTCCCACCGTAAAGGTGGCAACATGATCGAGATTGTGGTGTTATAATCATTACGTTGAAAAACAAATTGATTCTGTAATACAAAGTATTAGTAGTAAGCAGAAGGTAACCGTAATATTTAACAAAAGAATACCCAGATAATGAATTACCTTATTCTGACTGCGACACAATGGCAGAAATTTTTGTACATCAAGGTAATTAAAGCTGCAGAAAATGACAGAAAGAAATATCGCAAGAATATAGACTCTTTCTATCCACAGATGTATGCCATAGGTGTTTTTGACCTCGAGTGACAGGCAAAGCCAGGTGAGAAACAGGTAACAGATAAAGGACAGAAGCATTTTCCATGGTGTTTTTGTACGGAATCCCGGTAAAGCATATTTTCTGAAACCGGATGGTGCCAGAGCAGAAACTGCGGTTTCGGATGGGAGTTTGGAAAGATGTGACAATTCATTTCTGAGTTCTCTCACATCCTGATAACGTCCGGAAGGATCTACCTGTGTACATTTCTGTATGATTTTCCGGATCCTTTTATCAAAGCAGTTTATGGAAGCGGTCATTTCCCGTAGGAGAACACCGAGAGAGTAAATATCGGTCTGGGGAGAAGATGCTCCGAAACCATATTGCTCCGGGGCCGCATATCCCTGTGTACCAAGCAGTACGGTATCTTTTTCCTGTCCGGAGTAGTATTTGGCGGCATTAAAATCAAGTAAAACAGCTTTATTATAATTAGTGATGATGATATTGGACGGCTTGATATCTCTGTGTATGATCGCCGGAGAATGTGTATGGAGATTTTCCAGAATATCACACAGATCCAGCATATAGCAAAAGATATCGGATAAGGAGAGCTTCTTTTCATCAATCTTGTCCTGAAGGGAACAGCCGGATATGTATTCTTCGATCAGGATCAGCCTGTTATCCTCTTCCAGATACTCGATGATCTTTGGCGTACCCACAACAGGATTTTTATACAGGTATTCATAAACAGCGATATTATAAACATCCAGGATTTTTTTGATATAGAGTTTCTTTGTTTCTGTATGTTGTACCAGATAAATATGGTGCGGTTCATTTATAGTCGTGATGGTTTTGTAATAGGAGACAGCAAGTCGATGCGATAAGTCCATAGCAGCAGCCCTTTCTTTTTACTATGTGGATATTATAGCAGACAGGAGGATATATGAGCGAAAAATCTACAAAAGAGTTAGCAGATATTTTGGGAAAAACACATTTATCTGAGTTTGACCAGTATTGTAAGGATCATAAGGAGAGCATGAAAGCAGGAAAAGATATGTTTTCCATCTATATAAAAAATATTCTGAATGAAAAGGGTATGACCCAGCAGGCAGTTTTTCTGAAAGCGGATATTCCGGAACGCTATGGTTATAAGCTGTTGTCGGGAGAAAAACGTACAAAGCAGAGAGATGTCATTCTGCGGATCTGTTATGCGGCGGAACTGTCCCTGGCAGAAACACAGAGAGCATTGCAAAATTATGAAATGCCGGTGTTATATGCCAAAATACCGCGAGATGCTCTTTTGATGATCATTTTTAATGAAAGACCGGGCAGCATTATCGAGGTCAATGCCCTTTTGAAAGAAAATAATATGGCGCCGCTGCGTACAAGCGGATCACAGGATTAGAGGGATAATAAAGCGGGGACGCCTGTTTTTATTATAAATAACAATTTTCAGGAGGTACATAGGAAATATGAAGAGGAATCTGAAGGTAGTAACATTAGGTTTATGCCTTTCCCTTTTATCGGCGATGGCAGCAGGATGTGGATCTGATAATATCGGAGAAGATAAACAGATCGCAGACGTGGAAACAGATTCTGCCGGTGTAGAAGCAGAAAGCTCAGCAACAGATGCAGCAGAGGATGGAAGCACAGAAGAAACAACAGGGGCTGCAGCCACGATCACAGAGCAGGTCTTATACGATGAAAATGATATTAAGATCACAGCAACAGGCTTGGAAGACGGTTTGTTTGGTACAGAGCTTCAGCTGCTCATTGAAAACAATTCCGGTCAGGGTGTAACGGTGCAGGCAAGAAATGCCAATGTAAACGGATACATGGTATCTACCATGATGTCGGCGGATGTGGCAGCAGGAAAAAAAGCAAACGATTCCCTGACATTTGAAACAAGCGGTTTAAAGGAATGTGGCATTGAAACGATCGCAACAATGGAGTTTTCTTTCCACATTTTCAATACAGAGTCATGGGATGATATTGCGGATACGGAGGTAATAAAGGTAGATACTTCTGCAGCGGGCAGCTATACACAGACCTATGATGATTCCGGAGAAGTGCTGGTTGATGCTGACGGCGTTAAGATCGTCGGAAAGGGATTATCCGCAGATGGATCTTTCTGGGGACCGGGTGTGATCCTGTATATTGAAAATAACACGGAAAAGGATATCACTGTGCAGGTCAGAGATGTGTCTGTCAATGGATTCATGGTGGAATCATCCATGTCGGAAGATGTTGTGGCAGGAAAGAAAGCACTCAGTGCGGTGCAGTTTTTCAGCTCTGATCTGGAGAGCAATTCGATCACAGATATTACGGATGTAGAACTGTATTTCCACATTTTTGAGCTGTCAACTATGGATACGGTATTTGATTCCGATGTTATTACAATTCGGTTTTAAGAAAAAAGAGAGGTTTACATTATGAAGGTTTGGAAGTTAGTTTCAGGTATTTTATCAATGGTTCTGTTTATTCTGGTGGCTTTTCAGTCATGTGCTGCGGGTGTGTCAAATGCATTGGAGAATAACGGAGAGGCTTCCGGTTCAGCAGGACTGATCGTGGCAGTGCTGATGCTGGCAGGGGGAATTGTTTCCGTTGCAACAAGAAAGTCCGAAAAGATGGGCGGCAATATTGCGCTGATCATCTTATTCGGACTGGCTGCTCTGCTTGGATTTTCAAATTACGGAAGCTTTTCTGACCTGATGATCTGGTCTGTCTGGTGTCTGCTGAATGCGATCCTGGCAGTTGTTGCGATCATCACAGGAAAAAAGAAGGCGTAAATTATTCTTCTTTTTTCTTCCGGTAACACATTCTATATTCTATTTCGCCGAGATCCTCGTGCGGAAGAGAGCGGAGCTTCTGGAAATTACGGTTTTCGTAAAAACAGACAGCTCCGTAATTTTTTTCAAAAACGTCCAGCTCAATGAAGTCATAATATTGCAGGACATAGGCGATCAGCTTTGTTCCGATGCCAAGCCCGCGGTAATCCTTATGGACAAAAAGCCCTTCGATATAGCCTTCATCCACACCGATAAAACCGACGATCAGACCATCCATCTCGTATACATAGACTTCTGATTTCGGAATCAGTCTGGATACATAGCCATAACTCCTGTCCCAGTAGGAGATGGGAATAAAGTCATGCACCTCACAGTTACTATCGTACCAGATCTGCATGACTTTCTTTAAATCCATATCATAAAATTTCCGGATGATATCCATATAATCAATCCCCCAATCGATTATAGTCTGCCATATTTTTCATGTTGTAAAAATTCTATTATAAAAATAAAAAATCGGAGTGACAAGATTCGAACTTGCGACCTCCGCCTCCCTAAGACGGCGCTCTAACCAAACTGAGCCACACCCCGAAAATCAACAGTTGAAAAACCGTATCAATACTGTACCATCATATATGTAATTCCCTGAAAACGCAAGAGAAAATTATATATTCTTTATATATTTCAGTATGTGCAATATGGTATAATGTAATAAACGCAAAAAGAAAACAAGCAACACCGAAGGTGTTATTTGTTTTCTTGCGTTTATTAACGAGCAAACAGTCTGCAAAGCAGACAGAGAGCACCGGAGGTGCGGGTTTGCGAGTAAATCCGGAGGAGAAAATCTACAATAATAAAAAAGGAACTCAACATGAAACAAGGCATACTTTTTGATTTAGACGGAACATTATGGGACAGCGCACAGGCTGTCGTAGACTCATGGAATGAGATTATCGTAACCTTACCGGACTTTCATAAGCTGATCACGAATGAAGACATGTGTCAGCTCATGGGTAAGACAATGGATGATATTGCATATACTTACTTTAATACGGTCAGTAAGGAAAGGGCACTCGAGATCCTGCAGGCCTGTATGGATCATGAAAATGATTATATTGAGCAGCATGGCGGTGTCTTATTTCCGGGGCTGGAAGAGGTGCTGAAGGAGCTGTCGGAAAAATATGACCTCTTTATCGTCAGCAACTGCCAGCTTGGTTATATCGAAGCTTTCCTGTCTTACCATAAGCTTGGAAAATATTTTAAGGACACGGAATGCTTTGGACGTACAAAGCGCTGCAAGGGAGATTCGATCGCAATCCTTCTGGGCAGACATGATCTGGAGCAGGCAGTTTATGTGGGAGATATTGAGGGAGATTTTATTTCCGCCACACAGGCAGGACTTCCGTTTATCCACGCAGCCTACGGCTTTGGCAAGGTACCACAGACAGCTTATGCGATCCAGTCCATACAGGAGCTTCCTGCCATGGCGGAAAAGGTGTTTGCAAAGAAAGATATCCGTGCGTTTCTGCATACGCAGAAGCTGGTCACAGATGGTGCATTTGGTACGTATTTCAGCAGCATCTGCCAGAACGGGATTTTCCCGGAACGTGCCAATACACAGGCGCCTGCACTGGTGAAACAGGTGCATGAGGCTTACCTTTCAGCCGGTGCACAGCTTATCCGTACGAATACATTTGCGGCGAATACAAAAACGCTTGATGTAGGAATAGATGAGGTTCTTGAAAATATAGAAGCGGGTTTTGCGATCGCCAAAGAGGCAGCAGAACCTTACAGACAAAAGCATCCGGTCTTTCTGGCAGGAGATATCGGGCCGATCCCCGGTGGCAGGCAGGAGCAGGAAGAGGAGATCACGGAGGAATATTTACAGATCACGCGGAAATTTGTGGCGCTGGGAGCAGACCTTCTGGTATTTGAGACATTTCCGAATCCGGATCCGATCCTGCCCGTGATCCGGCAGATCCGCAAGGAATCTCCGATCTTTATTCTGGTGCAGTTTGCGGTCAACCAGCTTGGCTACAGCGTGGCGGGCATCAGTGCAAGAAGTCTGCTTGAAGAGGTCGGGCAAGTTACAGAGATCGACGCAGCAGGTTTAAACTGCGGTGTCGGACCGGGGCATATGTATAATATTGTCAAACAGGTAAGCAGCCTGAGTGGCAAATATTTATCCGTGCTTCCAAATGCAAGTTACCCGAAGGTCGTACAGGACAGACTGGTATTTCTGGAAAATATGGATTATTTCGCGGACAAGATGGTGGAGATCGCAGATCTTGGTGCTTCTATTATCGGGGGCTGCTGTGGAACAAATCCTGATTATATCAGAAGGCTGGTAAAAGCACTTGGAGAGAAGCACCTGCGGGCAGAAAAGCCGTCTCCGGTGCATATTACGGTAAAGGAAAAGACAGAGCAGGCAGAGGATCACAGCTTTTATGCGGGAAAAAATGGAAAGCTGATCGCGGTCGAGCTTTCGCCGCCGCCTTCTGCGAACGATCAGAAGCTGCTGGAAGCAGCGCATCTGCTTTCTGCCATGCACGTAGATACAGTCACATTTCCGGATTCTCCATCCGGGCGGACAAGAGCGGATTCCATCTTGATGGCGGCAAAGGTAGCACGGGAAACGGATCTTTGTGTTATGCCGCATATCTGCTGCAGGGACAAAAATGCGATCGCGATCCGTTCGCAGCTTCTTGGGGCATATTTAAGCGACATCCGTAATGCGCTGGTGATCACGGGAGATCCTGTGCCAAGTATGGCGAGAGAAGATGTCAGAAGTGTATTTAATTTTGATTCTGTCGGTCTTATGAAGCTGATCCAGGAGATGAACAGGGAGGAATTTGCATCCGATCCGTTTTTTGTGGGTGGTGCGATCAATCAGAACAGGCTCAGACTTGACGTGGAGATCAACCGCGTGAAACGGAAAATGGAGCATGGAGCGACTTTCTTCATGACACAGCCTGTTTTTACAAAAGAGGAGATTGATAAGATCCGCCGTATCAAGGAAGAGACAGGTGCGAGGATCCTTTGTGGTATCATGCCACTCGTCAGCCGGAAAAATGCGTTGTTTATCAAAAATGAAATGACGGGCATGTGTGTGACGGACGAGATCGTGGCACGTTTTGCAGATGGCATGAGCCGTAGAGAGGGAGAAGCGGCCGGCTGCTCTATTGCAAGAGAAATGATGGCACTTGCGGCAGATTTCGCAGACGGTTATTACTTCTCGATCCCGTTTAACAGGGTATATTTATTACATGATATGACAGGAGTTATCAATGAGTCAGGAAAAGAAAAATGATGGATTTATCATGCAGGCAGGTATTCTGGCGATCACCGGTATTTTAGTCCGTGTCATTGGAATCTTATACCGCGCGCCGCTTACAGGCATTATAGGGGATGAAGGAAACGGCTATTACACAAGCGCGTACAATATATACACGATCATTCTGCTGATCTCATCTTACAGTATTCCGTCCGCGATCTCCAAGGTGATCGCACAGCGGCTGGCACTGCGGGAATATCGGAATGCCCATAAGATCTTCCGCTGTTCGATCCTGTATGTATTTATTGTAGGCGGAATTGCCAGTCTGGTTGCTTTTTTCGCTGCACCGTGGCTGGTGGAGACGAATTCCACGATCGTACTCCGTGTGTTTGCGCCGACTATCTTTTTATCCGGCTTTTTAGGTGTGCTCCGCGGTTATTTTCAGGCGCACCGGACAATGCTGCAGACATCCTTTTCCCAGATCATCGAGCAGATCTTAAATGCGGTGGTCAGTCTTGGTGCTGCTTATCTGCTGATCAAAACTGTTTCCGGAAAGGATGAAACAACACAGGCGATCTACGGAGCCATGGGAAGTGCCATGGGTACGGGCAGCGGTGTTTTGATCGCACTTCTTTTTATGTGGCTTGTGTACAAGCTGAACCAGAAGTTTATCCTGCGCAGGGCGGAGCGTGACAGAAATCATACAGAGCTGACCTATTCCCAGATATTCGGCATTATCTTCAGTATGGTAACGCCGTTTATCCTGAGTACATTTATTTATAATTTTTCAACCTCATTAAACCAGACGGTCTATACCAAGATCATGAAATATGTACTTGGCATTTCGGAAAAGGAGATAGCGACCAATTATGGTGTGTTCGGCGGAAAAGCAGTTGTCATTGCGAATATTCCGATCGCGATCGCATCTGCGATGTCTTCTGCCATGATCCCAAGCATTTCTGGTTCTTATGCGCAGGGAGATCTGAAAAAGGCGCGTCATCAGGTGGCGGCGGCAATTAAAACAACCATGCTGATCTCCATTCCATGCGCAGCAGGCTTATTTGCACTGGCACAGCCTGTCACACAGTTATTATTTCCGCAGAGATCTTCCCTTGCGCTGGCATCTTCCCTGCTTCGGGCGATCAGTGTCACAGTGATTTTCTATGCGCTGTCAACGCTGACAAATGCGGTATTACAGGGAATCGGAAGAGTGAATGTACCGGTCATCAATGCGGCGCTTGCCCTTGTTGTGCAGACGGTTGTTTTAGTACCGCTTCTGCTGTTTACAAAGCTTTCCTTATATGCACTGGCGATCGCGATGATCACATATTCTCTGCTGATGTGTGTACTGAATAATATAGCGGTCAGAAAGTCCCTGCATTATAAACAGGAGTGGCTGCGCACCTTTGTGGTTCCGGGTCTTGCTTCCCTGATCATGGGAGTTCTGGCATATCTGATCTATCAGGGCGTTTATATGCTGCTGAAGATCAATGTGATAGCACTTGGCATTGCGATCCTGGTTGCAGTTTTTGTATATTTTGCCCTTGTGATCTGGGCAGGCGGACTGACGAAGGATGAGATCCTGAACATGCCAAAAGGAGCCACTTTGGTCCGCGTTTTACAGAAAATAAGATTGATTTAATGTTCACGATATGATAGGAGGATAACCATGAAAAAAAGAACCTTGATCCTATGTGGACTGCTTCTTTCCATCAGCCTGCTGGCAGGCTGCCAGAAGCAGGAAGAGGCAGTGGCAGATCAGACACAGGAAGTCACCGATGCTTCT
>ERZ808242.1964-NODE-1964-length-10073-cov-4.845578_pt1 | contig 10073 bp, 3 predicted proteins | sample MGYA00521244_ERZ808242 | MGnify/ENA primary metagenome ERZ808242 (study PRJEB31516, sample SAMN03275573) | gut metagenome | biome: mammalia-associated habitat; material: feces | host: Papio cynocephalus | place: Kenya | collected 2012-07-27 ... | reverse complement strand
GCGCTACTACCAATACCTACGAGGCATCCCTGAAACGTCTGGGGACAAAGAGCTATTACTGCATAGTTACCAATACAGTAAACGGGAAAGCATACACCGTTAAATCGGAAGTTGCTACGGTCACTGCGTACATGATGTATGCACAGACCTTGTCCATAACCCAGGGAGAGAATACAATTTTCACCCGATCTAATTCCTGGCAGGGTGCCGAGGACGAGGTTACGCTGGATAAGGATGGAGCGTATACCCTGACTGTTCTGCCAATGAATTTGTCTTTGGCTCCGAGATGGCGCATGGCTGTGAGCTATAACGGTGAGACAGCTGAGGCCGGTGCGTTCCAGCAGAATACCACCCTGGACATGTCGAAGTTTTCTAAGGGAACAGGAAACTATTTTACAGTCCAGATCGGCTACTACAACGAATCCGCCAAGGAATTCACGGCAAGTGAGCTGTATAAGTTCAATGTTACCATAACCGAAACTGACTACACTCCGACCATAACGAAACAGCCGCAATCTGTAGCGGAGGAAAAATCCGCAGGAAGAACAACTTCCTTGACAGTGGAAGCTGTCGGAGCCGGAAATGGTGACCTTTCTTACCAGTGGTATGAGGTTGGCAGTAGCGGAGACACGGCCCTCACGGACGCAAGCGCTACTACCAATACCTACGAGGCATCCCTGAAACGTCTGGGGACAAAGAGCTACTACTGCATTGTCACCAATACGGTGAACGGGCAGGCGTACACAGTCCAGTCTGAAGTGGCTACGGTCACTGTATATCAGGCATACATGGCAACCTTGGCTTTTTGTGCCGACAACAATGTTATTGCTTCCTATAATGGTTCTTGGCAAGGTGGGGAGTTTGATGTTGCACTATGTGACTTAGATGGATATGACTTGCGCTTACAGGCAATTCAGTTTGTGGCAACGGGTTCTTACTCCATGACAATCGGTTATAATGGTGAGATCGGTGCCGTAGAGCCATTTAAGAGTTCAATCGCAATTGACATTTCAAAGTTCACAAAGGCATCTGACAATTATCTCACGATTCAAATAGGAAACTATAGTGCATCAACCGGGAGCTATGTCGCAAGCGAAACATACCGGTTTAATATTTCTATATATCCTGGAATCAAGAGCGTTACATTGACAGAAGATGGCACAAATATCCCAGTTGATGTGGATTTTGGCAATGTTCTTAACTCGACGAAGACTGTTGTGAAGTCCGTTGGGGAAGTGAAAAATGGGCAGCTTGCTGTAAAAATCGAACCGAATAAAAGCTCGACACAGGTGTACATTGGAAACAGTGCTACTCCTGCAATGGAGCAAGTAGTTACACTTGCTGACCACAAAACTGAGTACAGTGAAGGAATTCCCTATGCGCTTGTTCCTGTTAAATTGATTGCGCAAAGCGGGGCTGAGCGGGACTACACCTTAATGGTTCAGACCACAGAATCCCATATCAAGATCACTCAACAGCCGGTGAATGTGATTTGCTATATGGGAGATGCGGTTTCTATTGGAGTAGATGCCGTGTCTGTGGATGGAGGAGCGCTTTCATACCAATGGTATAAAGTTACGGATAATGGTGATGAATCAGTTACCGATGCGGATGGGGCAAATCTCGCTATTCAGACGAATGCCGTTGGTGAAACCTCTTACTACTGTGTGATTACAGGCACCAAGGGTGAAAACTCGTATACTGTTAAATCTGATATTGCGACAGTCACCATAAAGGACAGCAACGATTTTACGCCGGTAATTCTTTCTCAGCCAGCGTCGAGGATTACTTGTAACCAGGGAGATAAAATCACTCTGTCCGTTGAGGTACTTAAACCGCCGAAGGGTGAATTAAGTTACCAATGGTATAGAAAAGCGGCTGAGGATCAGATTGTCGCAAGAACAAAAGACTATATACCGTCCACAGATGTGAATAGTACCAATAGCTACTATTGTGTTATTACCAATACTGTAGATGGAAAAGAGTACAAAGCAACAACAAACATAGTTTATGTGAGCGTGGACCTCGCTAAGTATATCCATTCAGCAGAGATAATTGGCCAGCCTGGAACCTACATTTTTGATCAAAACACAGGTATGGTTCCTGGTGGATATACGGCAGTCGCAAAAGGAAACTCTGCACCTACACCATTCAATGTTCGATTCCAGTATGTGGACTACGATGTAGAATATACAGCAGCACTTTATCATTCTACCACAAACGCCTATGATGGAGCCGAACTTGTTAAAGACGTAATTTGCAGCGGAAAGGCAATGGGAGGGTACGCAGGTGGAGGCTATTGGCAAGAATGCGAAATCAACCCCAACACCGCCTACCCCACCGGCGAGCACTACTTCTATGTCGTAATCACCCTATCTCCCAGCGACAAAAATTCCACCGTCGAACCGGTATCCACGAAGTCGGACATCCTGAAAATTGACTTCACAGACCGCGAGACGACTATGGACGGCGCTGGTACGGAGCAGAACCCCTACATCATCAAGACAACGGAGCATCTGTCTGAAATCCAGAAGATGGTCGCTGATGGCGATTCCTTCGCCGGAGCCTACTTCCAGATCGCAAACGATGTTTCCTTGCCTACGAATTGGACGCCTATCGGCACACGGGGCACCGCCTTCTCCGGCCATATTGACGGAAATCACAAGAAATTGACGGTTCCGGCAGGCGAAAAGCCTCTGCTGGGCTGCGTCAACGGCGCTTCCGTCAAGGACCTGAGCATCTACGGCGAACAGATCGAGGGCGCGGGCCTGGTGGACGACTTTACGGGCGTCGGCCTGTCCGGCAGCGCCGTTGTCCTGGACAACATAACGCTGAAAAGCGGCTCCAAGACCCTGAAATCCGGCCTGGTAGCGGCGGGCGCCGGCAACGGCTATGCCTCCGCCAGCGCGGGCTTCGTTATGACCATCCGCAACTGCACCATTGAGAGCAATGTTGTGGTTGGCTATACCGGAACGGAAAGCCAGATCGGTTCCTTCGCTGGGCGATTCCAGGGCACCATTGAGAACTGCACCAGCTCCGCAACGGTCAAGGGCAAGAACTATGTGGGCGGCATCATCGGCACCAGAGACAACGCCATGGCCCAATGCGTTGTCAAAAACTCCACCTTCCACGGCACCGTAGAATCCTCCGGCTCCTACGCCGGTGGTATCGTCGGCGGCGGCTACGACAACTCCACCGCCCCCAACGGTGCTTGCCCCACCATCCTGGCCTGCACTGTGGACGGGACCGTAAAGGGCAACGAGCGTGTCGGCGGCATCTTCGGCGGCGACGGCTTTGTGGCTCAGACCTGGGATAATGTGGTTGGCTCCATCAGTGCCAACAGCTTTACCGGCAAGGTCAGCGGCAGCAAGTACGTTGGTGCCATCATCGGCTACCGGAACAGCCTGAATCGGTACGACAATATCTCCGCTAATACTTACTCCGCGGGCTGCGGCGCGGACAAGGGCATCGGCTTCGTGAAGTACCTGGACACCAGCTATGCCAACCCCGCCAAGATGGACGGAACCATTGTGATCAATACCGCCAACGGCGTTGCCGGATGCCCCGCTGTGGAGGGCTGCGCATGGAGAGCAGATCACAACCGTACCGACGATCCTCTGGGCAAGGACGCGGACAAGCTCTGCAGGAAGATCGGCGGCAGCTCCGAGCCTGTTTGCTATGAGCTGACGGTGAGCGGAACCTACAAGACGGAGTACACTGTAGGCGATGAACTGAATTTGACAGGCATCAGGCTGACGGCCTCCTGGACGGATGGAACCACCAGTGAGGTTGCGCTGAAGGACGTTACTGTCGAGGGCTATGACAAGAACAAGGCCGGCGACCAGACGGTTTCTTTGACCTATGGCGCGGCCAAGGCGTACATCACTGTCACAGTCAGACCCAAATCTACCAAGATCACCGTGACCGTCACCGTTCTGGGTGACAGCAAACACGGCGACACTACCTCTCCCCACGGTCTTGCCAGAGGCGGCCTGAAGGAATGGTACAAAGGCACCATGGAAGCGGACACCGCCGAAACCGTTTGGGACGTGCTCCAGCGCACCGGCCTCAGCTTCGATGCTGACAGCAACAACAAATATGGCACGGTCTATATCCGGGCTGTCAACGGCCTGGGCGAATTTGACAACGGCCCGAACTCCGGCTGGATGTATACCGTCAATGGCACCCATCCCGAGGTAGGTGTGTCCGCCAGGTATCTGAAGGACGACGACGTCATCGTCCTCCACTATACCGACGACTATACCTATGAAGAGGGCGGCGTCAACTACGGCAAGCCCGCCGAGAGCACCGCTACAGCCAAGGACGTTATCGACCTGATCGATAAGATCGGCACCGTGTCCTTCACCGACGCCTGCAAGGCGAAGATCGATGCGGCTCGGAAAGCCTATGACGCTTTGAGTGCGGAAGAAAAAGAAAAGGTCACGAACTACAAGAAGCTCACTGATGCCGAGGATCAGTACAAGAAGCTGAAAGAGGCGGACGACAAGGCCAAGGCCAAAGCGGTAGACGACCTGATTTCCAAGATCGGCACGGTCACTATCAACAGCGGCACGGCCATCAACGCCGCATGGGACGGCTACAACAAGCTGACCGCCGAGCAGAAGGAACTGGTCACGAAGCTCTCCACCCTTCAGGAAGCCACCCGGAAGTGGAACCAGCTCAAGGCTGACGAGGTTATCAAACTCATTGACAAGATCGAAGACCCCGTTACGGAAAAGAGCAAGACCAGCATTGAAGCTGCCCGCAAGGCTTATGACGCTCTGACCAAGGCTCAGAAGGATCTGGTCACGAACGTCAAGAAGCTTACCGACGCTGAGACCGCCTACGCCAAGCTCACGGCTTCGGAAGAGGACAAGGAAAAAGCCCAGGAGGTCATTGACCTCATTGATAAGCTGAAGGACGTGGCTCTGGATTCCGAAAAGGACATCGAGGCCGCCCGGAAGGCTTACGACGCTCTGACCGATCTGCAAAAGAAGCTGGTTGACAACTACGATGTTCTGACCGCCGCCGAGGCCAAGCTTGCCATGCTCAAGACTCTGGGCAAGGTCAGCGATCCCTACATCACCACCGGCGACTACATGGAGGCTCTGGGTACGCCCAGCGTTGGCTCCATCGGCGGCGAGTGGATGGTCATTGGTCTGGCTCGTTCCGACCGGAATGTCCCCGGCGTGGAGGACTACTACAAGAAGGTTCTGGAGTATGTAAAGAGCAACATCGACCCCGAAACCGGACGGCTCCACAAGGCGAAATCCACGGATAACTCCCGGATCATCCTTGCCCTGACGGCCATTGGCCGCGACGTGACCAATGTTGGCGGCTATGACCTGCTGCAAGGCTTGAGCGATCTGGAGTTCGTGAAGTATCAGGGCAACAACGGCCCCATCTGGGCGCTGCTGGCGCTGGATTCCGGCAACTACCCCGTACCCACCGGCGGCACAACCACACGGCAGGCCCTCATTGACGAGATCCTGCGTGTGCAGACCTCCGACGGCGGCTGGACTGTCTCCGGCGACAAGGCCGATTCCGACATGACCGGCATGGCGCTGACCGCTCTGGCTCCCTACTACACGAAGGATCTGAAGGTGCAGGAGGCCATCGACAAGGCCATCGCGCGGCTCTCCGAAATGCAGGACGACGACGGCGGATTCAGCACCACCTACGGCGACGGCAAGTACATTGCCACCAGTGAATCCACCTCTCAGGTCCTCACCGCCCTGTCTGCTCTGGGCATTGACGCGGACACCGATCCCCGGTTTGTCAAGAACGGAAGCTCCGTGGTGGATGCGCTGCTGCGGTACTACGTCTCCGGCGGCGGCTTCAAGCACATCATGGACGGCGAGATCGACGGCATGGGCACCGAACAGGCGTACTACGCGCTGACTGCCTACTACCGCTTCCTCTCCGGCAAGACGAACCTGTACGACATGACCGACATCATCGACATGGGCGGCGACGTGGTGACTGTGGAACCCACCGTTCCCGCAACCACCGAACCTGCCCAGACCAATATCCCCTGGTGGATCATTGCTGTCTGCATCTTCGGCGGCGTCGGCTGGGGTATCGTCATTGGCATTGTCCTCGTTCCCAAGATCATGAAAAAGAAAGACTGATATTTTACCGCTGGGGGCGGGCAGCCGCCCCCGGCAAGCAAGGAGCGCTGCATTTGACCAAACGAAATATCCTGTGCCTACTGCTGGCGGCAGCCCTGCTTGTTCAGCCCATTTCTTTGAGAGCCTGGGCCGACGAGGCAACGGAGGAGACACAGCAAGAAGAAACAACTGCCCCGGTGGAGGAATCCACCGAGGCGGCAGAGGAAACAGAAGAAGAAACGGAACCCGCTGAGGAGCCTACCGATCCGGAGGAAGAAATCCCGGAAGAGACGGAAGAAGAATCGGATGACCGCTTCTTCCCGGATTACACCTTGGAGGAGTACGGTAGCGTCATGTACGCGAGCGGCACTATCCTGGATAACGGGTGCAGCGTGGTCTGCATGGCCTCTCTGGCGACTTACATGACCGGCCACCAGTATTATCCCGACGAGCTGGCCAGCTACTTCGGCGGCAAGTGCGATAACAACGTTCAGCGCCTGGAGTATATGTCCGATATGCTGGAGCTGCCCTACTACAAGGCGGAGAACTACCGCTACGTCCTGGATGCTCTTCGGGACGGCAAGGTGGTCATCCAGCTGATGAACAGCAAATCCCTGTTCACCAACTCCCAGCACTTTATCCTTATTAAGGGCTACAATGAAAACGGTCTGCTGGATGTGCTGGACCCTTCCGAGAAGAACCGGAGCGGCTGGTATCTCATGGATAAGTTCGAGAACGGCTTTACCGAGGACGAGCTGTGCTGGGGCTACGACGGGGCCTGGATCTACGACCCGGACCAGATGCCGGAGGACCCATACATCTACGAGCCTCCCGTCCGGGCCTATGTGGAGCCACGGTACAATGGCCTGGTGCTGACAGAGGAGGAAACAAATCTGCTGGCCAAGCTCGTTTATGTGGAGGCACGAGGCGAAAGCGAGGACGGACAACAGGCCATTGCCGAAGTCGTCCTGAACCGCTACACCTCCGGTCTGTACGGCAAGAGTCTATCAGCCATGATCCAGGACGAGGATGCTTTCGTCCCCCGGAAGCTCCTCAACGCCGCCAAACCGGCCCAGGCCCAATACGAGGCCATTGACCGGGCGCTGTACGGCCCTTATGTGCTGCCAAAAGAGGTCATGTTCTACGGCAGAGTCCGCACCACGGACAGTGTGTGGGGCAGCATCGGCAGACACATCTTCTGCTATCCGCAAGGCTATTTAGCCACAGAATCCAATTAACCCAACGAAGCCGGTCCGTCCGACGCTGCTCAGAAAACCTGAGATTGCCCAGCGAAGGAGGACCGGCTTTTGTCCAATGAGGTGGAAACATGAAAAAGAAGAAAACAGCAAACCTAATTATGGTCCTCATGATCGCGGCCATCGCCATTGCCGGTGTGGTAACTGCGTTCCTGCTGAAAACCAATACCGGCGATGGCTTGGGCAGCCAGTATAAGATCCAGGAGCTCAAAGACAACGCCGTGATCACCCCCGGCCAGGAGGACCACGTCTGTACCATCACAATCGTGTGCGATACCATCCTGGATAACACGGACAATCTGAACGAGGAAAAAGCTCCCTTTGTGCCCAAGGACGGCACAATTCTCCCCAAGACGAAGGTCAGCTTCCAGGAGGGAGATACCGTATTTGAGGTGCTGAACAAAGTCTGCGAGGCAGCGGATATTCAGATCGAGTACAGCTATACCCCGCTGTATGAGAGCTACTACATTGAGGGCATCAATCATCTGTATGAGTTTGACTGCGGCCCGGAATCCGGCTGGATGTACAAGGTGGACGAGTGGTTCCCTAACTACGGCTGCTCCGCTTACAAGCTGCAAGACGGCCAGGATATTGTCTGGTGCTACACCTGCAATGGCCTGGGGGCGGACGTGGGCGAAGTCTGGATGGGCGAATAACTATGGAGGACGCTTTTTCCAAGCGCCATCCCGCGGTGAATTTTGCCTTTTTTGCCGGTGCCATCGGCTGCGCTGTGATCATACAGCACCCGGCATACCTGGCGGTGGGGATCACCAGCGGGGTATGCTATTATCTCCTGCTCCATGGGCGCAAGGGCGTGAAAAATATTCTGGCCATGCTGCCCATCTTTCTGATCCTGACCTTTGCAAACCCTTTGTTCAACCACTACGGGGAGCGGGTGTTGTTCCGGTATTTTGGCAAGCCCTATACTCTGGAAGCCCTGCTCTATGGTCTGGCTATCGGCGGCATCTTCCTGGAAATGCTCCTGTGGTTTGGATGCTACAACGCTGTGCTTACCAGCGATAAATTTACGGCCCTGTTCGGTAATCTGATTCCGGCGCTGTCTCTGCTATTGGTAATGGTACTTCGCTTGATTCCTAACCTGATGCGCAAGGCCGCCCAGATTGCCGGGGCCAGAAAGTCTATTGGCAAGGGAGCCGCTGAGGGTGATACCAACCGTGAAAAGTTGGAGGACGGAATGTCTATCCTGGGAGCTTTGACTTCTTGGGCCTTGGAGGGCAGCGTGGTCACGGCGGACTCCATGCGCAGCCGGGGTTACGGCACTTCCAAGCGCACCAGCTTTATGATCTACCGCATGACCGGGCTGGATGTTGGTCTGCTGGCGGCGCTGACGGTTCTGTTCCTGGTGGCTGTTTTTGCGGGTGACAAGACGGCGAATTTTACCCCGGTTATGGATATAGCAAGGATAGACGGCTGGAACTGCCTGGGGCTTATTGCCTACGCCGCATTTCTATTATTGCCCACCGCACTACACATAAAGGAGGCCATACAGTGGCACATTTCAAGATCCAGGATTTGACATTTTCCTATGCTTCCGCCAAAGGAAAGCACAGCCTGGAAAACGTCAGTCTGTCTATTGAGCAAGGGGAGTTTCTGGTCCTCTGCGGCAAATCCGGCAGCGGCAAGAGTACCCTTCTGCGGCAGCTGAAAACTGTCCTCACTCCCAACGGCAAGCGCACCGGGGAAATTCTGTTCCGGAGCGTTCCGCTGAAAGAAGTCTCTGACCGGGACCAGTCCGAGAAAATCGGCTTCGTGATGCAAAATCCCGACGATCAAATCGTGACGGACAAGGTTTGGCACGAGCTGGCTTTCGGCCTGGAAAGCCTGGGCTGTGACCAAAAGACCATGCGGGGCCGGGTAGCGGAGATGGCCTGTTACTTTGGCATCCAGGATTGGTTCCGTAGGGATGTGGCGACCCTCTCCGGGGGCCAGAAGCAGCTGCTGAATTTGGCCTCCATTATGGCCATGCAGCCGGAGGTTCTGATTTTGGACGAGCCTACCAGCCAATTGGACCCCATCGCGGCAAGCGACTTTTTGAACACCGTCCGCAAGATCAATACGGAGCTGGGTACTACCGTTATCATCACCGAACACCGCCTGGAAGATATTTTCCCCTATGCGGATCGGGCGGTGGTCATGGACCAGGGTCGAGTGATTGCCGACGATGCCCCCGGAAAAGTCGGCCAGCTTCTTTTTGAGCAGAATAACCCCATGTTTACGGCCATGCCCACCCCCGTCCGGGTCTACTATGGCGCGGGATGCACCGGAGAAAGTCCCCTGACGGTACGCCAGGGCCGCAGCTGGCTCAGCCGGGAGTTCCCGGAGAAGCCCCCCAAAAACGCCATTCCTGCCCCGGCGCTGCCGGAAGAAATCGAAAACCCGGCGCTTACTTTGAAAGAGCTGTGGTTCCGATATGAAAAGGACAGCCCGGATATTCTCCGGGGTGTCAGTGCCGAGATCCCTACCGGAAGCCTGTACGCCATCCTGGGCGGCAACGGCGCTGGCAAATCTACAACGCTGAAAGCCATCTCCGGTATCTGCCGCCCCTATCGTGGCAAGGTGACACTGTTTGGCAAGCCGATTGAGAAATACAAATCTTCGGAACTGTTCAACGGCTGCCTCGCCATGCTCCCCCAGGACCCCAAGAGCCTGTTTGTCAAGAAAACGGTCCGAGAAGATCTCTCCGAAA
>ERZ808242.1963-NODE-1963-length-10076-cov-4.182417_pt1 | contig 10076 bp, 4 predicted proteins | sample MGYA00521244_ERZ808242 | MGnify/ENA primary metagenome ERZ808242 (study PRJEB31516, sample SAMN03275573) | gut metagenome | biome: mammalia-associated habitat; material: feces | host: Papio cynocephalus | place: Kenya | collected 2012-07-27 ... | reverse complement strand
TGCTCGTCGCAACTGCTCGAGTATATTACCGCTAAGCGCCTCCCCTGTCAAGCACCTACACGCAAAAATGTGCACAATTTTTACGTTATACGTGTTGGTGCCAAATTTATAGCCTCGTTGACTAGTTCGTTATATCCCTCCTCGAAAACGTCGCTCGCTGACGCGAAAAGTTTTCTCCGGTGGGTATAACGAACGTTTTGGTAGCTATAAATTTCGTTTGCGCTCACCATAATAACAAAGCTAATTAGTGAAGATCAAAATCACCTAAATTTAAGCTTTTGCTATTTTCTTCAAGAGCGCTGACAATTTCAGCAGGTATGCCCTGTTTGGCGTTAGCCTCAACGGAAAAAGTAAGATTGAGCTCACAATCTTCCAAATTTGCCAAGTCATAAACAATATTTTCCAAAATTTTCTTCACGACCTGATTACAGCAATTGGGATCGATCTTGCTTACAGAAGCATACAGACTCGTTTTAAGAGGCTCGCGCTTTTCTGTTTCAAGAGGCTTTGTAAAATTGGCAGAGCTAGAATTAGAGCACGTAGCGCTACAATTTGAGGTATAGCCGCTGGCAATAGCCTTGAAGCTTTGTTGCTCACTTCTGACTTTCTCCGCTGCCTCTTCTTCAGCTTGGCGCTGCTGACGTGCTTTTTCTGCAGGTACCAGCAAATTGTCTAAACTAATAGTGTCAATCTTTTCTGCAAATTTTAAGTCTTTAAAATAGCCTTTTTCATCTTGGCTACTGGCTATAGCAAAACAGCCAGAAGCTGCACCTTCTTTAAGACAATCTTCTAAAACTTTATAATTAGCCAGCCTTTGCATGTAGCAATAAGTGCACAATTGGCTCCAAGCTTGCTTGACAGTAATAACTGAACTATCATCGTCGCTATTTCTGGCAAATAAATCCAACACTTCTTCGCGGAAAAAAATTGGATTCCATCTTGTAATTACAAGTTCGTCATCTTTCAGCTTACGCACAACTTTCTCAATAAGTTTGCCGCTACCTAAATTGTAAGGATGCCAAGTAATCTCCGTTTGTTTTTCACCTTGTTTGGTAGAAGGAACAAGCAACCAACGGTAGGTTTCTTTTAGGCAACTGTCAATATTGTCACTGTAAGTTTCAATTCTTTGTTTGACCTCTTTTTGCTGATTTTTATCTAAATTCTGCTCTTTATCTTCTTGAATTGATTTCCAAGCTAAATAAGTTACTACAGCAGATTTTAAGGTAGGATAATTGCCTTTATCAGGAGCTAAAAAGGCCAACATATTTTGGTTGGTACGATTTCCGCTGCCTCTAGTTTTTAGTAAACTATCTAAAATTTCAAAAAGCTCACTATTTACAGCAGCCTTATCCATACTTGTCGACTCATAGTTATTGTAGGCACAATTTAAACCTAAGATAACTAAACGGATATCAGGGCTATCGTTAACATCTGCAGAAGACTCGGGACAAATATGCAAACCTCCCAAAGGCGGCTCTTTTTGAGGCAATTTGCACAAGCGTGACGCTATTTCAGTTTGAACATCGGCAGAATCTATTTTACTCCCTCGCTCGCGAGCCAACTTTTGTAAAGTAGGATGTACGTCATACCAGTATCGCTCACTAGAGCAATATAAATAGGACGACTCTTCACGCAAAGCACTTAAAACGTCATTAAAAGTGGATATTTGCTGTCCAGGCTGGACAGTTGCCAAATAAAGGCGCTTTTTATCTAGGCCGCGCACCCCTTGAGAGCCGACTTTAGGAGCGCTGCCTAACATGATGGCGCAAGCTACTTTTTGGGCCGCTTTAATTTGTTTGTAACGCCAATCCTTCTGATCTATTTTATAAGGTAGAGAATTTTTGCCATCAACGTCAGAATAGATAATAGAAGACCAACTCTCTCCGTCTGGAAGATACTTTACCATTTCGTCGCCGATATTTTTGTCACCGAAAGCTACTGTACCGGGCATAATCATGGGGCTAGGATCTTGATCTTCACTAAGCTTATGAATTAAAGCGGCCATAAAGCGCAACACTCCGCGTGTGCGCTGAAAGTTAGGTAAAGCGGCCCAATCATTGTACAAAATATCAAATAATTCAGGGTGGATAGGATAACAATCAAGCAACCGCTTGTCATAGTCGGCTTCTTTAGTTTCTAGCGGGAATTGCTCACTGTACTCGCTATACATAGCGGAGAAACTGCGGCAAATATTTTCTTTGGCATCTTCGTCAGCACATTTAGAGAAAAGACGGCGACGCACTACTTCAAAGCCTTCTTGAGCTCCAATAGGCTTCCAAATAGACTCTACACGGCCAAAGTAATGCTCAATTGTTCTTAAAGCTTCGCGACCGCCCTCGCCCACTAGTTCTCTTTCTGATTCTGGCAAAGAAGCCACTACTAAGCTATTTTTACTAGCTTTCACCGCTTCGGTAAGCTCTTGCACAAAAGTCATCAAATTTTCGAAAGTGCCGGCCGGAAGATCGTTTTTTTTATAAATTTTTCTTGCATAAGCAACCAATTCATCAATAAGAATTAAGCAAGGGCCGCAAGTATCGAAAATTTCGCATAAGGTAGAGCTGCCAGGGGAAATGCTCTTTAAATCGCCTGTTTTTATAAGATTGTAAAGCTCACTATTGCCAGAAGCTTTGGCCAATTGGTAGACCATTTCGCCCCATAAGGTTTTAACAGTAATGCCGGAAATATCTGTTGGACGTTTAGGCTTAGTTGGATCTAAAGCTGTACCAACTAAAACGGCTACATTAACTTTGGGTAATTGCTCCAAGCCAACTTCTTCTAAAATAGGCTTTAAAACAGGCAGCTTTTCCGCAGCAACTTTGCCTTGCAACATGTGGTACAAGGCCAGCATAGTGTGAGTTTTTCCCCCACCAAAGGCTGTTTTCAGTTGAATAACCGGATCACCATCTTGTCCAGTTACTCTTTTAAGAGCTTGCACCAACAATTTTCGCATACTGTCGGTAATGTAAGTTCTTTCAAAGAACATTACTGGATCTCGGTATTCAAAAGCACCTTTTCCGTCGGCAATTTGTTGTAAGTCAACAGCAAATTCGGCAGTTTTATATCTCCCGCTCACAACGTCTGGGTGAGGTACCATAACGTTTCGCCAGCTGGGTAAACAATTGCTAGTAACAGTATTATCCTTTTCACCCTCAGCTTTATTTACTGTCGCAACTTTACTTTCAACTTCGGCAGCGGGCGCTTCAGGGATGTTTTTTTGCTCGGGCGCATTTCTGTATCGCATATCGCGCAAAATTTCCCTGATTTTTTCGGCACTTTCATCATCAAAGATTTCGCACACTCTGGCCATAGTGTCCAGAGCCCGTTCCATGTCGTCGTCTTTCATGGGATTGCCGTTTTGGTGAGCAATACCATTGCGAGTATCTAATAATTCGTTGACATAGGAGCGATATCTTTTGCTTCCGAATTTCTGCCTAAAGACGTCCGCCCACTTTATATCAATAATTTTTAAGCAAGCAGCAAAATCTAGAGAATCTACCAATTCAGCATATTCCCCAGTAGCTGGCAAACTGTAATTAGATCGGCTCAAACTCTCTAAAACTACGGACCACCAGCCGCTTTGACCGTATACTTTTTCTAGACTTTGAGCGACAAAAGCAGCCAACATGGGGTGCATAATGTTGAAAGCTTTAGTAATTACTACATTATTGTCTTCTTTAGTTTCCATGGCTGCTCTCCTTTAAAACATGGTGCCTTGCTCGGCTTCAGATTGTTTTCTCAAGCTGTCGGCTTTAGCGCTAATTTGTGACCAAGACATAATTAAAGAGTTGTAAGCTAAAGCGTCTTGGCTCCAGCCTTGGCGCTCGGCAATAGTATAGAGACGATAGGCCAGCTCTTTAGCGTTGGTTGCTTTGGTATTTGTAGCTACAATTTGCGCACATTGGACTATGCCGCCTTCTTGTAAAGCTTTGGCTAGCTTCTGGCAAATCGTCCAGCCGCAGTCGTTGGAGCTGACTTTTAGTTCCATTTCTGAGCGATCTACTAAACAAACTTTGCCTTTTTCAGCTTTAATAACGCTACCTTTTATTAAACTATCTAAAGATATATTTTTGGCTTTAGCTAAAACCTCAGCGTCACCAAAAAGCAGCTCCTTAAAAGCATATTGGGAGTAAATATCTACACAAAAACGGCTGGCCGAATCGAGTTGGCCGCTTTGTTCATTTAGGCAAGCGTCAAGCTCTTGATTTATTAGTTGCAAAGCGCTGCGCACACTTACAGGCGTACCGTCAGCTTCCAAAACGGCGCTATATTTAGAGTAGACAGCCATACCTGGGCCAATAGCCGCTTGAGCTAAATCTACTGGCGCTATTTGGCTGCTTTGCAACTTCTTTAAAGCTGGTTGCAATTCACTACTAAGCTCAGTAACAAAGCGGCGGCGACTAATTGTGGACGCAGAAGCAGGACGTTTGCGACAAACTAGCACTATTGATGAAGCTAGAGCGTTAGCTTCAGAAGCTACTGAGCGATTGGCCATTTCTGTACTAATAGGCCAAGTGCCGGTAATAGCAAAGCCGACTTTGATAATGGCCGAAAGCATAGTTTCCCAACCGCTGGAAGAAGTAACTTTTTGGCCCGCTTGCTCTTTAGTTTCGCTTTGCTTGTAGGCGTAGTAAATAGTTACAGGTAATTTATCGCTGGCATATTGGTAAAGCTGGCGACAAGCTTGCGACATACCCTCTTCAAAAAATTCCTTAGCCTTAGCTTTATTGTTTTCATGGCGATAAGGTGTAGCAATTAGTTCTTCAGCTTTGGGAACAAGCATAGTGCGGAAAAGCTCGGGATAAACCGAACGCAAAGATTGGCGCAACCAAATATAAAAATAATCGGCAAGATCAGCATAGCCAATATTGTCATAATAAGGAGGATCAGTAGAGATCATTATCTGGCGCAAACCGCAGTCACTTTGAGCATCCCACTGTTTAGCTTCGCCAAAAGCTTCAACAGGCAAGGCTAGCAAACATTTAGTGATCCACTCCAGCATATTGTCAAAGCAACCAGAAGAACTACAAAAAGGATTACCTTCAGCATAATCCCAAGCCATGGGAATAGCTTGACGACCGAAGGTATTACGCATTTTTTCTCCAGAGGCATTCCAAGTACAAACTAAAGAATGATAGTCTGCTAATTTATCAATTAAAAAGGCTAAATAAACACTAATGGCTTGACTGTAAGCTAAAGCGCCTGCACCGCCTTTATTGAGCGGCACTTTATCATCTTCCCAACCAGCTTCTAAAGCGTCAGCTTCAGCCTGCTGCTGGGCTTCTTTAACTAATTGGCTAAAAGTTGTTAAAGCTGTTAGCTGGCGATTAGTAAAAAGATCAGCAAAAGTTATCATTCCATAATTTGGAGTCTTAAAATCTCTGGGGTTTGAAGGCAAAATGCTATTAGGAATATCTTCTGGCCTTACCACATCTGCCGCTTTTATTTGTTCTTCATCAGCATTTAAGTATATGCGTCTATTTTGGCCTTCCGCTACTACGGCTATTAAAGCAGAACCTAAACGGCCAGCTTGGCCTTCTTGGCGGATATATTCAAAAGGTACGTTGGCTCCGCAACATATACAGCGAGCGCCTTTTCTATTGACGGTACCTTCTAAAGGACATGGGCCTTGGCGCACTTGGTAAGTAATAGATGTACCGTCAACAATTGGTTCAACCCAAGCTTCGCGATCTTTTTTCTTAGAGAGGATAAAACTATTAACTAGCGGCATTTGACAACCGCAAGTGGGATTGGGACATTTGACGGTGCGAGCCCAAATCCAGGCAATAACTGTAGCTTCTCCGCCTCCATATTGGGCGGGCAATTTTACTTTAGGATAGAGTTGGCCTATACGTTTAAAGGCTTCATTTTTAAGCCATTGGCCATAATAACGGACATCTTGGGCTAAGCCCTGAGCGCCAGCGTAGAAGGTGCTGCGGCGATTAGCAGCAGCCCTTCTCCCCAGGCAGCAGCCCTTCTCCCCAGGCAGCAGCCCTTCTCCCCAGGCAGCAGCCCTTCTCCGCGATTTTGCGGATTAACTGGAGCTAATCCACAAAATCGCGGAGGAATTTCAATCATAGCTTTATTGATAAGTACGGCTACAGGATTAAGATCGTGAGCATGAGCCTCTAAACCGAGGCGCTGAGCTTCTAAGGGAATAGAGCCGCCACCAGCAAAAGGATCTAATAAAGCTGGTGGATGATTTTCGGTATATTTTAATATTTCGGCTTTAGCTTCTTGTAAAACCTCTTGATTATTGGCATTTTCCCATTCTACAAGCTTTTCCAAAATAGCAAAAAGGCGCTGCCGCTCTTTCTGTTGCTCAACTTCAGTGGGGAAAAGCTCCGGGTGCTCTGAAGGATCGTCAACTAAACTAGACCAGATAACCGCTCTAGCTGTAGCTGTGGGCTTACGCGACCACCATAAATGGAGCGTAGAAGGATGGCCGTGACGAATCGATTTTTCGCGAGCGGAAGCTTTATTTATGGCTTCCAAAGGCAAAGCCACCTCAATTAGTTTTTTCTTATACATGCTCTATCCTTAGTCTTGATAGACAATTTCTGCATAACGCAAAAGATCGTCTATATTGTAATTGATACTAGTTGCCGAAATATCGGGAGCTTGGACAAAAGGCCGCTTTAAATAAACGGTCTTAGTCTTATTTCCATCTACTTCGACTATAGCTAAAATAAATTCTTCAGGCTTATTTAGGCCAGTTAAAATTTCATTTTTAGAAACAGTAACTGTAGCTGCCCCCGAAGCACGCCCTTTTACTTCTATAAAGCGCAAGCTCTTTCCATTTTTTGAGCTGGCCACAATTTCCGATTCAATATCGTAACCACACTTGGCAGCGCTTACATCTTTAGGCAAGTTGCCTAAGCTCTTCTCAATATTTATTACCGCTTGCATAGCTAATTGCTCAATTTGCTTTTTATTATGAGCAACTAAAGGCTTCGCTTCAGCGTAACCATTCAATTTATACAATAAACCTTGAGATACTACTAGAGCGCCACTAACAATAATTGGAGGCGCAAAACTAAGGGCCGCTTCCCTAACCAATTCTTGTAAACGCTTTTCTTTTCTAGCTTGCAATAATTGCATTTGCTCTTCAGCATAGCGAAGTTTACTATCGGCATTAGCTTTACCATTTTTGGCGTCTTGAGCCAATTTAACGCTCTCACTATCGTAATAGCGAATTTCTTGATTTAAACGCTTCTCTACTTCGCGTTTAATCTTCTTAAACATAGGCTCGCGCTGCTGTTCTACTTCAAGTAAAAGCTGCGGCGCTATCTCTTGAAGAGCATACTCTTTAGCTCGTTTGGCTAAATCATCATGCAACCAAGCTTGGGTCTTTATATAATCAATAATTAAAGCCTTTTCTATAACGCTTGGCTCAGCATAATCTAAGTAAGGAGCAGCTCCAGCTTTACCAACGTTACCTTCGCGATCTATTTCTATAAAATCAAACTTTTTAGCTAAAACTGTAGCCGAATCGTCTATATTTTGGCCATCATTTACAATTGTATTTTCAAGACAAGTTAAAAGCTTTATATTTTCACTTTCATCATGACGATCAACTAAAATAGCACCGTCAGCCAATTCTTTTTGCCATTGCTGGCAACTTAAACCAACTACAGCTTGCAAAAGTGGATGCTCTAAATTAACTAAGTCTGCCTGAACTTGGTTAGGTATATTTACTAATTCTGAAGCAAAACAAATACGCTTATAATGGCGAGCTAAACTTTTGGAGCTTTGCCTAGCATAATTATAAATTTCCGAAGGCACATGCAATATTTCATAGCGCCCTCTTTCAGCTTGATTGCCGACAACTCTAAAGCGGCCTTTAAGTTGAGCAAAAGCTTGGAGAAAAAAAGCCTCGATAAAATAAGGCTGAAGCTGGCGAATTTTAGCTCGTTCCAAGTCTTTTTTAATAGCATAAACTTGTTCTGTAGCCAAAATATCTTCAGTCAAAGCTTGCTCTTGAATAATTTTTTGCAATTTTTCAGTAGCTAAAGAATTATCGATTATTGTATGCCAACAATTTTCGATTGCAGAATCATTTTGGCGTATAGCTTCAATAAGCAATTGGCGCAAAGATTTATTGTCAAAATTGATTTTACCCAAAATATCAAAGACTTGACCGCCTAAAGCGGCTTTTTCTTCTTCCAATTTAGCTAAAAGGCGTTCAAAAACTTGACCTTCGCGAGTTTGTATAGCAACTAAATTCCATAAGTGACAAACTTTGCTCTGCCCAATACGGTGAATGCGGCCAAAGCGCTGCTCTAAACGGTTGGGATTCCAAGGTAAATCATAATTGATCATAAGGTGAGCGCGTTGTAAATTTATACCTTCGCCGGCTGCGTCGGTAGCTAAAAGGATATAAACTTGCTCTTCTTGCTTAAAACGCTCTTCAGCGCGGCGCCGTTCGCTACGGCTCATACCTCCAGCAATAATTGCTACACTATCAGTATTACCTATAAGATTAGTAATTTTGCGCTGTAAATAATTTAAGGTATCGCGATGCTCAGTAAAAATAATGAGCTTTTCTTGCTGACCATTTGTAGTAGAAAAAATGTCGGTCTTATCTTGCAATAAATCGGATAAAGCCGCCCATTTACTGTCAGTTCCGCTATAAACAAGCTTTTTAGCTTCTTCTTCCAATCGGCATAAAGAGGCAATCTCAGCTTCCAATTCTTGAGCGCTTCGAGCGGCCGAAACTGAGCAACTTAAATTATCTTCAAAATCATCAAGATCGGCGGCGCTCAGTTCATCGTCATAGTCGTCGACAATTTTTTCACCGGCGGCAGCATTTAAAGCACAGCGCTCCAGCAAACATTCTTGCAATTGTTCTTCTAAGCGCTGGCGACGGCGGCTTAAAGATTGATATATCGCTTCAGGAGACGAAGCCAAGCGGCGTTGCAAAATAGTTAAAGCAAAACCTACTCTATTTTTGCATTGATCGTTGAGCTTTTCCGCACGATTAAATTCGCAGCGCACATATTCAGTTACGTGTTCATAAAGGCTAGCTTCAGCTCGAGATAGGTTATACTGTACGGTATGAGCCACCCTTTCGGGGAAAAGCGGAGTACCGTCAAATTTGAGCAACTTCTCTTTAACTAAGCGGCGCATTAAATCGGAAACATCTGGAGCTTTTTTAGCATTTAAGCCGTGATTGGCTCCTTCAAAGCGATCTGGATCGACTAAAGACATAAAAAGTTGAAAGTCTTCATTTTTGCCATTGTGAGGTGTAGCCGTCAGTAACAAAAAATTGGTAGCCAACGTGCGCAACAATTGCCCCAATTTAAAGCGACCAGTGCGATATATTTTTTTGCCAAACACAGTGGCCGCCATTTTATGGGCTTCGTCACAAACAATTAAATCCCAACGTTTAGCTTGGCTGAGCATATTTTGCAAAGCGCTGTTTCTAGCTAATTGATCGAGGCGAGCAATACAAAAATTGAGGCTATCAAAAATATTGCTGCTACAATTTTGTATTTTTTCGTTGGTCAAAATCTCAAAATTTAGGTTAAATTTGCTAGCCAACTCCTCTTGCCATTGCTCAGCCAAGCTGCCGGGAGAAACGATTAAGCACCGCTCTAAGCTGCCGCGCAAGAGTAGTTCTTTAATAAAAAGGCCGGTCATAATAGTTTTGCCGGCCCCAGGATCGTCAGCTAAAACATAATGCAAAGGCAAGCGCGGCAGCAGCTCTTGGTAGACAGCCGAAATTTGGTGGGGCAAAGGCTCAATAGCTGAAGTGTGCACTGCTGCATAAGGCTCGAAAAGATAAGCAAATTTAAGGCGGTAAGCTTCAGAAGCCAACTTGAAAAGTCGGCTGTCAGCTTGAAAGTTCCATTGTTGCTCGCTCTTATACTCCAAACTAGCCAACTTAAAGTGCTCCACAAAAAAAATCAGCGCCAAGCGCTGCGCCATATTTGTTTGCAGCCCAAGCAAAATATCCTAGTCTAAAAATAGTACATCAAAAGAAACTTGCAAAAATGTATATTTTTTATGCTTTACATGTTATTGCTAAATTTATAGCCTCGTTGATTAGTTCGTTATATCCCTCCTCGAAAATGTCG
>ERZ808242.1960-NODE-1960-length-10086-cov-3.167979_pt1 | contig 10086 bp, 18 predicted proteins | sample MGYA00521244_ERZ808242 | MGnify/ENA primary metagenome ERZ808242 (study PRJEB31516, sample SAMN03275573) | gut metagenome | biome: mammalia-associated habitat; material: feces | host: Papio cynocephalus | place: Kenya | collected 2012-07-27 ... | reverse complement strand
CAAAACGGCCCTGGACGGACTGGCCGCCGCCCACGCCACAATGAACGCCAATATGGCGGTGCTGGCCATGTGGTACGGCCAGAAGGACGGGGACAGCTGGGTGTTGAAAATGCCCCTGTTTGACCCGGCCAAGATCCTGGAGGACTGGCAGATCAGCGCCCAGAAGGTGGAGGACGGCTATCTGATCCGGGTGGTGAAGGTGGTGCCGGAATGATCCGGTTTGACATCCAGTACCCCAAGGGCGGCAAGGCCCGGACAATCTGGAACCGCCGGTTTGGCCTGAACGCCTACTACACCGGCAAGAGCTGGCCGGAACGGAAGAAGGATGCAGAGGAGCTGCACATGATCGCACGGGCGGCCATGCACAAAGCGGGGATCAAGCAGGAGATCATTCAGGGCCCGGTCGCGCTGACGTTTTACTTTGACGACGGCCTGGACTGCTCCAATCACGCCATGCTGGTCAAGGCGATTGAGGATGCCATGAAGGGGTACATCATCAAGGATGACAGCAGAAAGTATGTGCAGTCGATCACCATGAAATTTCACGATGGAGACTGTATCCGGGTGGAGGTGGAAGAACTCCATGGGGCGCTACAAAATTAACGAGGACCATCCCGTCTACGGGATGGACAACAAGGACCTGATCTGGCGCTGCCTGCACTGCAAGCGGGCCGAGTGCAACAACTGCGTGGGCTCCACCTGCGCCGATGTACGGGCATGGATCCGGGAAGAAGCCAGACAGGCCAGAGAAGAATACGAAAAGGAGCACGGTATATGCTGAATCATATTGTCATTATGGGCCGTCTGGGTAAGGACCCCGAGCTGCGGCACACTCAGTCCGGCGTGGCGGTGGCCACCTTCACTCTGGCGGTGGACCGGGATTTCAAGGACAAGGCTACCGGCCAGCGGGCCACCGACTGGATCACCTGCGTTGCCTGGCGGAGCACGGCGGAGTTTGCCGCCAAATATTTCAGCAAGGGCAGTACGGCGGTGGTATCCGGTCGCCTGCAGATGCGGGACTGGACCGATAAGGATGGCAACAAGCGCACCAGCGCCGAAGTCCAGGCGGACAGCGTCTATTTCGGCGGGACCAAGCGAGACGAAGGCGGCAGCTCCGCCGATGAGGACCGGGAGCCGGAGTTCGAGGAGCTGGACGAGGATGGGGAAATCCCCTTCTGATGCCTATGAAACAAAAGATTTTTTACCCCTGCAGTCTGTGCTATGACGAGGACTGCTGCAAGTGCACTGCGGGCTGCGCCCGCTGGAAGGCGTGGTTCCGGGCTTACTGGGCAGAACTGAGGGCGCGGTATGCTCCGGATCACGATTGAGGTCGATGCCCCCACTATGGACGCCCAGGGGGCAAAGGAAGCCATTGCGGCTGATTTGGAGAAATACGGGGATGTGCGGGTCGTCCAGGTACAGGAGGTACATCCCCCGCAAATGGAGGTTTGGAAATGACTGGCTATGAAATGTTGAAAACAAAAGTTCTCCCCGTCCGCCTGGACCCCGGGGCCTATCTGCCCCAGCGGGCCCACGATACGGACGCTGGGCTGGATCTGCGGACACCTGTAGATGCTTACGTTCGGGCCGGGGGCAGCACGGTAATCGATACCGGGGTGCATATCCAGCTGCCGCCCGGTACGGTGGGGATGCTCAAGAGCAAGTCCGGGCTAAACGTCAAGGCCGGGATCGTGTCCGAGGGCGTCATTGACGAGGGGTACACCGGCACCATCCTGGTCAAGCTCTATAACCACGGCACGGAGGCAAAGTCTTTTGCCCGGGGCGACAAGATCACCCAGCTGGTGGTGCTGCCGGTGCTGTATCCCAAGGTGGAGCAGGTGGAGGAGATCAAGGGCGGGCCCAGAGGAGACAATGGGTATGGGAGTACGGGGAGGTAAGTCAGGTGTACTACATTGCAAGCGTAAGCTGGGGTAAGGATAGCCTGGCTATGCTCTTAACACTGATTGCCAAAGAATACCCACTGGACGAGGTGGTTTTTTATGACACCGGAATGGAGTTCCAAGCGATATATGACACGCGAGATCAAATGATGCCCCGCCTGGAGCGCCTGGGCATCAAGTATACAAGGCTGGAGCCGGAAAAACCGTTCTTTTTCGATATGCTGGAAAGGCCAGTGTACAGCAAGCAGAAGGGCATCCACCAGGGCTATGGCTGGTGCGGCGGCCTCTGCCGCTGGGGGACCACGGGAAAACTGAAAGCCATCGACAGGTACGCGGAGGCGCGGGACGCTATGGTTTACGTTGGCATAGCCGCCGACGAAACGCTGCGACTGGAAAAAGAACGGAAGCCGTATAAACTGCACCCGCTGGCGGAGTGGGGCATGACGGAAGCTGACGCTCTGGCGTACTGCTATGAAAACGGCTTTTTCTGGCCGGAGGGCGGTGTCCGCCTTTACGACGTGCTGGACCGCGTTTCCTGTTGGTGCTGCTGCAACAAAAACCTGCGGGAACTGCGGAATATGTACACCTGCCTGCCAGAATACTGGGAGCGCTTGAAGGATTTACAGCGGAAGATAGACAGGCCTATGAAAGGCTATTACAAAGGCCAGCCGCGCGGCGTTTTTGAACTTGAGGAGCGGTTCAGAGCCGAAAGAGAGGAAAGCCAATGAAGGTTTTGATAGCCTGCGAGGAATCGCAGGAGGTATGCAAGGCGTTCCGGGCCCGGGGGCACGAGGCTTACTCCTGCGATATTCAGGAGCCCAGCGGCGGGCATCCTGAGTGGCACATCCTGGGGGATGCGCTGACGGCCATCCAGGGGGGGCAGGTGACCACCATGGACGGACAGACCCATGAGGTGGGGCGGTGGGATTTGATTATTGCTTTTCCGCCCTGCACTAAGACCAGCAACGCTGGAGCGCGGCACCTATACAAAGGCGGCAAACTCAATATCAAGCGGTACTATGAGGGCCTGTGCGGTAAAGCGCTGTTTTTGGCTATTTGGGCGGCGGACTGTGAAAAAGTGGTGATTGAGAATCCGACACCAAGCAAAGTTTTTGACTATCCAGAGCCCACCCAGACTGTACAGCCCTATCAATACGGGCACCCGTTTACAAAGAAAACCTTGTTGTGGGAGCGCGGTGTCCAGCCGCTGGAGCCGACCAACATTGTGGAGCCGACGGCCACCTGGTGCCCCAGCGGAAGCTACAGCCACAAGCATGGGGCACAGCACAGGGGCATGTTTACCACAGACCGCGCGAAAAACCGCGCTAAGACGTTCCCCGGCGTCGCCCAGGCCATGGCGGAGCAGTGGGGAGGATTGGAGGTTAGGTAATGGAAAGACTGACTTTTGACGGTAATTTTTGTGACATTGCTCAGTGTACAAGCACCCCTGGCGGCAGCTTTTGCGAGGATGGCACCTGCTCAGCGCGTAAGGTATGGGAACGGCTGAAAGCCTACGAGGATACGGAGCTGGACCCGGAGATGTGCGCCAATTACAAGAGCTTTGAGGATGAAGCCATCAGTAAGGGGGTGCCATTCAAGCGCATTGTCGCACTGATGGAGGCCGACAGAGCCGGGCGGCTGGTGGTGCTGCCGTGCAAGGTGGGTGATACGATTTACCACATAAGCAAAGTGAGGACAAGCCATTTTGAGGACGATAAGATTATTATTGACGACGAGGGTAGATGGAAAATCTACGAAATGCCCTTCGCACTAATGCATTTGCCATATATTGGAAAGTCGTACTTCCTGACCCGCGAGGAAGCGAAGAAAGCATTGGAGGTAAAAGATGGCGGAATACATTGAGCGAGAGGCGCTCACAGCCAAATTCGAGCAAATGGAGCTTGGTAAACATGGTCTTGTAGAAAGACTATTTGCGGATGGAGTATATGCTGTCATCGCAGCGTTCCCCGCCGCCGACGTGGTTCCGGTGGTACATGGGCGGTGGGAAAAGGTCAGGAAATCAAGTGGGACCTGGATGTGCTCCGCTTGTGGAGTAAAGGTCGGCGCTTTTCTGGCTGGATGCTCCGAGTATTGCTACCACTGCGGGGCCAAGATGGATGGAGGTGCTGACCATGAGTAAATGGTGCTTTGGGCTTTGCGCCCGGTGTGTGTGGAGATACAACTGTGGATGTTCGGAATGGAGGCAGTGACGGCTGATGAAACTGGTTGCCGTTAATTATCAACCTGTGGATGCTGTTCCGGTGGTACGGTGGCGGGACTGCAAGTGGTATCAGAAAAGCGAAAAACTATCACCGAACAAGTTCTGTTTTAGACTTCAGCATCCCACAGAAAACAGAAAAATTGGTTGCAACTTTGCAGATGATGACTTCTGTTCCCACGGTGAAAGGAAGGATGGTGACGGCTGATGCGGCATTGCAACAATTGCAAACACTGCATTATGGATTTGAGAGCCTTATATTTATGTGGTGTGGTCATTGATAAATGCGCCGTGAATGGGCACAATATCAGACATCCATTTTTTAGTGGGTTCAGGTGCAAGACCTATAAAAAAGAAGGTGCCGGCTGATGAAGTTGGTTGCCGTTAGTTATCAGCAATGCAGACTGCAATTTTTCAAAGACCAGCTTGCCGCGGCAAAGAGAAGGCTGAAATGGGCGGTCGATCACGACAGGAACTTTATTGAGCTGGAAGATGATGGCGAGATCGTCAGCTTCTACGAGTGGGCTGTGCAGATGGCGGAAAAGGAGAAGAACAAAATGTATGACGATTTAAAAAACTCCATTCAGGAGGACCCCATCAACCACCCCAAGCACTACTGCCGAGAGGGCGGGATGGAGTGCCTGGAGGAAATGGAGCTGGTGTTTGGTAGGGATGCGGTGCGGACGTTTTGCTTATTAAACGCCTGGAAGTACCGCTACCGGGCCGGGGATAAAAACGGGGCCGAGGATCTGAAAAAAAGTGACTGGTACATGCGGAAATACAGAGAGCTGGCCCCTGCCGCAGATCCGTATGACTAAGGCAGAGCTGAAAAAGGTGGTCAGCTACCAGATATTCTGCCGCCGGACGGACAAGGGCATCAGCCAGCCGCTGCTGGCCTATATGCTGGGCGTCAGCCGCAACAACGTGCAGCGGTGGGAGGGGCGGGAAGTCCTGCCCTCCCTGGTGATGCTGTGCCGCCTGGCGGAGATATTTGGGTGCTCAACCGATGCCTTATTAGGGAGGGAGACAGAGATAGATGGCAAATGGGTTTTTGGAGCGTCAGCGCCGGATGCAGGACGAGGCGATGCGCATTGCGGAGAGGGTGACCCGCCAGTATGATCTGGACTGCTGGCAGATCGCTTTGGCCCGGTACGACAAACTGGAGCTGGGCTATCAGCGGATCCAGGAGATCACGGAGCTGGCCCGCCAGGTGCGGGAGGAGTATTCCGGGGCTCTTATGCGGGACAATGAGCAAGACCTCTACCGGGTCCACATGGACCGAGAACTTCAGGAGATCGCCAAGCACCACATGACGGTAATCCCGTTTGAGACTCGATACCCCGAGCTGAAACGATATACAGGGAGATAGAAAAATGAACCGAGAACAATGCAGGCGCTGTATCTACTATAAGCAGCTGTCCTCCGTCAAGATCAGTTATGCCTGCCACTTTATGTTGGACACAGGGCATCCGCGGGCCCACGATGGGGATAAATGCCTGTCCCGGGTGACTAAGAAAAAGCGGGTGACCCGAAAGGGGTTTGATGCCCCGCTGCCGCAGCAATAAAAGCAGATCGCACCCAATTCAGGGTGCGATCTTTTATTTTGTCAAGGGAAAAACCAAAAATGCCACAAGTTTGTACATATTTATTTTGACGCCAGCATGAAATAATGGAGTTGGCGGTAAGCCCATGCCGTCCTTAACAACCTCCTGTTGCCCGGAGGGGCGGTTTTACTTCCTTTCCGCGTCTCCGGGCGATATGCGGCATAGGTGCCCCGTAAGGGGAGACCACAGCGAGTGACGGGGACGTTCCCTGAAGCGCTAAAGCAGGGCAGGACTGCAATGCCGTACTAATAGGGCTTTGTTGGCTATGCTCACGTTTAAGCGGTTAGCTCATCACTCAACTGCGAGATCAGTGAGAAGCACAGGCGGGTGCACACGCAGTTTTTCGGACGCAAAGCCGGGCAACGCTGATTCGTCAGCGATGCCCAATATGCAGACATAGTTCAGGTGGAAATGAGCCACTGGCGTCATAGAGCCGGATTAAGGGTCGCGGGTTCGAGTCCCGCTGTCTGCACCAGGCCGCTTTATCCGTGTATTGAGCGGCGATAAATAACACGGTTGCCGGGGTGCGTGCCGTCCGTCCGGCGGAAAAGACGGCTTGAACAGGACTCCCGGCACCTCTCTGCGATGTGGCCCACGGGAGACATGAAAACCAACTGCCTGGGTTCGATGAGTGGGAGCGATTGCGCGTTCAAGCGAGTCGTTTAGAGGGCAGTACCGCAGCGGATGGCAGAAAGGCTCCTGCCGCCGATTACCAGGTCGCAAAAGCTGGTAACAACGAGATGCCGGGTACGCCGTCCGGCTCGCTGCGGAGATATAGGGGCGAATGTTCCAAGGATGGCGAGGCGGTCTCCAAAACCGCCTGGGTGGGTTCGATTCCTGACCGTCCCTGCCAGATTATCACGCCCTTTACGGGCACAAATGGTATCACGCCCCTTGCGGGCATAGAGTTGCCCTTCGGGGCGGGTAAAGTCTGCTGCGTAGCGGCCAAGGGGTGGGGGCCGGCAGCAAAAAATGATTTGAGGTGGTGGTATGGCTGCGAGGCTGACAGACCGACAGAAACAGAAGATCCTGGCGGACTATGTACAGCTGGGCAGTTATAACGCTACGGCAAAGCTCAACGGGTGCGCTTTGAACACCGTAAAAAAGTTAGTGCAAACCAATGCAGACATTGCAGAGTTGTGCAATCAAAAAAAAGAAGAGAACACTGCTGACGTTTTGGCATATATGGACGCGCACAAAGACCTTGTGTGCTCTTTTATCGGCAAGGGGCTTGAAATGCTCAACGACCCTGATAAATTGGCGTCGGCAAATCTTAGCCAGATAACAACGGCAATGGGGACGTTGATTGACAAGTGGGCAATGATTGGCGGCTCCCCTGCTGATACAGTCAAGGATGATGCATTGAGCCAGAGCTTGCGAGAAATGGCGGAAGGGTTGGAAAGCGATGATTAGCGCAAAGCAGAATAAAATCCTCGCCTTTCCGTATAGCAAGTATGACGCTCTGATTTGTGACGGGGCTGTCCGCTCCGGAAAGACCTCCATCATGATGTGGGCCTTTGTTCGCTGGGCCATGGAAAACTTCAGTGGTCAGCGGTTTGGCGTCTGCGGGCGCACGGTGGATAGCTGCACCAAAAATATCATTGTCCCATTTACGGCAATGAGCCTTGCCAAAGAGCGCTATATTATCCGCTGGCGGCGTGGCGACAAAGTTATGGAGGTGCGGCGCGGAGCTGCAACCAACTATTTTGAGGTTTTTGGCGGAAAAGACGAAGCCAGCTACACTTTGATTCAGGGGCGCACGTTGGCCGGGGTGTTGCTGGACGAAGTTGTCCTTATGCCTCGCTCTTTTGTGGAGCAGGCCCTTGCTCGATGTTCCGTTGATGGGGCAAAGCTCTGGTTCTCCTGCAACCCAGGCAGTCCGCACCATTGGTTTTATCAGGAGTGGATAAAGCGCCACAAAGAGCGCAATACACTGTATCTCCATTTTGAAATGCGAGATAACCCTGGATTAAGCGAGAGGACGCTGGAACGCTACGAGAACATGTACGCAGGCATCTTCTACGACCGTTATGTGCGGGGCCTGTGGGTAGCTGCGGAAGGCGTTGTCTATAAGGACTTCGCCAATAACACTGAAAAGTACCTGATTGATGATCCGCTGCAATGGGCGGCTGAGAATGGCACCAGGTTTTCTATCATTTCCATTGGCGTTGACTTCGGCGGCACGAAATCTGCAACAAAGTTTCAGGCGACCGGCATCACTCCGGAGTTCCAGGTGGTGGCGCTGGAGGAAGAATACATCAAAAACGAAGAAATTGACCCCGACGCGCTGAACAGGCGCTTTTCCACGTTTTGCCGTCTGATTACATCAAAGTATGGCAACAGCCAGACACGTGCAGATAGTGCGGAGACGGTGCTTATCCGGGGCCTTGCCCATACGGCGCAGGTGCAGCAGCTTGGCACACAGGTCAAAAACGCCCTGAAGTTGCAAATCACAGACCGGATCAGACTCGTAGTACTCTTGATGAAGCAGGGGCGGTTTAAGGTGTCCCGGAATTGCCCGCACCTTATTGACGCGCTGCAATCCGCAATTTACGACCCTGACAAATTTGAGGATGAACGTCTCGATGATGGCACATCAGACATTGACAGTCTCGATGCCATGGAATATTCCTTGGAGCCTTACTATAAAGCCCTCGAACAGGCAGGGCACAGAACAGGAGTTTACGCATGAGTAATGCAGTCATCGTAAAACTGAATGAGCTGGGCTATACCACAATTCCCGAAGCGTTCTACGCCAAGGTCGAAGAGTGGAAAAGTTGGTATCAGGGTAACGTAAAGGGCTTCCACAATTACCGAGTTCGTAACGGTGAAAGCATGGTCAACTGCAAGCGGTACTCTCTGGGGATGGGGAAAAAGCTGTGCGAGGACTGGGCAAACCTCCTGATGAACGAGAAGGTCCAGATAACGCTGGAGGGCCAGAAAGAGCAGGAGTTCATTGACCGTGTGATGATGGAAAATAATTTCACCGTTAAATCCAATGAAATGCAGGAAATGAAATCAGCCCTTGGCACCGTGGCGTACATTCCTCGCGTGGTAGGCCAGGAAGTCAATGAGGGTGGAGAGGTTGTCCCTGGGAACGCATCGGGAATCATCCTGGACTATGTGACCATCGAGAACATTTACCCACTGGCATGGTCTAACGGCTACATCAGCGAGTGCGCATTTTCTTCTGTGGTGTCGCGTGACGGCCACGATTATTTATATTTGCAGATCCACCACAAAGAGGACAACGGCGAATATGTCATTGAGAACCGCATTTATCGGTATGACAACGAAATGCTGGCAGACGAACAGCTGGTCAATGTCAAAGGATTTGACAATATTCCGCCTGTGGTACACACAGGGAGCGACAAGCGGCAGTTTGTAATTGATCGGCCTAACATCGCCAACAATTTCAACTATTTGTTGCCGACTGGAATTTCTGTTTATGCCAACGCCATTGATGTGCTGCAAGGCGTAGATATTGCCTATGACAGCTATGTCAACGAGTTTAAGCTGGGCAAAAAGCGAATTATGGTGAAGCCGTCCGCTGCGCAGTATATGGATGGTCAACCTGTGTTTGACCCGGGAGACGTGGCATTTTATGTTTTGCCGGATGATGTTTCCGATGGAGCCATTATTCAACCAATCGACATGGCACTTCGGACAGCGGAGCATAACACCGGCATCCAGGATCAGCTCAACATCCTATCCAGCAAATGCGGCTTCGGCGAGACTTATTATAGATTCGACGGCGGAAGCGTCGCGACAGCAACACAGGTTATTAGTGAGAACAGCACTATGTTCCGGACTATAAAAAAACACGAGATCGTGCTCGAGCAGGCGCTTGTGGAGCTCTGCCGTATCCTTCTTCGGCTCGGAAATACTGCAATGAACGCCGGGTTGAATGAGAATGTGGAGATCAGCATTGACTTTGACGATTCAATCATCGAAAGCCGAGAACAAAATGAGGCTCGCATTTATCAGATGCTTAGTGCGGGGCTTATGAGGGCTGATGAAGCACGGTCTATTCTTATGAATGAGGATATTGAAACGGCGCGGAAAATGCTTCCGGGGCTGGAAGATTTAACGGATGAAGAGCAAAACGAAATAGAATAAGAGCAGGGATTATATCCTGCCCTCATTCAATGATTGCAAAAACATTGCAATAGCCTTATCAAGCAATTTACTTGCCGGAATAGATGTTTCGTCGGAATATGCTTTTAACTTTGCCCAAAGGTCTTTATCAACGGCTGTTGAAATAGCGGTTCGATTTTTAAGTCCGCGATTGTCTCCCATATGAACACCTCCTCAATGGCATAATACCACAGAAAATAACTACTTGCAATTACTTTTTATTCAT
>ERZ808242.1959-NODE-1959-length-10086-cov-7.705014_pt1 | contig 10086 bp, 10 predicted proteins | sample MGYA00521244_ERZ808242 | MGnify/ENA primary metagenome ERZ808242 (study PRJEB31516, sample SAMN03275573) | gut metagenome | biome: mammalia-associated habitat; material: feces | host: Papio cynocephalus | place: Kenya | collected 2012-07-27 ... | reverse complement strand
TTAATTTTTCTCCTATATCCGCGTAAATTCCTTTTTCCATTTACACGGATTTTTAGTTTTTTCTTCATATCCGCGTAAATTCCTTTTTCTTCTTACACGGATTTTCAGTTTTTCTCCATATCCATGTAAGTTCCATTTTCTTTCTACACGGATATGAATATTTTTTCTCATATACACGTAATCCCCATATCAGCACCTCAATTACCTTGTTATCTTTCTTCTCTATACAAGCAATTTAATAAGTAACACTTACCTTTTATCTCCAATACCGCTCATCATTTTTGCATAATAGCCTCCTTCCGCCCGCAGTTGTCCCATAATCACAAATTTCATCAGCATTTCCATGGTCTGCGGAAGGGTAATGTTTTTTAGAAAAGAGTTTGCAACCATTTTTCTCCTGATTTGCTCTATGGAAAGCAGTTCCAAATCAAATAACTGTAAAAAAGCCTGTTCCGCAAGAGTAAACTGGGAAAATGTTCCTCTGTCATCAGATTGACCTATGCAGTCATCCGCATTATCAGCTAATCGTTGAGTGAAATTTCCGTTATCCTGTTTTCCACCATATACATTAAAGCCAATTTTTCCATTATCTGGGTTTCCACCGTATATATCAAATCCAGCTTTTCCACTATCCGCCCTGCAGCCGCACATAGTCAGTCCAGCTTTTCCGCTTTCATTTGCCATCTCATAAGAACCCCCTTCTTCCTCATACCCCAAAGCAGACATTTTCCCGTATCCTACATGCAATTCTTCTAAAAGCTGCTCCGGCGACTGAATAAGGGACGCTCCCTGGCGGATTAGACTATTGCAGCCATCACTCAGCCGGTCAGTCACACGCCCCGGTATCACAAACACATCCCTGCCCTGTTCCAACGCCAGGTCTGCCGTAATAATGGTACCGCTTTTTTCTCTTGCTTCAATAATTAAAATGCCGTCCGACAGTCCGCTGATAATGCGGTTTCTCGGTGGGAACAGGTTCGGTGTGGGCGGTGTCCCCGGCAAATAGGTAGACAGAATTCCGCCATGTTCCATACACATGCGATACAATTTTTCATTGGATTTTGGATAACAGATATCCGCACCGCAGCCCAGTACCCCAAAGCTTTCGCCTCCTGCTTCCATTGCCGCCCTCTGCGCTATACCGTCTATTCCCCTTGCCAGACCACTGATAACCGCCACTCCATTCTGTGCCATTTTTTCCGCAAAATGCTTCGCCACATACTGCCCATATTCCGAACAGTCCCTTGCTCCCACAATGGCAAGACTTCGCTGCCGTATGTCAGGCAGCTTTCCTTTTACAAAGATACCAAACGGTCGCGCCGGAATGGAAAGCAACTTCGCCGGGAAAAGTGGGTGATATTCCGGGTAAAATAAAATGCCCTTTGTCTGTAATCCTTCGTATTCTCTTTTGATGTTTTTCTCGTTTCTTTCCTTTATATAAGCAATCCATTTCTCTTTTTTTCCGATGGATAAAGTGCTATCCAGCAATACTTTTTCCGAAGCCTCAAAAACGGCACCGGGACGTCCAAACTGCAAAAGCAGCCTGCTCTTTACGGCGTCTCCAATCGGCGCACACATAAGCCAGTAAGCATAAGGCTGCTCCCTTTCTATTTCCCAATCTGCTACATGAATTCTGTTTCTGTTTTTCATTTACTTCTCCTTTCCGTTGTCTCTTGCCTTCCTCTTCCATTATCATTTGCATTCCGCTTCCGTTGTCATTTGCTTCTCCCATCCGTTTATTTTTTCCTCACCTGTCTATTATGGATGTGTCTGTCTTATTCGGTCCGTCTTTCAAACAGCCGCTTGCCGTTGTGATAACAGATTGCTTCCGCCAGATGGGCAACGCTGATTTCGTCTGCATGATCCAAATCCGCAATCGTTCTGGCAAGTTTAATAATTTTATGGTACGAGCGAACGCTCATCTGTCCCGCCTCGTAAGCCTGCTCCAAAAAACGCTGTTCTTTCTCTCCCAGCCGGCAGAATTTCCTCACATCATTGCCGGACACTTCCCCGTTAAAGGCGTAGGAAGACCCACAATAACGCTTTTTTTGCATTTCCCTTGCCTCTTCTACCATTGCCCGCAAAGTCTTCGTATCATACCCGGAAGCCGGTCCTTCCAAATCCTTAATGGTAACCGGCGCTGCCTCCACGCAAATATCTATCCTGTCTAAAATAGGTCCGGAAATTTTTCCAAGATAATGCCTGATTTCCGGTTCCGTGCATCGGCAGCGGTTACGGTCCGGAAAATACCCGCAAGGACAGGGATTCGTTGGAACACTGAACTTGATACAATTTAACCATATTTATCCTAGGGGTGTTCAAAGGGGGTTCATTTGAACACCCCTAGAGAAATGGCACTTGCAGGCATAAAAGAAGGCAGACAGTCTCGTTATAAGACTACCTGCCTGTTGATTATTCTTATTCTGTTTTCTGTATCTCGTCAGCCCGATAAACTTGAAGTTACCCCGCCTAATTATAAATCCGCCAAGAACTCTCCTATGCAGTAATTCACAAAATTGGGATTGTCAACATTAGAATTATGTGCTGCATCAGTAATCCAAGTAATCTTTGTGCCAGTTCTTTTTGACCATTCTTTATTATACTGTTTTACCTTTCCTGTATTATCTTTTTCTCCTACCAACAGTAACAATGGACAAGGTATTTGTAATTCCTTATTATCTTCTAAAAATCCTGCATAGCCAATTCCCATCAAATGACAAAGTTCTGCTTTTTTATAGTCACTAACCATTTCAAGCATATTATCTCGTCCTGCTTTTGTAACAGCATTTTGTTTTGCCATTGATACTTTAAGCATTTTCTCTGAAAATGGTTTACACATCCATTCTATCTGTTTTAACCACCAAATGTCAGATTTAGAATAATAATTACCGAATGGCGTTGAATCAATTGACACAAATCCTATTACCATTTCAGGATATCTTGAAATGAAAGACTGTGCGATATATCCACCCATTGACTGTCCAATCAACACAACTTGTTTAATTTGCAATTTATTCAATATTTGTAACATCACGACAACTGCATCCTCATATGAAAAATTTGAATATGGTCTTGATTTTCCATGTGCAGGTGCATCCCATACTATCACATTATATTTGCCACTCAAAAATTCAATCTGCTTGTCAAACATTGTATGATTTGCAGTTAATCCATGTAAAAGAAAAACTGTCCTTTTAGCAAAATCAATATTGGTATACCAATAATATACAGAGCCTTTTTTACATTCTAATATCGCTTGTTGCATATTTTATATCTCACCACCAAATTACGATTCATTAAACTCAATGCATCTATTATACCTTATATCGGCTAATTCGCATATCCATTTTATGCCATATTTCTGCAATATAAAAAGTCAAACCCGTCAAGCCCGATGGTTACTGACGAATCTGACCTTTTATAATAGATTTTTTAAATTTTTTCTTCTATTATTATATGTGACAAATCAGGAATTAATTTATCTCGTTTTTATTTCAAATCCGTTCTTAAAGATGAATCGTATATCATCCTTGGCATTTACCACCACTTCCTGCACCAGACTGCTCCAAAGTCCCTCATCGAATTCTTCTACCAAAGCCCCCTGCTTTTCCAACGCACGGATGAATCCCTTGAATAATTCTCTCTTAGCCTTTTTGCTTTCAATCTGTTCTGAAATCTTGTCATATTCTGATTTGATATTATTGTACCTTTCGGTAAGGTCAGCATATCTTCTCTCATATTCATTCTGGTCAAGTGCCGTCCGGCTGTTCTCTGCTATTGCTGTCTGCATCTGCTCTGCAATAATATTCAGTTCTGCAACCTTATCCCCTAATTCCTTATCAAGGTCATCCGTATTGCAGACCATATCCATCATTGTCTTAGTGTTTTCTATAATTTCATCCTTTTCAGAAAACAGTTCATTTGCTGCCTTGATGAACATTTCCTTGATTTCATCCTCGGTGATATGTGGTGTCTTGCATTTACAGCCTTTCCCATACTTCTTATTGCATCTGTAGATCACCCGCCTGTACTTGTCATTGGAATGCCAGACCTTGGCTCCGTACCATGAACCACATTCTCCACACTTTATTATGGAAGAAAAGCATCCAACTCCGCTGTACCTGTCCATATTCTGCCTTCGGTAAAGTTCTGCCTGCACCTGCTCGAACTGGTCGGCTATCACAATGCCTTCATGGTGTCCTTCCACATAATACTGTGGCACTTCGCCTTTATTATCGACTCGCTTATGTGTTAGAAAATCCTTAGTAAAGGACTTCTGCAGTAATGCATCCCCTTTGTATTTTTCATTTTTCAGAATGCTGAGAACCGAACTCGTATACCACTTATCTTTTCCGGCAGCAGTTTTTACTCCCATTTTTGTCAGTTCCTTTGCTATCTGATAAGTGGAAAGTCCTTCAAGAAATCTTTTGTAAATGTATCTTACCGTGACTGCCTGCTCTTCATTGATAATAAACTCACCATTCGGTCCCCTGTCATATCCAAGGAATCTGGAAAATGAAACACTCGCCTTTCCATCAGCAAATGATTTCCTTTTTCCCCATGTGGTATTCTCTGAAATGGATCTTGATTCTTCCTGTGCGAGTGAACTCATGATGGTAATCAGCAGTTCTCCCTTGGCATCCAAAGTCCAGATGTTCTCTTTCTCAAAATAAATCTCTATGCCTTTTTCCTTCAGTTCACGCACCGTCACAAGCGAATCCACCGTATTTCTTGCAAATCGGCTGATTGACTTTGTAATGATAAGGTCTATCTTGCCCGCAAGGGCATCCTCGATCATCTGCTTGAATCCATCACGATGACTGGTATTAGTTGCTGTGATACCATCATCTGTATAAATTCCTACAAACTCCCAGTCGGGATTTGATTTAATATATCTTGTGTAGTAATCCACCTGTGCTTCATAACTTGTTGCCTGTTCCTCTGAATCGGTTGAAACTCTGGCATAACCTGCAACTCTTCTTTTCCTTACACTCTGCAATGGTCTGGAATCAAATCTGTTCAGCGTAGCAGGTATCGTGGTTACTCTTTTTGCCATGTTACCACCTCGCCTCTCTTGTAATAAAATTCTATTTTTTCATCGTAATTGATGGCTTTTTCTATGTTCTGTGCAAATAATCCGTCACACTGTTCTTCATGAAAAAGTTCCTGTGTGGCTTTTCTGAATGTACTGTCAAACTCCCTCGGAGCAGAACAATTTCGGCATACCCATACCTTATATTTTGTTTTCTTTTCGGCTGGTCCCATATTCCAAGTATCTGCTTCAAGCATTCCCCCACAGCATCCACAAAATAGCCGTGCAGAAAAACCGCTATAGCCCTTTTTGTATTTTCTAAGGACCTGTCTGCTTGTACCATTTTTCATTCGAAATGTGATATATGCATTATCGATTGTGATAAGTGCAATCCGGCTCTTAACTTCTTCTGCATCAAATCCATCAAGGCTTAATGCTTTTGTGGCTGCATCTTCCAGTTCTGATTCATAAACATCCCGGAAGTCGCATACCGCCTTTCCCTTTCGTTCTTTCGTGTTACAAACCCACTTCTTACCATATTTTGATGTCCGTCTACTGATGGAACACCCACAATTAGCACATCTGACAATTCCTGAGAATGCTGTCAGCTTAGGATTCCTGTTTGGCATAGACTCAGCTCTGTCCTTCATGATCTGCTGTGCCTTTTCAAAATCCGTCTCTGATACCAAAGGCTCGAACATTTCTTCCACAGCATACATTGGCAACTCGCCTTTATTCTTTCTTCGTTTATGCCCTTCCGTGAAGAAATTCTTCTGAAGTAACATGGTTCCTGTGTAAGAAAGGCTTGAAAGGATATTCTTGATGGTGGAATCATCCATAGGCACTCCACTCTGTCCCTTTACGCCTTTCTCTGCCAGCCCCTTTGCTATGCTGTAAGCAGGTTCTCCGGCAAGGTATCGGTCATAGATTTCCCGTACAACCTCGCCCTGCTCTGGAATAACGCTGAAGCTGTCACCATTCCATTCATATCCATAAGGTGCTTTATTGCCATTGGGAATGCCTAACTTGAACTTCTTTCGGATTGACCATTTTATGTTTTCAGATATGCTCCGGCTCTCTGCCTGTGCAAATGCAGCCAAGAGTGTAAGAAGAAGTTCTCCCTCTTTCGATATGGAATGGATGTTCTCTCTTTCAAAATAAACATCAATACCTAAATCCTTCAGATGTCTTGTGGCTTTCAAGGTATCAACCGTGTCTCTTGCAAATCGGCTGACTGACTTTACAAGCACAAGATCTATCTTTCCGGCATCGCAGTCTGCCATCAGCCTTTTAAACTCATCTCTGTGTTTGGTGGCGGTTCCCGTGATACCTTCATCAGCATAAACACCTGCATATTCCCATTCTGGGTTGCTTTGTATCAGCGCACTATAATGGCTTACCTGGGCAGAAAGCGAATGATGAAGCTGTTCTGTTTCCATTGAAACTCTGGCATATGCAGCTACCCTTTTTCTTGCTTTAAGCCTTGGTAGAACTGGCTCAATTCTGCGTATATTCGCCATAATTAACCTCCTTGTCAGTGTGCTATATTCCCGTAACTTCTAAGCTTTATCAAGCGGATATCGGTAAATAATGTAGACAAAGATATGTCATATTTCTTCCGAAAATTTGTATCAATCTGCTCGTACTCTTCATCAGAAATAATCCCCTGTTTTAAGAGGTTTTTGGCAGTTGTCATTGTTCCAAGGTACATTTTTTCATTCTGGATCTGCTCTTTAGTCATGGCTGCCACCTCCGAATCTGTCTTCGATATAGCAGGCATGACTGCAATATTTTCTGTTCTTATTCCCATATGCGCTAAATGGCTTTTTACAATGTGGACATATAAACTCATAATTGGCTTTACGATTCACCTTATCAAGGTTGCTGTTCCACCATTTATTTCTGCACTTATCCGAGCAGAACTTCTTCTCTTTCCGTCCTCCCGGCTGCACCACCTCTTTGCCACAACAAAGGCAATGATGCACTTCTCCATCAATTGGTACAGGGTTTGCCACCATTCCTCCAAGTCCGTGCCTTCTGCAATATGTCTTTATGGTATTTTCACTTAATGAAAGCACCTGTGCGATTCTTCCGTATCCATACCCTTTGCCTCTGAGTTCCTTTATCTGCTGTCGCTGTGTATCGTTCATGCTGTTTCACCTCCATCGAATTTGAAGGGAATAACTTTTATAGGTTCATCGTTAAGTCGTATACCCTCCACTATTCGCTGGGCATTTTTTAAGTGATTGACCGAAAATATATCCATTTCCCTTCACTATCCCTTGGACAGAAAAAAGCAAAATGGGCGGGAAGAAATATAAAAAAGTTATTGTTACCTTCAAATGATGTAGTAAGGAAAACAGCCATTTTCCTATCTCAAGACAAAAAAATAAGGCTCAGAAGGATTTCTCCCTCCGAGCCTGACGCTTATACTCTTTCTATATTGCACTTGTTAATGGCACAGGTTACTACATCACCAATGCCGATAACAACACGGTCACCTTTAACCTCAATAACATCATATTCATCATAATATGTTCTAAAACTGCCACCCGTGTATGTTTCATTATTCAATACACGAACCTTGTCCCCCACGCTGATGTCCTCTGATGCCGAAGGTGTATTACTCTCTCCAATGCAGGCATCATTAATCCATCCAGTACCATCATCCAAAAGATAAGGATTTCTTGCCCCGGCTACAATTCTTGTAATAGTTCCTTCATTGTAAAGAGGTGATAATGCCTGCTCAGAATCAGAAGATGCATAGATCGTATGGTAATTCACTTTCTCACCCACACTATGTGCTGTTGAGCCACTATTTGATGTGTTAGGCTTTGTGTCTTTTGCATCCCATTTTGTAAGATTATACTGTTCGATAATCGAGATTACATTATTAATGTAAGTAGGACTTGTTGCATATGGTGCGCCATCCGTTGTATGAATCAGCTTATCAACTGCATCCCTGTAGTCAGCATTATTAACCACTCCGGCATATCTTGGTGTATCTGTGATAAAATCATAATATCCTACTACTGCACTCGCAGCATTTGGATAACTTCTAAATGAATCCTGAATCTGAACATAATGTCCATCATAGTACTCACTTGTTGTCGCTGTAAAACCTTTACCCTTTATTCCGAATAGAGTCTTAGCATTAAGATTCCATCCAGACTCAAGTGCAGCCTGAGCAATGCATACTGATGGAAGAACCCATCTGTCCCTTGAAAGGAACTCATTTCTTGCAAGCACTCCGATTGTGTTAATAAAATTATCTGTCTTTTCACTCATAATAAAATCCTCCGTTTCTGCATAAAAAATGGGGAAGATTACTCCTCCCCGGTCTCATCATCTTCTGCACGGTCGTGCAGCTGTTCTAATACTGCTTTAATCTTCTGTGGTACAGGCAGTCCCAGATGGGATGCGTTCTCCAGAAGGCTTACACCTTCATTGGAAATATAGAAGAAGATCACTGCTGTTCTAAGCACACTGCCTGTCCCGATTACATTCAAATCAAGAATGTTTGCGATTCCCACCAAGAGAAAAATCAGAACTTTCCGGCAGATGCCTTTAAAGCCAACCTCACTCGATAATGCTTTGTCATTGATTGCACACATGACCCCTGTGATATAATCAATGGCCACAAATGCAATTAATGCGTATAACAAACCATCACATCCTCCCAAAAAGTAACCAAGCCATCCTCCTACAGCCGTGAATACGAACTGTACTGCGTTCCAGAATTCCTTCATCGTCTTGTCCTCCTTATAAATTTTTGTATGAAAAAAGCAGCTACCCATAATGGATAACTGCTAGATTCCGAAATTGTTATTCTTTTGTTTCCGTCAATGTATATGTAATCTTCATGGTCTTATCTGCCGTCTTAATAACAGGTGTATCAAGATTATTGATGGTTGCAAGATATGGAGTATACAGATACAAGTCTTTATAATTTCTATAATCATTATAGTGATATACCCACTCCCTAACCATATAAGTCTTGTACCTTGTCATCTGGTTAACACCCCAAGCACAATAACTCTGGTAACCGATAGTTCCAATCTTCTGTGCAGGCTTTCCATCTTCAAAATACCATCCGTTGATTACCATATCATCATCCACCACATACGAATATTCATTACTGCTGTTGTAGGTATAATCAGTAACCCTCTCAAGATTTGCGACATTTGTTGTATCTAGCCGGTACAGTTTGCTGTTATCACTTGATACACACATCAGCCATTTTCCACTCATGCCAATGCTGTAAAAATCATATATTCCATCGGGAACCGAAATCTTCTGCGATGTACACTTACCATTCTCAATCTTATCCATATAGAATTCGTAGCTGACATGGTCAAATTGTTCTGTATCACGATATGTGTATGAATACTTCTGATTAGTCTTTCTTGCGATTCCATACCAACAGCCGTCTGCACCATGAAAAATATGACTCCTTACATTTGTATTATCTTCGTTTGGGCAGTCATATTCTCCCCTTGTCGGAGAACCTGTTCTATGGAGCCAGTACGGATAATGCCCTAAATCGATCTCAGTAATCTCCGAGGCATCAAAAGCCTTCTGCGAGATAAGATTCTCTACAAGTCCGGCATGAAGATATTCCTCCGGCACCTTCTTAAGCAGAGCCGTTTTTGAATTATTTCTTGTTATCATCTCAAGCCTGTATCCGTCTTTGATGTAAGTTCTCTTATTTGATCTGTAACTTTCATCACTATATGCATTATTCTGTGATGCATACTGTCCAATACGAACAAGATAATTATTGCCGTTTTCCTGTCCGATTCCGGCTATCCTGTTTGTAAGTGCTATTGCAGATATTGTTCCATTTGCCTGTGATGTAGCAAAATCCCAGACAAACTTATATCCACCATCAATTCTCTTGCTTTCTGTCAGATTTCTGCTGCCCCTTCTGACGTCCGTTGTATTATTTGCATCACTTGATGCATACCCAATCAAAGGATTAGAAAACGGAGCATACAAATTATCGACCCTTTCTTCCAAAGGTTCCTGATACAGCAGTATGCCACCCGTAAGTT
>ERZ808242.1958-NODE-1958-length-10091-cov-3.187824_pt1 | contig 10091 bp, 8 predicted proteins | sample MGYA00521244_ERZ808242 | MGnify/ENA primary metagenome ERZ808242 (study PRJEB31516, sample SAMN03275573) | gut metagenome | biome: mammalia-associated habitat; material: feces | host: Papio cynocephalus | place: Kenya | collected 2012-07-27 ... | reverse complement strand
AGCATATCCTTTGCCTTGCTTTCCTCGCCCTTGGCCACCGGATTGCGGTAGACGTTGACGAACATGAACGAGCGCAGCTCTTTCAGCGCCCTGTCCACGTCGGGAGACAGGCAGACCTTTCCGAATTCCCGGGAGGTGCGGATGGCGTCGCAGACCAATGTGTTGATTCTGTCCCGGTGGCTGTGACCCAGTACGTCGGTGATGTCGATGGGGATATCGTCGTCGGTGAGGATGCCCGCCCGGATGGCGTCGTCAATGTCGTGGTTGACGTAGGCGATCTGGTCGGAGCGGCGCACGACCTGCCCCTCCAGCGTCTCCGGCCAGTAGTCCCCGGTATGTCCCAGAATGCCCATGCGGACTTCGTAGGTCAGGTTCAGCCCCTGCCCGTCCTTTTCCAGAATGTCCACCACCCGCAGACTCTGCTCGTTGTGGCGGAAGGGCTTGCCCAGGCACTGGCTCAGGGCGTCCTCCCCGGCGTGGCCGAAGGGGGTGTGTCCCAGATCATGCCCCATGGCGATGGCCTCCGCCAGATCTTCGTTCAGCCCCAGCGCCCGGGTGATGGTTCCGGCAATGCGGCTGACCTCCAATGTGTGGGTCATCCGGGTGCGGTAGTGGTCGCCCTCGGGCTGCAAAAATACCTGGGTCTTGTGCATCAGACGGCGGAAAGACTTGGAATGGACAATGCGGTCAATGTCCCGTTGGTAACAGGTGCGCACGTCCTCCGCCCGGGGTTCTTCCGGCCTCGGGCGTCCCCTGCTCTGGTCGGCAAAGGCCGCCAGAGGATTCAGGCGCTTATGCTCCTGCCATTCCAGTTCTTCCCGCACAGTCATGGTAATTCCCTCATTCCTTATTCTGCTTTGCTTATGTAGTCTCCACCGGGAATGCCCGGTATTCCTGTCCGGTCTCCATGCCCTCGACCGTCCCGCTGGACAGGTCGGTGAGTTTTTCCAGAAAGGCGCTGACCTGTCCCTCCGGGAACAGCAGTTCCAGCTCCACCTCCGCGCCGAAATCCGTCTTGCGGAGGATGCCCCCAAAGGCGGCCACTTCCAGTCTGACCCGCTCGTAGAAGGGATAGGGGCACGGCACATACACCGCCGTCCAGACCCGCTTCATGGATTTCCCCGCGGCGTCCACGGCGATTTTCGCGCCTTTTGTATACGCCCGCACCAGTCCCCCGGCGCCCAGAAGAATGCCGCCGAAGTACCGGGTCACCACGCACACCACGTTATACAGCCCCTCCCGCTGCAAAACCTGCAGCATGGGCATTCCCGCAGTGCCGCCGGGCTCGCCGTCATCGGAGAAGCGCACCGCACCGTCTTTGATGATATACGCCCAGCAGTTGTGGGTGGCGTCGTAGTGCTTCTTTTTCATCTCCTGGATTTTCGCCAGCGCTTCTTCCTCGGTGTCCACAGGCCAGACGCGGCCGATGAAACGGGACTTTTTTTCCACAAATTCCGCTTCGCCAAATTGGGTGGGTATCAAATACTCGTCCAATCCTCAGCACTCCCTGATGATATATTCCCGGAGTCTGCCGTAGAGGATCCCGTCCACCACGGCCTCGATCTCGATGCCCTCCGGGGTGTAGTCCACGCTTTTGACCTGGGCGCCGTCATGCAGCGTCTCCACCATGCCGCCCATGGCATAGGGCAGACGCACCACGATGTGGTGCCAGGCGTGGTTCAGGGCGCTCTCGATGGCCTTCAGCAGCCCGTCCATGTTGATGCCCCGCTTGGCGGAGATGGCGACGATGTTCTTTCCCACGGGAATGTCGTCGGAATACACCAGATCGGCCTTGTTGTAGCATTTCAGCACCGGGGTTTCCGGCTTGGCAAGCTGGGAGATCAGCCTGTCCACCACGGCGATGTGCTGCTCCAGATGGGGGTCGGAAGCGTCGATGACGTGCAAAAGCAGATCGGCATATTCCAGTTCCTCCAATGTCGCCCGGAAGGCGTCCACCAGATGATGGGGCAGCTTCGCGATAAATCCCACGGTGTCGGAAAGGATCACGTCCAGATTGTCGGAAACCGTCAGCAGCCGGGAGGTGGTGTCCAGCGTGTCAAACAGCCGGTTGTTGGCGGGGATTCCCGCGCCGGTGAGCTGATTGAGCAGAGTGGATTTTCCCGCATTGGTGTAGCCCACAATGGCAACCACGGGGACGGAATTTTTCATCCGCCGCTCCCGCTGGACAGAGCGTACCTTGCGCACCTGTTCCAGCTCTTCCTCCAGGCGGTTGATCCGCTCCCGGATGTGCCGCCGGTCGGATTCCAGCTTGGTTTCGCCGGGGCCTCGGGTGCCGATGCCGCCGCCCTGCCGGGAAAGGCTCGTGCCCATGCCGGACAGCCGGGGCAGCAGGTATTTATACTGCGCCAGCTCCACCTGAAGCCGCCCCTCCTTCGTCTTCGCCCGCTGGGCAAAAATGTCCAGGATCAGGGCGCTTCTGTCCAGAACGGGAAGCCCGATGATCTCTTCCAGAGCCCGGATATTTCCCGGGGAAAGCTCATTGTCGAAGATGACCATGGTGGACTGGGTCGCCTCCGCCAGCATCCGCACCTCCTGGGCTTTTCCCTCGCCGATGAAGCTGTGGGAATCGGGGGTATGGCGGTTTTGCAGCACCTTGCCCGTGCAGAAGCCTCCTGCGGTCTCCAGAAGGTCTTCCAGCTCGTCCAGTGTGCTTTCGGTGGCGGTATCCTCCTCGGCAAAGCAGTCCGCATTCAGTCCCACCAGGACTGCCCGCTCCTGGGTCTGTTTGTCAAATCTTTCTTCCATGTTACCCTCCGCTTTTCTCATGAAAAGCCCCGGCTTCTCCTCCGGCGGCTCTTCCCCTCTTGCCTTTCTTCTATTATACCACACATCCGCGCCGCGAACAACCATAAAAATACAAAAATCCCGCACTGCATCACACAGTGCGGGATTTGCGGGTCTTACTTCAGGCCAAACCGCTTGTTGAACCGATCAACACGTCCACCGGTGTCAACCAGCTTCTGCTTGCCGGTATAGAAAGGGTGGCACTTGGAGCAGATCTCAACACGAATGTCCTTCTTGGTAGAACCGGTCGTAAAGACATTGCCGCAGGCACAGCGGATGGTGGTCTGTTCGTACTTGGGATGGATACCTTCCTTCATTTCGTTCACCTCTTTCTTATCAGTTAAAGGGCATAGTAGCCCCGAGCAATCTTTAATCGCCCGGATATCATATCATAAAGCGTCGGAGAATGCAAGCACTTTTTTCGATTTTTTCAAAAAACCATAAAATTGCCTTCCGGCGCTCAGAACGCCCAGTTGCCGCTGCGGAAAATGGGCACGACCCTGCCGTCCTCGCAGATGCCATCGATGTTCATGCTGTCGCAGCCGATCATGAAGTCCTCGTGGATCATGGAATCGTTGACGCCCAGTGCCCGGCACTCCTCCAGCGTCTTATTCTGGAAATCCTGGATGGTATCGGCAAAGCCCATGCCCAGCGCCAGATGGCAGGCGGCGTTCTCGTCGAACAGGGTGTTATAGAACAGGACTCCGCTCTCCGCGATGGGGCTGTGCTGGGGTACCAGGGCGCACTCCCCCAGATAGGACGCGCCCTCGTCCATGGCGATCATGGTCTTGAGCAGCTCCTCGCCCTTCTCTGCCTTGACCTCCACGGCCTTGCCCTTTTCAAAGCGGACGGAGAAATTCTCGATGAGCTGACCCTGATAGCTCAAAGGCTTGCTGGCGTAAACGATACCCTCGGCCTCGCCTCGCTTGGGAGAGATGAAGCACTCCTCCGTAGGGATGTTGGGGTTGAAGAAAATACCCTGTAGGCTGGTGTCTCCGCCGCCCTTCCACTCGCCCTCGGGGATCATGCCCACGGTCAGGTCGGTGCCGTTGCCCGCAGTGTAGTGCAGACTGCGGATGTGCAGGCTGTTGAGGTAAGCGCACCGGTCATGCAGATCGGCGTTGTGCGCCTCCCAGGCCTTCACGGGATCGTCGGTCACGCGGGAGGTGAACAGAATGGCCTCCCACAGCTTCTCCATGGCGGTGCCGGTGCGCATTCCGGGGAAGACCTTCTTCGCCCAGGCCGCGCCGGGAACGGCGGCGATGCACCACTGCTCCTTATTTTCCAGCTGGTCGTGGTAGGGCTTCACGATGGGGTAACGCAGCTGACGCGCCCTTGCCAGCTTCGCCATATTGATGCCCTTCAGGCCGTCGGGGTCTTCGGACATCAGGTGGATGCGGCAGGGAATCACGTCCACGTAGTGCTGCAATCTGGCCTTCTGCCATTCGGGCACCTCGCCCAGCGTTTTGACGGACTGGTGGCGCACATGGAGCTTCTGCAGGGGCTGGTAATTCCACTCCACCGTGACCTTCTTTGCCTTGGCCTTATAAGCTTCCTCCACCACCATCTGCACAAATTCCGGCTGGTCGAGATCGGCGTAAATCAGCACCTCCTGCCCCTTCCGGACATTGACGCCGCTGCAAACGATCAGGCGGGCATATTCTCTTAAAACCGTTTTCTTCATAAAATGTGTCTCCTTTTCTTGAAAGCTCCGGGAATACCCAACTTTTCGGATCCCCGAAGATTCACCGGATTTTTGCTATAGTAGCAGATTTTCCCCAAAAGGTCAATGCCTGTTGCAATCCATTCCAAAATCGTTTATAATCACGGCAAATCCATTCCCCAGTTTTTACCGGGACACGCCCCATTATGCATTTCCGGACGGGACCGGTCATCAAGAGAGGTATCCTTATGCTTACAAGAGAAGAATTTCAGCAGAAAATCCGAGACGGCGTCCGCATTCTGGACGGCGCCACCGGCTCCAGCCTTCGCGCCGCCGGAATGCCCAAGGACTGCTGCACCGAGCAGTGGGTTCTGGAAAATCCGGAACCCCTGGTGGCGCTCCAGCGCGCCTACGCCGCCGCGGGCAGCCAGATCATCTACGCCCCCACCTTTCAGGCGCAGCCCATCGCCCTGAAAACCGTGGGCATGGACGCCCGGACGGAGAAGATCAACGAAGCGCTGGTTGCTCTGTCCCGCTCCGCCGCCCCCGGATGTCTCATTGCGGGCGACCTGACCACCCTGGCCGTTTACTGCGAGAGCTGGAACCCGGACTGCTTCGACCTGCTGGTGGAGAATTACCGCCGCCAGATCCGGGGTCTGATCGACGGCGGGGCCGATCTGCTTATCGGCGAGACCCTGCTCTACGCCCAGGAGGCGGAGGCCATTCTCACCGCCGCCGAGCTGGAGGGCGCGGGAGCCGCCATGTACACCTTCACCATGCAGTCGGACGGGGCGCTGTTCTCCGGGGCGGACGGTGGGAAGGTACTGCGCGATCTGGAAGCGGCAGGGGCAGCCGCCGTTGGCTTCAACTGTGTGGCGGCGGACATGATGACGCCCCATCTGGTGTCAAAGCTGCGCCGCTATGTGAAAATCCCCCTGATCTGCAAGCCCAACGCAGGCATCCCCACCATCAACGATCAGGGCGCTGCGGAATACGCCCAGAAGCCGGAAGAGTTCGCCGGAATCATGCTTCAGTGCCGGGACAACGGTGCCACATTGCTGGGCGGCTGCTGCGGCACCACCCCGGCATTCATTGCGGCTCTTACGAAGTCGCTGTAAATCCGGCGCATTTTCCCTCCGTTTTCGTTTTTCTTCGCCGGAAACCCTTGATTTTTCCAAAAAGCGGGCGTTTCGCCCGCTTTTCTTATTGCCAAGCCCGATGAGGTTTGTTATAATTATATCGTTATGAAAAACAGAATTCATCTCTATGTCAGCCGCAAAAACGCGCTGACCTGGCTGATGGCGCTGTGCATGGTCTGCTCGGCAGTGGCCCGCATTGTGCTCTCCGGTTTGAAAGGGTCCGGAGACGCGCATTTCGTGTGGAGTCAAATCGTTCTGCCAATCACGGCGGCCGTGCTGTACGCGCTCATCGCCCTCCTGTCCGGTGACGAACGGTTCTATAAGACCGCCATTCCCGTCTGGCTCATGGCCTGGTACGCAGGTCTGACCTTCTCCGCCGGTGTTTCCAGCCGCCTGATGGCGTTTCTGTTCTGGATCGCGGTGATCTTCTTCGCCTTCCTCTACACGGACATCACCGCCGGGCACCGCAGGCACGCCGTGCTGCTTCTGTTCCCCATCCTGTGCAGTCCGCTGCTGTTCCTGCTGTACTGCTACCGGGCGTTCCTGCTTCACGGCGATCTCAACGCGGGCGGAAAGTGCCTGCCGGACTTTCTCATGGTTCTGGGAATGCTGATCCTTCTTTTCGGCGTCCGGGTACATCCGGTGGGCGAATATCACCCCGCCTGGGGCGACCGCACCGACGGGCGCCGTCTGCGCACCCTGCCCCCCATGTCTCAGGTCTCCCCCTACATCATGGTCAACCGGAACGGTTCATCCAACCTCTTTGCGGAATCTCTGGAGATCACCCACATTGACCGCTACATCCGCCGCAAGCGCCGGGAGGGTCTGACCAGCTTCGGCATCACCCACGTCCTGCTGGCGGCCTATTGCCGGGGCGTGTGCCGTTATCCCGGCCTGAACCGGTTCCTCGCAGGGCAGAAGGTCTATACCCATGGCGACGACATCCAGTACTGCATGACCGTCAAAAAGGAAATGACCGCCGACTCCCCGGACACCATCGTCAAGGTACACCTGAATCCCCACGACACCGCCGACGACGTCTACCGCAAGCTGCAGTCCGCCGTGGAAACCGTGAAGAATACGCCCCTGGATTCCAGCTTTGACAACACGGCGGGGGCGCTTACGCTGATTCCCGGCGTGTTCCTGAAATTCACGGTGTGGCTGCTGAAAACCCTGGACTATTTCGGGATGCTGCCAAAATTCCTGCTGGAGGTCAGCCCCTTCCACGGAAGCCTGTTTCTCACCTCCATGGGAAGCCTGGGCATCCCGCCCATTTACCATCACCTGTATGACTTCGGCAACCTGCCGGTGTTCGGCGCCTTCGGCATGAAGCGCCGGGCGGTGGAGGTGCAGGAGGACGGCACCGTGGTGGAAAAGAAGTACGTGGACGTCAAGTTCACCCTGGACGAGCGGATCGTGGACGGCTTCTACTATGCAGCCTTCTTCAAGCATTACCGCCGCATTCTCGCCCATCCCGAAATTCTGGACGACCCGCCCGAGGAAGTGCTGAACGACATTGATTGACATGAAAGAGCAGATTCTCTCCTTTCTACCCCCGGAGTATCCCTGGAAAGACCGGCTTTTCGTATTTCCCCAGCTGGATTCCACCAACAATCGCCTGAAAGTCCTGGCTTCTCAGGGCGCTCCCCACGGCACCGTCCTGATCGCCGACCGCCAGACCGGCGGCCGGGGACGGATGGGGCGGTCGTTCCTCTCCCCGCCGGGGGTGGGGATTTATATGAGCATCCTTCTGCGCCCAAAGTGCGCGCCCCAGGAGCTGATGCACCTGACCTGCGCCGTCGCAGCCGCCATGTGCCGGGCGGTGGAGCATTCCGTTGGGCTTCGCCCCGGCATCAAATGGACGAATGACCTGGTCTGGGGGAAGCAGAAATTCGCCGGAATCCTCACGGAAATGGGACTGAATTCCGCCGGAGGCGTTGACTGGGCGATCGTTGGCATCGGCGTCAACTGCTGCCAGAGGGCGGAGGATTTTCCCCCGGAAATCCGGGACAGAGCCTGCTCCCTCGCCATGGCGGCAGGCCGGAAAATCGACCGCTGCCGGGTCGCCGCCGCCATGATGGAGGCGCTTTGGGAAATGGACGCTTCCCTGTTCACGGGCAAGGAGAACATGCTCCGGTTCTACCGGGAAAACTGCGTCACCATCGGCAAAGAGATTTCCGTGGTGGGCGCGGGGGAAATCCGTCACGGGCGGGCGCTGGACGTTGACGACAAAGGCGCGCTGGTGGTGCAATTTTCCGACTCCCACGTGGAAGCCGTCAACGCCGGGGAGGTCAGCATCCGGGGAATGTATGGGTATGTCTGACCGGGCGCTGCCATTGTTTTCAATTTATTCCCAATTTGCGTATTGCTTTTTTTGACGATATTGGTTATACTGGGCATGTAAAAACCACAGCGCCGCAGGTCTGCGCCGCTGTCCAAAAAAATATGGAGGTCATTTCCATGAAAACACTGAATGCAATTGTCAAAGTTCTGACCGCTCTGGTTGCCGTTGCCGGCGCTGTCTACGTTGTCGCCACTTACGGCGATCAGATCGTCGCCTGGGCAAAGAAGATTTTCGCTTCCCTGCCCAAGTGCCCCTGCTGCAAAGAAGAGCCGAAGGCCGTCGAAGAGACTGTCGCCAAGGAAGCCCCTGCCGAGGAAGTTCCCGCCGAAGCTCCCGCAGAGGAGGCTCCTGCCGAGGAAGCCCCCGCCGAAGCGCCTTCCGCCGAGGTCGCCGTGAACGCCAACGAGCCTGTTGCAGAAGAAGCCGACTTCGCTGAGTAATTTCCTTTTCCACGTAAAACTCCCGGAAAGCTGCCGCTTTCCGGGAGTTTTTGTAATCCTTTCACTATTTCAGTTCCACCAGAACATAGCTTCCCTCGCCCCGGATCGTGTGGTACATGGTATCCTCCAGAATAGGCAAGTCCATTTCCCGCAAATCCACGTCCGGATTCCACACGGCGTTCCGAAGATCATAGTAGCAGTAGAACCCATATTGGGTCAGATCGTCTCCCCCGCCGAAGGTGCCGGGAACAAGACGGTTCAGCATCTGGTAGTTTTGCGGCATGTTCCGCAGGACCGGGGCGCTCCCGATGGAGCCGGACAGCTGCACCGTCACCGGCGTATCCGATTGGAACGCCTCCATTTCCTGCAAGTCCGAGATCACCAGCTGAGTACGGAAGTCCGTGTAATCCTTCTGAACGCTCAGGGCGTTTCCGTAGGTAAAGGCGAATACAAAAAACACCCAGCTGAGAACCACCGCCGGTATCTTAAGGGAGAAGCGCTTCCTCCCTTCCGCCGCAGTCATGCCGAAAACGGTAAGCAGCACGCCGAAGCCGTACATCACCCGGGGCGCGAACACCGTGGAAGCCAGCGCGGGATACAGCCCAAAGCACATCATCCCCATCAGAGCCAGCGCTATGGCGGTCATGGCGATGACGGGAAGCGTTTTCCGCCGGGAATCCAGAACCACGCGAACGCAGAACGTGACCGCCGCCAGCGCCGCCGCGATCCGCCAAAGGGGCTTGAAATCCGACAAAACCAGAGAATAATATTTCCCGAGATTTTTCAGAAAATGGGGGATCAGCTCTCCGGCCGATGGCAGGGCATTGCCCACATAGTTGGTATCGGCAGGAATCATGATCACCAGCTTGAAGAAGATCAGCCCCAGCGCATACCCCGCCGCGGATTTCAGGCAGAATCGTCCGACCTCCCGGATGGATTTCCCCCGGTTCCACATCCGCAGCGCCAACGCGACCACAAGCATGGGAAAAATCCCCGCCGCCGCCTGATAGCTGGTGCACACCGCCAGGATCCCCAGCCCGGACGCAAGCATATACGCCGCGGTATTCCGGTTCCGGTAGAGCAGCGGCACCACCGCCGCCAGCACGGAAAGCGCCATATACGGCGCGTCAAACCGGAAGCTGACACAGCCGAGGAAATAGGGATTCAGCCCCAGAATCGACAGCACAGCCAGCTCCCAGCCGGAAAATGTCGTCCGCTCGTAGACAATATACCCCATGAGTATTCCGGACACCGCCATAATGAGCATGGCAAGGATCTGGGGCAGCGGCGCGGCATCCGTAAGATAATCGCCCCCATGCACCAGCGTCGCCAGCGCCGTTGACAGATACCGGCTGAAATAGTCCCACTGCTTGTACCCCAGCGCCGCCCGGGGGGAATCGTCCATGTAGTAGAAATTCGCCCGGAGAATGGCGCTGATGCCCACCACGGAAACGGCAAACAGGATCAGCAGCGCCTTTCCCATGGGGATGCCGGTTTTCCCGGAACGGAGGGTTTCCGCTTTCGTCCTGCGGTAGTCCTCCTGACCGGCGGAGATATAGTAGGAGATCACGCATCCCGCCGCCGGGGCCGCCGCAATGGCGAAGAACGCGGCGCAAAGGGGGACGAACAGCCCGTTCTCCATGCCGAGCATCCCCGCCACCCGCTGCATGTTCCGGGAATCACCCCAGGTGTGACAGAAA
>ERZ808242.1957-NODE-1957-length-10097-cov-21.986756_pt1 | contig 10097 bp, 18 predicted proteins | sample MGYA00521244_ERZ808242 | MGnify/ENA primary metagenome ERZ808242 (study PRJEB31516, sample SAMN03275573) | gut metagenome | biome: mammalia-associated habitat; material: feces | host: Papio cynocephalus | place: Kenya | collected 2012-07-27 ... | reverse complement strand
AGGTTATTTATTCTTTTTCTTTGTTTTAACTCCATGACTATCTATATTTGGTTATAATATACTATACCGACGTTACGGGATTTGGACTATCGTTAGATATTTCGCAAGTCATATAATTACCTCTTATTCTTCCTCCAAATAATCCTCCGCTTCTAGGTATCGCAAATTTATGATTATTCTCTCGTAGTGTTATTTGCCCACTTAATGTACTCTCTGATGATATTAATGGAGTAGCCCACGTATAACTATGATTTTTAGAGAAGTAGTCGTCTGTATCGTATATTGGCTTATCCTACAAATCATCAGCTGTAACAATCTACTGATTATCAAATACCTTTGTTATTAATGGCTATTGGTTTACAACGTATTTTAAATAGCTTGATAAGTATTGTCCTGTTGTAGATATTGGTCTATCTTGTACACAATCGTATTGGAATACATCTATCATATCGTTAGTGTTGATTAAGTACCCACCATTCATAAACTAAGCACATCCTTCAAAAGGAAGAGTATATAACGATGTAAATTTGCCAATCATTTCACTAAAGCTTATTTGCATGTTATCGGAAAGCACATCGAACACTATTTCGTTGTATCTATTATCATAGTATATATGGAAGCTATCGTCTTTCTTATACTTGTTTAGAAGCATCTATACCTTCCCTTGCTTTGATAACTGTATTACACGCTGTCCATCAAATGTACAAATAGTATTATTGTGACTATCAAACCAATACAGACCTCCAGTTGTAGATGTTACGCAGAATTGCTGTTTGTGCATTCCATACGTATTACTGTAGTAATCATACCTAGAAAGAACACCGCCTGAACCAAGTACTATATCCTGCCCAGAGTTATCAGTAGTTACACTTCTATCATTTACACTCAGTACTCCAACAGCATTCTCCTAGAAGAATAAAAGCTGGTTCTTAAATGTAAATATATCAGTAATTGGACCGTACTGTTGATCTACGTCTATGAAGTTAGAACTTTTAAATCTTGCCCAACTATCTATGACTTCATCATTCTGTTTTAGGTCAGAATAATAAACCCTGGTATCTACAGTTTTATTGTAATCCTCGCTATTTAAGTCATCATATATAGACAATGGAGTGCTTGTGTTTTGAACACTATACACAGAATTGTATACATACTGAGGATCCTCTTGTACATACGCTTCTGTTATCTGGCAAGGTTCTGACTGTATAAATGAAGCATAATTATCTTTTGCGTTAACACTGAACTGCCACCCATACTGGAACTTATCCCATATATTAGATTCTGTTGGAATCGAATATGTTATCATATGTGTGCCAGGGAACTGTAAATTATCTTTTGAGTCCTGTGTGTAAGCACCGTATATTTTATGCATTGATGTATATTCAAACGTCTCTACATGGCAATCACCATTAAATACAGTACACCAATCACCTGCTGACTTAAAGTAATCTCCATCACCGTAGTATACATTTGTCAGTCTATTGATAAACGCTGCACCACCATATGGGGATACCTACTGCCTAAGGTTAGTTAAATACGTACCCAATAAACTTGGACGTATTATCATTTGTGTAACAGGATCATTCTAACTGGATTCATAATGTAAGTCACTGAAACAAGTCCCATCAGAAGATGTTAAAAATGAAGATGTGCCGATAGTACCCAAGTCTTTGTAATCACAACTAAGTAATAGACACTTACCTCCTGTACCAAAACTAGCCTCCTTCCCAGAGTCGGTTGATTCCCACCATTTAGTAGTCTTCTTTATAGATCCACCGTAATGACCAAACCAGCTAGCAATGTTTTTATTAGTGTCATTGCATAGACCACTTGTTATCATGTTTACGAATAACATTCCACCAGATGAGGTAGCTTTATTCGTAAAGGCTTTTGACGAAGTTTGTTCTTCGCCATCCTTATTCTGATTTCTCTTAAACGCTTCATCCCATTTTATTTGTTCTACGACATTAAAATCAGAGATTGGACAATATGTAGGTTCGGTTACCCAGCTATTCGTAGAACCAAATTTAAGTGCTTGGTCATTTTGCTCATACAACTTTATATAAGCAAACGCTTTTTGTATGACATATTTGCCTTTAAGTTCAGATCTTTTGTATATGACTTCGTTGTCTTCTTTATACAATCTATCAAAGTCTAAAATACAATCTTTTATGAGAGCGTAAGAGCGCCATCTATCAATTCCATATCCGCCAACCATGCCATTCCCTGAACTACTCCCTTGCAGCTTATCTTGATAGGAACATGGATTTATCATATAAAAATAGTCGGGGTTAAATGCGGTATCAATATAGCTAACGTATGTAGTATTCAACCCATTTACTGTAGATCCATTTACGGTTATATTAGATCTTACTCCATTTGAATATGGTCCAGGCCAAATTTCAATAGAACAGTTTGATATACAGGGTGTAATAAAATTAAATACGCCAGATCTAGAATCGGCGTCTATATTATAGTATCTTTTATTGTTAGGAGAATCGTACTCCCAATCGTTAAATTTGTAGTCTCCCCTAGCACCAAATAGAAAAGACTGTTTGTCTAAATAATATTTCTTATCTTTTATAAACGACTTAAAAGACTCTGGTTGATAACAAACTTCTTTTGATACGAATTGCAGTAGATCATAATTATCTAGGTTGGTCATACACTGCGAACCATTATCATCGCCATCCCCATCAAGCTAATTAGGACAATTAAATCCAGTTATTATCTTACCTGTTGTCAGGAAACCAGTAGGGCAAAAAGTATGATACTTAGTAATATCGTAACTACCATCCTAACTAAAGTTCTTGCTATACGCATTAGATACTGGAGAACTAAGTACTCCCTACGATATAGTAGCCATATCAGATTCATGCCTAGCGCATCGTACAATTTGATAGCCAATACATCCTTCTGGTAAATTCTTAACTTTAAATTGTATTCCGAGGTTTCTAATGACAAGTTCGTACCTTTTACCATTAACTATAGTATTTGACTAGAAGAGTTCGAACCCTCGGTCTGTCATATTTGGGGTTCTTATGTCTGCAATCCATTTAGCCGGAGAAGCCTAACCATACTTATCATACAATACGATGCCGTATCGGTATATTTCGTTTCTTCTAAGAGACTTTAATAACCATGTGTTATTATTTATACCTGCATCAAAATTAACGCTATCTCGAACAACGTGGAAGTCTTTATCAACATAAAGTATATCAGTCTACTTTATATTCTCTTTTTTCGAATAGTTGTATAAGGTTCCGATCTTCCTTTCATTGTTTTCCTTTATACAAGAATCCTCTACTTGAGGGGAGATTACGAATCTCCATTCTATATTCTTACCAGATCCGCCTACCCATTTACATTCCGAATCGTATATGTATTTAGTTTTACCTAGGCTTACAGAAGTGTTGATATCATTATATTTAGAATCGTAACAATCGTGCGTGAAATTTGGTACGCTTACACTACTATCATCAATGCTATTTTTAGAAGCATCTATTTTAAATTTATCGTTACCATTCACGTCTGATACAACGCTTATTTTATTACTATTAAACCTAAAAGCTCTAGCATCCCATTTATCGAAGTCTTTTATAGATGTCTATACTGTTTTTATATTAGCCGCAAATAGTAGTCCATCCTTAACAGCTAATGAGTTAGGTATAATTCTAACTCCTTGCAAAGAGTTCAGTTCCTCTACGCTTATCTGAGCTATTGGAGTGGCTCCAACATCGTTTATTACAACCTTAGTATTAAGGTCTTCACTAAAGTCTATATTAGCATCATATATAACAGATACAATTGGCATTTGCCCATTTTGTGTATACTGTACTCTGAATACTTTTATCTTATCCAGGTGTGAATATTCAGATGGAATGTTTATAGATATTTTAACACCGCAATTAGACTGAGCTTCTTGTTTACCTCCACTTTGTACAAATCTCTCTGATTCATCGAAGTTGTAGTTACCAATTGGTATCTATTTACATTGTATAGAAGCATCTGTATAAATACCATGTTTATTGTAAAGTTGGTAGCAATAGCTTACTACGCTGAACTCAAGCTTTCCTGGGATATAATCTTCAAATACCGGTGGTTCGCAAGTTGTTTCTGGATATATCAAACATTTATTTAAATCGCTGTAAATAAAATTATCACTGCGATTAATATTGAATATCATTATAGGATGTATGGAATCCGCTAGATACAGCTTTATGTTGTTTTCACTTTCGTAATTAAGCTAAATGTTAAATACGTCTGGGTAGCTTTGCCCATCAGTTTCAAGTAATGGAGCATCTACAACTGTTCTCTTATTTGTTATTTCGTTGAACTCCTATGTGTGTAGATCTTGCCCTATAGCATTTTTAAACGTATATATCTTTAACCTACTATCACTCTTACATACGATTACCCCATAATCTCTTATAGAACCCGTAGCTACTATTTTATACCCTTGATTTGGGAAACTACCAGCTAACCTAACGCCTTTTATTGATGATATCGAACCATGTTTGTTATCTTTATCATACGATGTTATTCTCAAATTCCTAGCTTCTAGATACTAGTTCGTAGCAACAACTGATATATCATCATCACTATTCAACCCACCGGCAAAGCTATTAATCTGAGGTTCTGTATTAGTATCCATAGTAATAATCGTTAAAGTTTAATTGTTTCTACCCAGTTTCTTTGAACAGATTCTCATCCGCACTCCAATCTGGAATAAGCTTAGTCCATTCGTTCTTTATGCTTAGCATTTCCCCTTCATTAGGCATCATGGCTTCAGCATAAGCTTTATCCCTATAATAGTTCCACTGCCTTTGAATGTATGAATATGTCATCATATTGAACTTAAGCCTTCCACCAAGCTAACCTTTAAGGAACTTAGGGAAGTTTAGCTTCAGCATAACGTACCAGTATATAGCTTCTTGATATGATGCTGTATCTGGGATTAGAGGATAACCTCTCTCATCTGTAGCTATAGCCTTGTATGATAGCTTTACAAATCCTTTTTCTTTGTTAAGTACTATCCATCCTGGTTTTATCCAATACGTAGGCTCCATAACATTTCTGTTCTAAATGGCATCAAGTAAAGCAGTAGAACCATTTATACCTAACAACTGAGACCTGTGAACTATAGCTGGTTGTACAGGTGGTTGTTTTGGTATATAATGCTAGCGATGTGTTATATTGGTTGGAACTTTAAAAGAACTTTCGTCCTTTCTTGCCTACATCCAATTTGAGCCATTACTAGAATATGCTACACTTTGTAACGATTCTAAATCATCGGGGATTGGGATCTATCTGTCGTGTATCTCAAATACTGGAACACCGTCCTACCCAGATTCCCTCTATACATACTATACTGGAGCACCTATCTTCTCAACTGCCTCGAATATCCATTCACGTATATCTGTGATTCTTATATTCTTTTCAGACATATCTGAATCAGCCATTATTTTTGCTATGACCGATTCACATTTTGTATATTTGTATATCATTTATGTTTATATAATCTTGTTTGTTGAATATAAGTTGAGCAAGGTGCCTCTTATTTTCTCTTACCATACACAGCTAATACTTATATCTAGCTGGGAATACCCTTGGTACCTTAGACCAGTATAATCTATATTTATATCCGTTAGAATGCTCATTAAGATGATATATCCTTTTGTTCTCATCGTTACTTGTTTTGTAGTCTACTGATAACGATTTGTCTGTATATCCTTTAGGTTTATATTTAACTATACATATTAAACCTAGCCCATAAGGCATTTTAAAGGGCTGTGAGCGCTCTAAAACTTCATCCTTGACAACTTTATTGAATTCGTCTAATATGCGCTTATATCGCGCGTATTGTATGTCTACATCGTTGTTTTTGATATAGTCTTTATATATATCAGCTATAGTGTAGCTCTTTTTATTTTTCCTTATCTTGAGGACCATTTGGTTTTACACTAGCTAATGTTGAATTATTACTATCATCGCTTGGTCTATTAAGCATAAACGCCAACTCGTTAGCCATAATAGCTTTCTTAATATCTGGTACCATCCATCCTGGTATATTTACATCATCTTCGTCTTCAGCGGTCTATGTTGGGTCAATATTACACTCAACATAAATATAGTTAAAATCATCTATATCTTGCCCATCTACGTATATGTAACCATTATCAAACCAGCATGTAGGTTCAGCCCAAGTATATCTTCTAAATCCATGATAATGCTTACGCATCTTATGCATGTATTGTATAACACATCCGCTTGCGTCATGAACACTGATTATATCGTCAGCATTATCTTCAATTGTATGGATCTTATCTTTTGTTCTTTTGTGTATAACGCTACAGCGACAACACTCATCACAGCACCCATTATCTTTAGAATCTGGATCATCAATTAGTTCTAATGGGCCTATTGTTGATACTAATGATTCATCTGGTTCATCATCCTCTCCAAGCTATTCGTTCTACTCTTGCTTCTTCTTAGCTAAATAGGCTTTATATTGTATTATCCAAGATGCTATTTGGTCCCTTGACAAGTCTTCGCTTTCACTTATATTGTTATTTCGTACGAGTAAAAGTATATCATCTATTATCGTACGTAGTGAAAACATTTTCATATAGCTTCTATTACTCTTATACTATCTCCTTTAAGTAAGTCATTCGTATTGTATATCTTATACTTATATACGTCTTTCTTTTTCCAATCAAAGGTTATTAACCTCTTAAAGAAGTTCTTCTTGTTTTTATACTATCTATGTTTATAAACGTAAAGATATTGTGTGTTCTTTACATCTAGCTTAATATTAACACTGTCTTTACTTATCTTATAGTACACTTTAGTAAGACTGTTATATTGTAAGCTATCATTATAAGTAGAGTCCTTTAATATTGTTATAATATCACCCCCTACCCCCTTACTCTTATTAACGTCTAATATCTACTTCTGAGTTGCTGCCACCTAAACTTCTTTACTTTTAAGCTTACTCTGCTTACGTATAGAGTCTATCTATTGTACAAGCTTATCATTGTAATCTTGTAGTTTATTCATATCTAGCCTTAAAACACCAGAAGCCTACTAGGAGTCAGAGATGGCGTCCTAATAAGCTTCTATGTTATTATTAGCTATTTTAAGCTCTTCTGAGAGCCTTTTAGCTTTATTGTGGTAGAATATACCAGAAGCTAAACAAAAGGCCACCAGAAGGCTTAAAACGGTATTAAGCAGCATCTTGTAGTTATCTTTTATCTTTTGGATCAACTGCTTCATCATTTGTCAAATATTCTTTTAATTGGGTTTTAAGCTCGCCAAACTTACCCTATATGTAAATAGACACACCATAAATACTGGCAGAGTATACAAGAGTTTGCGCAACAAACCCAAGCACGCCAGTAGATATTTCGCCCTATTGTAAATACTGGAACCAAGTTAGAGCCTAGCCACTTAAGAACGCAAAACATGCAGTAGCATACTACACTTTTTCACGCCATGTTCCTATAACTTTGCCAACCATTATTTAGTAGTTAAATATAATGTTAATAACTGCATGGCTTGACCTATAACACCACCAGTTATGCCAAAAGCAAAGTCTTTCCAATCCCATTTATTACCGTATGATTTATCCTTATACTCTGTAGCTAAGTTTGCACCTATAGCAAATCCAATGCCAGTAAAATATGAGCCTATCATAGATATGACGAAATGTTTATATCTATTACTGCTTAGAAAGTCTTTTACTATATTCATACGATTTCTATTGTTACATCTTTCTAACCCTTAAGTTTACTCATAAGCTTGTGAAACGTATCCTAAGACTATGTTAACTTACCTACAATGGTATTTCTACCAACCAGTAAACACCCACTTGTATCCTTAGAAGTTGTTCCCGGATGAATAAGTACCCCATCGAACGATGGTACATTAAGAAGTCTAGGCACCTTGCCACCATACGGCTTAGCCCATACTCTATTCTTAAACCTTTGACTAACAACGTCTAATGTTATATTATACGTGCCATATGGTATAGCTGTCTAACCATATACTTTCTATTCACCGTTGTCAAACTTACCGTTCTTATTGGCATCTCTGACTGTATCTTCTAGCGTATCACAAAAGTAATCGTCGTCTATGTACAGCTTACCAATAGTGTAAGTATCTTTAAGGGCTATTCTTTTTAATGTTAGTTTCATGCTAATTCTACGTAATTACCTACTACGTTAGCTAGTTTTGTGTACAGAGGATTACCAGAGTCCCTTATACATTTGTATAGCTTTCCATCTTCTTTGTAATACTTACCATTGTAGATTACAAGGTTCCCGTCAGCAGGATAATCTATTGGGTCATCTTTTGTACCAGACTGAGATTCTACAATTTGTACATACAATGAAGCAGTTGCCACAGAAGGTGGATATTGCTCTTGGACAAGGTGATCTTGTACCACTTTAAATAATTTACTCTCGTACTGAACCTTTGTATCTTTCTTTATGGTCTGGCCAATAAATGTACTCCATTGTGGATATAAGTCCATAACTTCAAGAGCCTGCTGATCTGTCAATGACATAGTGTTTATCGTCATAGTCATAGCTTTAGAGATCATCGACACTGGAGCACTCTATAACTATACAGTCTATTCTGGTTCCATGTTAAAATCCTTACGGACATTATTCTTAATCTCCTCAAGTAGTTTTAAATACTCTTGATAATCTTCTGTACAGCCTAATCCTAACTGATATGAATTGTATGAGTTTATATAGTCAAACTCTTCGCTTTCACTTACATACTATCTAAGCACTGCAATTACGCATTTCTTGTATGTAGGTTCTCCTGATATTCTAGCCTAAATAAAATCGTAGCTCTGAATACCAGAAGTCTATTGTACATCATCCTGTGGATCTGATTCTTTTATGTCATAATTATAGAACCAGTATCCATTTTTAAGATCTTCTAGCACTTCGGGTTTCGTATTTGATTTAGTTCTTTCTGGGTTTGTCATAAGAAAATATTTTAAAATTTAATGGAAGTTTTTGTTTACTAATACAAGATATATGTAATCATATATATTGTTTACGCGCTTCATTTTCTTGTAATATCTTTAAGAAATCTTCGCTATAAGCTACCAACGTCTTTTGTTTATTAATATAACTATATCTTTTGCCAAGAGGCAAGGTTATTATACTCCATATAAAAATACATTACAAAAAGTACGGAACCCGATATTCGTCTAGGCATTACTAACGTCGTTGTTAGAGTCGAAGTTAGCTAAGCTAGCATTCGTGCCATTATTAGCGTTGCTACTAACTATAAGTTTTTTAACACAACATCAGGATAATATAATAACCTTTAAACACTTAATTTTCTTATTTAGAACAAGAAGCACGGAACCCGATAAACGACAAGCCATTAGCAACGCCGAAGACAGAGCCGAAGTCAGACAAGCCAGTAGCCAAGCCATCAACAGCGTGGCCACCAACCACAAGCGCCCTCAAATTATCATCAGCCTTACCAACATAGTGGTAATCACACATTCCATAATTAGAACCACCATTATGTTTAACCGGGAATATATTACCTTCTGTGCCTAAATCAAATTCAGTAGCCCACCCGTCTAAGTGGATCTCTTTACCTACCTGAGACATCTATGACATAGATGTTCTATCGTGTTCAGAACCATCCGCTTTGCAATACTTAGAGACATCTCTAGTAGCGTATACTGTATTATAAGAACCTCCAGTATCATTAGAAGCATCTATTACAATACCATCTAAATTATTAAAAGTATCCCCAAATAAATTATCATACACTCTCCATCTAAATGGAATTACAGTCTACGCATTATAGCTAATACTACCAGCTTCAGATGAATCGCATATTAACGATATATTAGTGGAATCGCCTACAGTAGGATCTACTATAGTATGGCCCCCAGCATCCTTTGTTTCTTTATATCCATAAATACTGATCATAAAACCAGAACCCATCTATATAGTTTGAACAGTTGCTTGATTCTCAGAAGTAAACGTATAAGTTTTGTCACCAGTATTTAATCTTATCTATATATCACCAGTAAGTCCTTCTGCATGGAAAGATGATGT
>ERZ808242.1955-NODE-1955-length-10103-cov-6.049562_pt1 | contig 10103 bp, 10 predicted proteins | sample MGYA00521244_ERZ808242 | MGnify/ENA primary metagenome ERZ808242 (study PRJEB31516, sample SAMN03275573) | gut metagenome | biome: mammalia-associated habitat; material: feces | host: Papio cynocephalus | place: Kenya | collected 2012-07-27 ... | reverse complement strand
TAATTCAGGAAATTGCGCTTTGGCTGCCAGTCCTAAGACGGCACAGAAGAAGCCGACAGGAAAGATTAACAAGCCGCCGAGAATGTAGCCGCGGCGGGCAGATTTTACGTCTTTTGCACCGCAGGCAATTTGTACAGGGCCTTGCGCAGTAATGGCTTGGGTAGTCATGACGATAATCCAGCCGAGCAGCATGGCCATCGTTAGGCCGCCAAAGGGGCTGAACCAATCAAACGGCATAGCAGGCAATGCGGCGTTGATGTTGTCAATTCCCCCATTACGAAGCAAGACGCGAACCATAGAATAAATAATGCCCAAATAAATAACCGTAACGCTGAGAATATTGGAAAGACCGGAAGACCATAGGCCTCCAATAGTCGTGATGCCGATAAATACGACGGCACTGACAATCATGCCGGCATGCATGGAGAAGATATCCGGCATCAATGCATGTAAAATAGAACCGCCGGCTACATATTGAAGAGACGTAATGCAAATCATAATTAAGGACAACCCGATAACGCTGATAATACGTGCTTTTTCATCATAGCTTCGTTCAAACAATTCAGGAATTGTCGTGCAGTTTAGTGCGCGATATTTGCCGGCAGCAACAAACCCCATAATAATAGCGCCGATAGCCCAGGCTCCGTTATACCAACCGGCAGCCAAACCGATTTTCGTAGCACTTTCTGCGACGCCAACTGTTGAAGCCGCACCGACGGCCATGCCGGTAATACTGACGGCAACGAGTCCTGTTGAAAACTTCCGTCCGGCAAATAGATATTCTGTCGGATTTTGGCTTGCCCTGCGCTTGACATAAAACGATATGGCAAACAATAAAATGATGTATAAAATGACAATACATAGTTGAATAGACATCTATACCTACTCCTTTGCAATAAAAATTTAATTTTACGCAACTTAGGTTCCGCACAATGCAACAAAGATGACGTAAGATGTTACTATTGTATGCTAAAATAACATAAAATTCAAGCGGTTTGTACTGCCTTTTATATAAAGTATATAAGTAAATGCACAATAATAACCAAAAGTCATAATATAGAAAACAGTCGGTATACTAAAATTATAATTTTTATGCATACCAAAAATCCTTGTATATATATAACAGATATGAATGCAAATACTTTGTACCAATTATTTACAAAGTATTTTAAATATGGTATGATACGGCAGAGGCAAAAGATAGCATCACGCAAGTGAGTTATACTTTTTTTTCGGATTGTTGTATTAGATGGATTGTCATCTGCTTGGATCGTAACGGACCGAGACAGAAAGGATTGCTCATCATTTCTTAGCAGAGTCGTATTTCTCAAGCTGCTTGTTTTGACGTTTGCATAGTTACAGTGCGCCTTTCAGTCTAGGCTGAAAGGCGTTTTTTGTTTTCTTTTGCCAAAAAACTTATAGGGAGGGTGTTATTTTGAAGAAATGTTGTTCCTTTTTAGTAAACAACATGGCAATCTTTGTCGTACTGATTGGGATTGTAGGTGCGATGCGTCCCCAGACATTGACATGGGCAGGCCCTTATGTTGGCTGGCTGCTGGGAATTGTCATGTTTGGCATGGGCATGACATTGACTGTTCAGGATTTTAAGACGGTTTTGCAGCGTCCCGTAGACGTACTGCTGGGGATTGTGGCGCAATTTCTAATCATGCCTTTTATCGCTTGGGCGTTAGTGCGGCTGTTTGCCTTGCCGCCGGAACTTGCTATCGGGGTTATTTTGGTAGGAACCTGTCCGGGCGGCACAGCATCTAATGTCATTTCCTATTTGGCAAAAGGCGACGTAGCTCTGTCTGTGTCTATGACGATGGCGACAACGCTGTTGGCACCTATTGCAACCCCTGCGCTGACTTGGGTGTTGGCAGATGCCTGGATTGACGTATCTTTTACAGCCATGATGATATCGATTGCAGAAATGGTTTTGCTGCCGGTGCTGTTGGGATTGGCTGCGAATCATTTTTTCCGTCCGGCTGTTTCCAAAGTATTGCCGGCATTGCCTGTTATTTCTGTGTTGACAATTATCTTTTTAGTCGGTATCGTAGTATCGTTGGGGGCATCTCGTTTATTCGAAGTAGGTCCGTTGATGGCTGTGATTGTCATATTGCATAATATATGCGGTCTGATTTTGGGATACGGCATGGCACGTATGCTGCGGCTTAATTCTAAAAAAGCGCGTACTGTCGCCATCGAAGTTGGGATGCAAAATTCAGGGATGGCAGCTTCACTGGCTGTGTTGTATTTTAATCCGGCAGCGGCTATTCCAGGTGCTATTTTTAGTGTATGGCATAACATTTCCGGTTCTATTGTTGCCAATTTCTTTTCACGGCGCGATGAACGTCAAAAACAAGGTGAATTGGAAGAAGCAAAATCTATTCATATGGCATAATCAAAGGAGTATTCACGTATCATGAAAATTTTTCGTACAGTAGCAGATATGCAGGCATATGCTGCAGAAGTAAAAAAAGAAGGTAAAGTAATCGGTTTAGTTCCTACGATGGGAGCTCTTCATGAAGGGCATTTGACGCTGATGCGTACGGCAAAGGCAAAATGTGATTTTGTCGTAGCATCTGTATTTGTAAATCCAACACAGTTTGGACCGAACGAAGACTATGATGCGTATCCACGCCGTTTTGAAGAAGACTGCAAAAAATTGGAAAGTGTTGGCGTAGATGCCGTATTTCATCCAGAACCGTCTGAAATGTATCCGGAAGGTTACTGCACGTATGTAAACGTTGAAGGCGATATTACGCATAAGCTTTGCGGCGCTCAACGCCCTATCCATTTTCGCGGCGTAGCTACTGTTGTTACTAAGTTGATGAATATTACCCGGGCTGATGAAGCTTTCTTTGGACAAAAGGACGCACAGCAGGTGGTCGTTGTTCGCCGTTTTGTCAGCGATTTAAATCTTCCGGTTCACATCAATATGGTACCGATTGTTCGTGAAGAAAGCGGTTTGGCCCGCAGTTCCCGCAATGCGTACCTCTCTCCTACTGAAAAAAAAGCAGCTCTCGTCTTATCGCGCAGCCTTCGAAAAGCTCAGACTGCATATGATGCTGGTGAAAAAAATGTAGATGCGTTGAAACAAATCGTTACGAAAGAAATTCAAAGCGAACCGATGGCATCGATTGATTATGTTGATTTATTTTCTTTCCCTGCATTGCTTCCTATCGAAACAGTAGATCGGGAAAGCTTGCTGGCCATTGCCGTTCGTATTGGCAAGACACGTTTGATTGATAATATTATTTTAGGTGCTTGATTAGAAACTGCAGCAAGAGCTTTAATGTAAGATAAAGAAACAAGGGCCGTGTTCCGATGGAATATGGCTCTTATTTTGTTTCACGTGAAACATGGTTCTATCTTCATGATTTCTTCACATGTTCTTCTTTTTTTCTTTGCAAAAATATATTATAGTAAGTATATAAGAAAAGCGATTCAAGGAGGTGTTTATATCATGAAGAAAAAATGGATGAGCATACTGGGAGTACTGTTGATATTGGGAGCGGCAAACGTATTGGCAGATTCCGTATCCCCGGCACAGTATTCAAACAACAGTGCAGCATTTTCCTATTGCCATGATACGACGCATGACCATCACGGCTGCTGATATGCATGGGTGTATCCTCAAGAGAAATCCTCTCTTGAGGATTTTTTTATTCTTCATAATTTCTTCATCATTTTATCATAGTTTCTTTATATGCGCGGCGTATACTATACGTATGATTAAACAATGAGGAGGGATTAAAACATGGTAATGACTCATTATATGGAATTACTTTCACTGCATCAGCCATGGAACTTAATTATATTTATGCTTGTCCCTATGGTATTGGCAGAAACGATTTTAGCATCCGGTATTTTTACTCTTTTTTACAAAGATAGACGCAGCCAAACGTGGCAGAAAATAAGCCATCTTGCGACGATTGTGTTAGGAATTTTCTTTATTTGTGTTACCATCTATTTGGGTGTATCATATATCCCTACGATTCAGTGGCGCGGCCCTATTGATTATATTGCTGTATGGTCGTATGTACTGGCAGTGATTCCGTCAATTCTTTTGCTGGCACAGGAATTTGGCCTTATGGATAAAACTGCGTCCAATGAAAAGAAAACCATGCATCACGTAGTGCTTATGATTTTTTTCGTTGTATTTACTCATTTTGCTATGGTATTTGGTATGGCCGATCCGCAGCTGGCGGGATATATGCCGCCTAATCAACCTATGCAAATGGATCATTCTATGATGAATCATGCTAACATGAATCACCAGCAGATGAATATGAAATAACAACATCATTTCTGAATTTCTCTTTTTTCTAGGACTGCAAAAAATACATGCTATTTTTTGCAGTCCCTTTATGTTTCACGTGAAACAGTACTGTCTTGGGAAAGAACATGATACAATAGAGAGAGGATTTTTGACAAGGAGGATTTTATATGGTTCCCTACTCTATTTTACTTGTAGATGATGATGAAAAACTTTGCTCACTTTTATATTCCTATTTTAAACAAGAGCACTGTATTGTCTATCGCGCGGCCAATGGCATGGAAGCAATACAGCAGGTAAAGCAGCATGAGCCGCAAATCATGATTTTAGATATCATGATGCCGGGAATGGATGGATTTGAAGTCTGCCGTCGCGTAAGGCAGTTTAGCGATATCCCTATCATTTTTTTGACAGCTAAAGATGATGAAACAGATAGACTGATTGGATTGAATATTGGAGCTGATGATTATGTCAGCAAGCCATTTAATATTCGGGAGCTGGTTGCCCGCGTACACAGTTTGCTGCGGCGTGTGCGCGGTGAAGTGATTCAACAGCATACTCAATACATCATTCGTGATTTAGTCATTGATAAAGAAAAATTTACTGTTGAACGAAATGGCAAACCGATTTCACTCACGCCTACAGAGTTTAATATATTGGAGGTACTTGCGTCTTCTCCAGACCGCGTGTTCAGCCGGATGCAGCTCATGGAAAAAGCGCAGGGAGGCTATAGTTTTGAAGGATATGAACGCACTATCGATACGCATGTTCGCAACCTGCGGAAAAAATTAGAGCTGAATGCGGCTAAGCCAACGTATATTTTGACCGTATATGGTATTGGATATAAATTTGCCGGAGGCCGTCATGAAACGATATGAGAGCTTAGCATTTCGCCTGACCGGTATGGTATTCATCTTGTTGTTTTTAACAATATTTATTTTATTGTTTTTAGTTAATGTTCAGATGGACAGCCACTTTTCCCAATATTTGCAAATGAATGCAGAAAATGTGATGAGCCATCACATGATGCACGGTGCGGCAGAACGCCATTATATTGCGTCTATTCATCAATCACTCTTTTGGGTCGGTCTCAGCATGATAGTAGTTAGCGTCGGCGTTAGTTTTGTTATTGTTCGCAAACTGGCATCTCCTTTGATGGATTTGACCAAAGCCGTCCGGACGATACAAGAAGGGAAATACGGTCAAACAGTACCTGTCGAACGGCATGATGAAGTAGGCATGTTGGCCCAAACGTTTAATGATATGTCGCAGCAGCTGGCACGCAACGACATGATGAGGCGGCAATTATTTGCCAATGTTGCCCATGAACTGCGTACGCCGCTGGCGATTATTCAGGGAAACTTGGAAGGCATGATTGATGATGTGGTACCTGCTGATAAGACGACATTCTTATCAATGGAAGATGAAGTACTGCGTATGGGACGATTAATTCAAGATTTGCGGGATTTGTCATTAGCAGAAATCAATGAACTGGTACTGCATAAAGAAATGATAGATATGAACCTTTTACTGGAACGTGCTGTAAGCATGCTCCAGCCGCTATGCGATGAAAAGCATTTGCATGTACAGCTGCATCTCTCCCCCTCCCTGCCGATGGTGATGGCAGATAAAGATCGTATCAATCAAGTGATTTATAATATTTTAAATAATGCTATTCGCTATGTTGACTTAGACCGTTCTATTTGCATATATACGTCTGTGTGTGCCATGGATGGGAAAAAAATGATTCAGACAGATATTGCTGATACGGGAAATGGTATTGAAGAAGAAGATTTAAAACATATTTTCCAATATTTTTATCGTACAGAGAAATCAAGAAATCGTAAGAGCGGCGGCAGCGGTATTGGCTTGGCATTGGCCAAACAATTTGTTCAAAGTCATGGCGGGACGATTACTGCGCATAGTGAAATAGGAAAAGGCACCGTATTTAGCTTTACACTGCCGGTATAAACGTCAAAACCCCTTACGATGTTTCACGTGAAACATCGTAAGGGGTTTTGTGCAACACTGCAAAAATAAACTTTATTTTACTAATTCATAGCCGGCGTCGGCAATAACTTTGGCAAAATCATCTGTTGAAATGTCTTTCGTTGCTGTAACTTCAGCTTTTTTGCCTTCTAAGTCAACGGTAACTTCCGTAACGCCATCCATAGCTGCTAATGCATCATGGACATGTTTTTGGCAGTGTTGGCACATCATGCCTTCGATTTTTAATGTGGTTTTCATCGTAGTGATTCCTTCTTTCTTTGTACTTTCATTAGATTGTATATGGGAAGTTTCATGTTTTGTTTCACGTGAAACAGTTCCAACAACGTGATTTGGTTTGAAGAAACGCAAGCGCAGGGCGTTCATGACAACGCATACACTGCTCATGCTCATAGCCGCGGCACCAATCATAGGGCTTAGCTTGATTCCGTATGCAGGATATAAAAGTCCGGCGGCTAACGGAATCGTAATGACGTTGTAGAAAAAGGCCCAAAATAAATTTTCTTTAATATTTTTAATGACGGCTTTACTCAAGCGAACGGCACTGACAGCATCCAGCAAGTCGTTGCGCATCAGCACGGCATCGGCACTTTCAATAGCAACATCTGTGCCGGCACCAATTGCCATGCCTAAATCTGCTTTGGCAAGAGCGGGTGCATCGTTGATGCCGTCGCCAATCATAGCAACGGTATGGCCTTCTGCCTGCAGCTGTGCAATGTGTTTTTCTTTATCCTGCGGCAGTACTTCAGCGATGACAGCAGGAATATGAAGCCGTTTGCGGATAGCCTCGGCAGTACGCTTATTATCGCCTGTAAGCATAACTACATGAATGCCCATTTTTTCAAATAAAGAAATGGCAGCCGCACTGCTGGCTTTTTCCATATCGGCAGCCGCAATTATACCGATAATTTCTTCTTTGTCCGCAAAAATCAAGGGGGTTTTTCCCTCGTCAGCCAATGCATCCAAGCATGCGCGGTACGGTGAAATGTCGACCTGAATTTCTTTCATGAGCGCTTCATTGCCAGCATAATATGTTTTTTCACCTATAGATGCTTGAATGCCGCGGCCAAACAAGGCTTTAAAATCCGTGACAGGTGTCGGAGCAATATGATGTTCCTCGGCATAGGTGATGATTGCTTCTGCAAGGGGATGTTCACTCCCCTTCTCCATGCCGGCTGCCAAAGAAAGCAGTTCGTCTTCTTTTCCTGCATATGTTTTTATATCAGTAATGCGAGGTTTTCCTTCTGTGATCGTACCGGTTTTATCCATGACGACTGTATCAATGGCGTGTGCCGTTTCCAGTGCATCGCCCGATTTGATTAAAATACCGTTTTCGGCGCCTTTTCCCGTCCCTACCATAATAGCTACCGGTGTAGCCAAACCTAAAGCACACGGGCAGGAAATAACGAGTATAGAGATACCGATAGAGAACGCAAATTCTAAATCGGCGCCCAAAATAAAATACCAAACGGCAGTTACCAGAATAGCAATGGTAATGACAGCTGGGACAAAAATTCCGGCAACAGTATCAGCCAGTTTGGCAATAGGTGCTTTGCTGGCACTGGCTTCATCGACGAGCCGTATGATTTGATTGATTGTCATATCGGCGCCTACCCGTTTGGCTAGAAAATGGATAGATCCTGATTTATTTATCGTTGCCGATGTAACTGTATCACCAGGACGTTTTTCTACGGGTATACTTTCCCCTGTAATGGTAGATTCGTCGATGCTTGTCGTGCCTTGGCAAATCGTGCCGTCTGCAGGAATGCGTTCACCTGGCCGCACAATAATTTCGTCGCCAATGACTAATTCTTCGATGGGAATAATGGATTCGATTCCGTTGCGCAGTACAGATGCCTGCTTGGGAGCCAGTTTGATCAGTTTTTCAATCGCTGCGCTGGTTTTTCCTTTTGCGCGTGTTTCTAAATATTTACCGACTGTAATTAACGTAACGATCATACCGGCAGATTCAAAATATAGATTGGTGCTGTATGTTTCTACAAGCACCCAATCGCCGTGTCCCATGCCCCATCCCATGCGGAAAATGGCAAAAGCACCAAAAACAGCGGAAGCCATCGACCCCATGCCGACTAAACTGTCCATATTGGGAGCCCCATGGAAAAGATTGCGAAACCCATTAATATAATACTTACGGTTTAGATACATAATGGGAAGAATAAGCAAAAACTGAGAGAATGCAAAGGTAATCGCATTTTCAGGGCCGTGAAATACGGCTTTAAATCCTTCCGGGACAGGCAGGCCAAACCATTCTAAAAACATATGGTGCATGGCAATATACATGGTCGGAATTAGAAAAATAATCGACCATATGAGACGATGCCTCATCGAGTTGATTTCTTGTGAAGACGTATCAGCTGCATTTGCGTCTGTTTGTACAGCAGTCTTTTCTCCCGGAAGAGATGCACCGTAGCCGGCATGTACAACTGCCTCGATAATGCCATGGCTGTCTAATTTGGTTTCATCATACTCCACTTGCATGCTGTTCGTCAACAAATTGACACTGGCTTTATGTATGCCGTCTAATTTGGAAACAGCCTTTTCAACGCGGGATGAGCAGGCAGAGCAACTCATTCCTGTTATCAGATACTTTTCATGCTTCATGTCATCAGTCCTTTACTTCATTAATTTTTGCAGTGTACAGACAAGTTCATCGACTACATCGTCCTTGCCTTCACGGATGTCATGAACAACACATGATTTTATGTGTTGAGAAAGTAATATTTTATTGAAAGAATTGAGGGCAGATTGTACGGCCGTGACTTGCGTTAAGATGTCAACACAATATCTGTCCGATTCAACCATATTGCGGATTCCTCGTATTTGTCCTTCTATTCGATTTAACCGCGTAATTAGATTTTTGTATTCTTTACTGTTTTTGTCTCTGTGTTTGGATTTTCCTGTTGAACAACAACAATCACAAGTATTTTTTTCTTCCATAACAACATCCTCCTTTGCGCCATTTCTTATAATACCCTATACGGGTATACAAATATAATATACCCGTATAGGGTATTATGTCAATACAAAAGAACGAGATAAATGAAAATTATAACCAAGTTTATTTATGGACAAAAAAAATTCCCCAGACAAGTATATCTTGTCTAGGGAACAAAACGTCAATAGGTTATTTTTTTAAGACATTTACAACATCCTGTGTTTCATCTTTGGCATTTTCATAGCCGGCAATGATAGAACCTTGGACAACAATGCAGTCATAGCCTTTGTCTTTACGGACTTGTTCTACAGCCTGTACGACATCTTTTTCCATAGGAACGACTAATTTATTTTCCAAATCTGTAATGCGCTGATTCAGCTGTTTTGCCAATTCACGTTTTTCCTGATCTGTTTTTAATGTAGCAGATTTTTTAGTAAATTCTTCATCAGCTTTTTTGAAAGCACCTTGCATTTGTGCGCTTACTTTAGGATAATCTTTGTGAGAAGAAATGAGCGTGTCAAAATTTACATAGCCTACACCAGACGCAAATGCTGAAGTAGCAGCAACGACGCTCATCATGCCGATAACAGCGAGAGAAGCTAATTGTTTTTTCAGTTTCATATGACAATCCTCCTGAGAGTATGAGATAAACTCAAAATTATTACTTTGTTGTATTATATCAGACTTACCAGAAAATCACAACTATTGTGACTATACTGTAACAAACACATATGAATAGTTTTTATATGATTTAATCTTTTGATGAAGCAACTGTATTTTGGTTATCATCTTCATCTTTGATGTATATATATTTATCTTTTTTCATTTTTTCAATGATTTCGGGAGCCATCGTAATTAATT
>ERZ808242.1949-NODE-1949-length-10125-cov-3.477954_pt1 | contig 10125 bp, 7 predicted proteins | sample MGYA00521244_ERZ808242 | MGnify/ENA primary metagenome ERZ808242 (study PRJEB31516, sample SAMN03275573) | gut metagenome | biome: mammalia-associated habitat; material: feces | host: Papio cynocephalus | place: Kenya | collected 2012-07-27 ... | reverse complement strand
CGAGAAGCTGGTCGCCGAGCTGAAGGAAGCCGGCGCCGAGGCCGAGATCAAGTAATTTATCTCATCTTCAAACGGTGCGCGGCCGCCAAAGTTTGGCGGCCGCTTTTCTTAAGCCGGGGCGTGTCTGAAAACTGTCAAAAGAGCTGCGGCGCAAGCGTTTTGACGGCTTTCAGATAGACCCTGGGGAAAGGACATTCCTATGGATTTTCGCTCTACCCTCTCCGCCGTCGCGGACTACCTGCCCAGTGACGTGGAGAACGTACTTGCTGCCGCCTCCGCCTACCTGCCGGACGATCTGGAAAAGGCGATTTCCGGCGCGGCGTCCTACATACCGACAGAAATCGATTTGGGCAACACGGTGCAGTTCATGCTGTTTTTTGCCGCTGCGTCCCTGATTCTGGGATTTATGGGGCGGGTCTTTCTGGGCAAGCGCTCCAGTTTGAACCATTCTTTGTCCGCGGCCATGGGCATTCTGTTCGTCTATGCGGCAGCCATCGTGGTCTACACCTTCAAGCCATGGTCGCTGGACGCGCTGCTGTCTCCCCTGCCCTTTGTCCGGTTTGCGGGAGAGCATCTGCTGGTCATTCCCTTCCAGGGGTCGCCGCTGACCATCGTGTGCAGTGAAATTCTGTCGCTGGTGATCCTGGCGTTTCTGGTCAATCTCCTGGACACGCTGATCCCCCGGGGGAGCTCCGCTCTGGGATGGGTTTTCCTGCGGATCCTGACCGTGCTGTTCGCCATGGTGCTGCACATTCTGGTGGACTGGGCGTTCAAGATGTATCTGCCCAACGTGCTGGTCACTTACGCGCCGACGATTCTGCTGGTGATTCTGGCGGTCACGCTGCTGATGGGTCTATTAAATCTGGTTCTCAGCGTGGTTCTGACGGTGGTCAACCCCATTTTTGGTGCGCTGTACACCTTCTTTTTCTCCAACATCATCGGCAAGCAGCTGAGCAAGGCCGTGTTCACCTCCGGCATTATCTGCGGCGTGGTGTTCCTGCTGGGATACTTCGGCTGCACGGTGATCTGCGTCAGCGCCGCCGCCCTTTCCGCGTATATCCCCCTTGCCATCGTTCTGCTGCTCCTGTGGTTCCTGATCGGCTGGGCTTTGTAATAGGGAAAACTTGACCCTCCGCTTGAATGCGGAGGGTTTTTGACTTTTTTCGACAGTTGTGCTAGAATGTCAGCCAGACGGACTTTCGCCGCCTTCCCATTTCCGCATTTCGAGGTACAACTATGAAACGATTGTCTATTTTGCTTATTTTGCTTTTTCTCACCGGCTGTGCCGCTGCCCCGGTGGAGACGTCAGCGCCGACACTCCCGGCGCCCACCACCGAAGCCCCGCAAACCGTCCCCACGGAAACGACTGTCCCCGCCACTACGACGCCCCCTGACCCGATTCAAACGCTTCTGGATTCCATGACGGTTGAGGAGCGGGTCGGGCAGCTGTTTCTGGCGCGCTGCAGCGCCGAATCCGCGTTGACGGACATTCAGGCGTACCACCTGGGCGGCTTTGTCCTGTTCGGGGAGGATTTTGAAAACCAGACGCCGGATTCCCTCCGGCAAACGCTGTCCGGTTATCAGAGCGCCGCCGACATCCCAATGCTGCTGGCCGTGGACGAGGAGGGCGGCACCGTCACCAGGATCAGCCGCTACCCCGCCTTCCGGGCTCAGCGCTTTCCCTCCCCGAGGGAAGCCTTTGCCGACGGCGGACTGACCCAGGCGCTTTCCAACGAGGAGGAAATCTGCCAGCTGCTCCAGTCTCTCGGGATCAACGTCAATCTGGGGCCTGTGTGTGACATTTCCGAAGACCCCGACGCCTTTATGTACCAGCGCTCGCTGGGGCAGGACGCCGAAACCACCGGGGCGTTTGTCGCCGGGACCGTCAGGCTGATGAACGCCTACCAGATCGGCAGCGTCCTGAAGCACTTCCCCGGCTACGGCGACAACGCCGACACCCACACCGGACTGGCCGTAGACAGCCGCTCCCTGCAAGAGCTGGAAAGCAGCGATCTGCTCCCCTTCGCCGCCGGAATCGAGGCGGGCTGCGGCGCGGTGCTGGTCAGTCACAACATCGTCCAGGCGCTGGACGGGGATTATCCCGCGTCCCTCTCCCCCGCGGTACATCAATATCTCCGGGACACCATGGGCTTTGACGGCGTAATTATGACCGACGATCTGGTGATGGAGGCCATCACCGACCGCTACGGCACCGGCGAGGCTGCCGTTCTGGCCGTTCAGGCGGGAAACGATCTGCTGTGCTCCACGGATTACGCGGAGCAGTACGATGCCGTACTGAGCGCCGTACTGGACGGGCGCATTGATTTTGACGCGCTGAACGCTTCCGTCACCCGCATTCTGAAATGGAAGCAAAATCTGGGATTGCTGTAAAAAAAGAACCCCCGAGGGGGTTCTTTTTTTTACGCTTCCGTCTTCTCAATGGCTTCCACAGCCGCGGACAGCGCGTCCGTGTTCACCGTCTCCATCCGGCCGTTGTCGTAGGCTTCCGCCACGGCGGGGTCGATGGGCAGGCGCGCCAGAATCGGCAGATCAAACTGGGCGGCGATCTCGTCCAGATGGCTCTTGCCGAAGACATTGATCTTCTTGCCGCAGTCCGGGCAGCGGAGGTAGGAATAGTTCTCCACGAAGCCCAGCACGGGAATGTGCATCATGTTTGCCATCTTCACGGCCTTCGCCACGATCATGGACACCAGATCCTGGGGGGATGTGACGATGATCACACCGTCCACCGGCAGGCTCTGGAACACCGTCAGGGGCACGTCGCCGGTTCCGGGGGGCATGTCCACGAACAGGTAGTCCACGTCCTCCCAGATCACGTCCGTCCAGAACTGCTTCACCGCCCCCGCGATGACCGGGCCGCGCCACACCACCGGGTCGGCGGGGTTATCCAGCAGCAGATTGATGGACATCACCTGGATGCCCGTGCGGGTCAGCGCGGGATACAGGCCGTGCTCGTCCGCGCCCTGGCACTCCGTGACGCCGAAGGCCGTGGGTGCGGAGGGGCCGGTGATGTCGGCATCCAGAACGCCGACCCGCTTCCCCTTCCGTGCCATGGCGACGGCCAGCATGGACGTGACCGTGGATTTGCCCACGCCGCCCTTGCCGGAGACCACGGCAATGACCTTCTTCACACTGGCATTGGGATTCAGCTCTGCCAGCAGGCTCTCGGGCTGGCGATCGGCGCAGTCAGAGCTGCACTCGGAACAATTTCCGTTACAAGAACTCATAATTCTGTTGCTCCTTTTTTCTTGATGTTTCTATTATAGGGTGTATGTCAAACTGTGTCAACCGTCAAAGCCTCATTCTTCACGCCTGCGCCTGTTCCCACTGCTCCATCAGATCCATGAGCGCCGCCTCGGCTTCTTCCTTCTCTCCCAGCAGACGGGTCAGCTCCTGATAGTCGGCGGAGGCAGCCTCGATTTTCCGGTCAAAGTCGGCAACGACCTGCTCCTGCTTCTCGATCTCCCGTTCCAGCCGCCGCACCAGCTTTTCCGCGTCCTTGGTTCCGCCCTTTACCCGCTCTTTTTTCGGCTTCGGCGCGGCGGAAACAGTCGGTTTCGCGGCGGCTTCGTGCTCCAGAATAGCGCGGTATTTCTGATAGCCGCAGGGGAAATCTCGGATTTTGCCGTCCTCCAGCAGCCAGATACGCTCGGCAAACTTCTCGATAAAATACCGGTCGTGGGAGACGAACAGCAGCACACCCTCAAATTCCTCAATGGCGGCCTCCACCCACTCCCGGGACGCAATGTCCAGGTGGTTCGTCGGCTCATCCAGGATCAGGAGGTTGATCTTCTCATCCATCAGCATACACAGCCGCAGACGGGACTGCTCGCCGCCGGACAGGTTGCCCACGGTCTTGAACACATCCTCCCCCTGGAACAGAAACGCGCCGAGACGGTCTCTCGCCATCTGGGGCGTGCAGTTCTTTTCGTAGAGCATGGTGTCGTAAAGGCTCCGCTCCGGGTGGTCAAAGTGGATGATCTGGGGCAGATATCCCCATTTCACCGTGGGGCCGAACTGGATTTTCCCCTGGCAGTCCTCCTCGCCCAGGAGGCACTTGATGAAGGTGGATTTGCCGGTACCGTTGTCTCCTAAGAGGGCGATGCGCTCACCGCCCTCCACCAGCAGATTCACGTCGGAAAAGAGCGTCCGATCGCCAAAGGATTTCGACACGTTCTTCATCTTGAACACCACGTCTCCGGAGAAATCCCGTTCCCCAAAGCTGGCCTTCATCGTCCTCTCCGCTTTGGGACGCTCCGTCTTGCGGATGCGATCCATCCGGTGCTGGATGGACATGGCGCGGCGGTAGAGGGTGCGGTTGTTGATGCCCCAGCCCTTCATCCGCTCCACCGTGTAGCCAAGCTGCTTCAGCTTCGCCTGCTCCTGCTCGTACTGCTTCATTTGCAGGTCGAACCGCGCCTGCTTTTCGTCCATGTAGAACGAGTAGTTGCCGGAGTAAAATTCCGCGTGGCCGTCCACGATCTCGATCACCCGCTGGGCGATCTGATCGATGAAATAGCGGTCGTGGGAAATGGCAAGCACCGTGCCCCGGAAATTCTGAATATACCCTTCCAGCCATTCCACGCTTCTCAAATCCAGGTGGTTGGTCGGCTCGTCCAGGAGCAGAATGTCCGTCTTTTCCAGCAGAAGGCGGGCGAGGTTCGCTCTGGTTTTTTCGCCGCCGGACAGGCTGTCAAACTCCTGAGCGCGCTGTTCCGCCGGGATGCCCAGGCCGTTGCAGACCTTGTCCACGTCCACGTCCATCTCATAGCCGCCCCCGGACTGGAAGCGGTTGGACAGACTGTCGTACTCCCGCAGCTGCTCCGCCGTTGCGCCGGCCGCCATGTCCGCTTCCAGCCGTTCCATTCTGGCTTTCACCTTCATAAGGCCAGCGTAGGCAGTGCGCAGCACGTCCTCCACGGTGTAGCCCGCCGGGAACTTGGGGATCTGGGAAATCAGCCCCAGGCGCTTGTTGGGATTGACGTAGACCTCGCCGCTGTCATAGTCCATCTGGCCGGTGAGGATGTTGAACAGCGTGGTTTTTCCGCAGCCGTTGCGGCCGAGGATCGCCACCCGCTCCCCTTCCTGAATCTCAAAGCTCAGGTTGTCCAGCAGATTCTCTCCGATCACAAAGAATTTTGTCAGATTCCTGACCTGTATATCAACCATATTCTCTCCATTTAGCCGCGTTCAATTCCTGAAAAATCCAGCATTTGCTCCAGTTCTTCCCGGGTGTATAACAAATTCAGCGCCTGCAGCATGGCGTTGGCGCTCATGTGCTCCGGCAGATTCAGCTTCTTCAGAAGCGCCCTGCGCTTCTCCCCGGCGTTGCTTCCGCCGGAAAGGCCCAACGCCATCAGATCCTGCTTGGTGATGCCCCCGGCGGAAGTCGCTTCCTCCCCCTCTATGGTGGCTCCCGCGTTTCGCAGAGCGGCGAGAATGACCTCCGGGGTCATGCCCTCCACCCCCAGCTTGCCCTCCCGGCCGGGGGCGGACTTCCGCCGTTCCTTGCCGGGGATGTCCGGGATGTAGGCGTGCTTCAGGTATTTTCCGGGGATAGCGCTTTTGATGTGGTTGCGGATGACGAAGCCCGCCCCGTCGGAATCCGTGAAGACGATCAAGCCCCGCTTTTCCGCCACCCGGCGCAGCAGCGCCATCTGCTGCTTATCCCTGAAAATACCGAATCCCGCCGTTTCCAGAATGGGGGCGTCCACCACTTGGCTGAGGGTGTTTTTGTCGTAACGCCCTTCTACCACAATGGCTTCCCTGATCTTAACCATTGCGTCCCTCCTGCGCCAGCTGCAACAGCAGCAGCTCCAACAGGCGCTCCGGGTCGTCATAGGAGGTCTTGATCTTATAATCCGTTTCCAGCACCAGCTCCGCCGCCCGGCGGCAGAACTCCGGCGTGAACCGTCTGGCTGCCTCCATGGTCTTTCTCGCGGGATAATCCTGGATGCCGCAGAGCCTTTGCAGGTCGGAGGCGTTTTTTCCGTTGTCCAGCAGCGTCCGCGCGGCGCTGACACGGCGGAAATGGTTGCCCACCGCGCCCAGGATTGCCAGCGGCTCCTGCTGCATTTTCAGCAGCTGCTGCAATTTCACCAGCGCCTGATCGAAGCGTCCGGCGCTGAGCATATCCGTCATCTGGAACACCACGGCGTCCAGCACCGGTTCGGTGACGGCGTCGATGTCGGTCTTCCGAATCTCATTTGCGCCGGAATAGGCGCAGATCTTGTCGATTTCGCCGCTGAGCGCCGTCATGGTGCCGCCGGTAATGTCGATGAGGTACAGGCACAGGTCTGTGGAAATCCGCTTGTCCAGCGCCATAAAGTGCCTTGTGACCCAAGCGGCCAAATCTTTTTGATCCTGCTTGGGAAATTCCACGATCAGCCCGGCACCGTCGATCGCCTCCCAGAGCTTTTTCAGCCGCTTGTCCGGCTTCCAGGGGATCGTCTCGTAGGTGAACACCACCGTGCAGTAATCCGGGATGTCCGATAAAATTTCCGCCATTTTGTTCCGGTCGGACTCCCCCAGCCTGAACAAGTCCACCTCGTCCACCTGCACCATGGTATGCTCCGCCATCATGGGCAGATTCTCCACGGCGTCGGCGAAGGTCTGCAAATCGAAGGTCTCGCTGTTCATCCGGTGGAAGTTGAAGGATTCCGTCAGCGCATCCAATAGCTGCTTTTTCATCTGCTCCAGATAGTGGTGCAGGAGAAACACTTCTTCCCCATGGAAAAAGTACAGCCGCCCCAAGTCCTTGCTTTTCAGCTGGGCTTTCAATTCCTGTAAATTGCCCCTGGGGGCTGGTTTTTTTGCCATGGCTTCACCTTCTGATGGTAATGGTTCCGTCCCGGTCTGTTCGGTACACCGCGCAGCCGAAATCTTCCAGCCGCCGCAGGGTCTCCGCCGCCGGGTGTCCGTAGAGATTGTCCTGGCCTACACTGATGCAGACCGTCTGCGGCCGGGCGGCGGCCAGCAGATCCTCACAGGTGGAATTTTTGGAGCCGTGATGTCCGGCAATCAGCACGTCCACCTCCGGGATTTTTCCGGCGTGGAGCAGCCTCCGCTCGCCGTAGGCGCTCCGGTCTCCCGTTATGAGTATATCACAGTTTTCCGTATCAAACAAGACGCACAGGCTGTTTTCGTTTTCGCTTCCAGTGGAATCGGTGGTGAAAATGTGCAGATTTGTCTTGCCATAGGTCAAAAGCAAATCCTGCCCGGCGTATACCACCTTTGCGTTATCAGATGTCGGCATGCCTTCTTCCGGTGGGAGGATGAGGACGTCCGCTTTCACCCGGCTTAAAAGGTTTTCCGCCGCACCGGTGTGATCCCGGTCGCCGTGGGTCAGGATCAGCCCGTCCAGCCGGGAGATACCCTGACTCAGGAGCGTTTCGGCGGCAATGTCCGCGGTTTCGGTGTCGCTGTCCCCGCCGCAGTCCACCATGTACGTCCGGCCTTCGCTTTGCAGCAGAATGCACTGCCCCTGCCCCACATCCAGCACCGTTACCCGGGTGCCGTCCAGCATCGGCTCCGCCCAGGATGCCAGAAGCGCCAGACACAGTCCCAGCGTGGCGCAGCAGAGCAGAACGCCGGGGCGGCGGCTCCGGCTCAGGAGGAACACCAGCAGCAGCGCATACACGGCCGCCAGCCAGACGGTAATATAAGGACTTCTGGTATACACCGCCGCCAAGGGGAAACCCGCCAGCGTTTTTGCCATGAACAGAACATAGCGGATCGGCCACGCAACGATTTTCCCGAGAATCATCGCCCCGGCTGTCCAGAACGCGCCCACCAGACTGACCGCCGCAAGCCCATAGAAAATGAAGCTGATGACCCACAGCGTGAGCAGGTTGGTCACCACGCCAACAAGGCTGACGGTACCAAAATACCAGGCGCTCAGCGGTGTTGTGAAAACCATGGCGCTGAGGGTGACGGACACGGAGGCAGTAAACCAGCAAATCAACGTGGGTCTGACGCCCTTCCCCTTTCCGTCCGGGAACAGAGAACCCAGCCATTTGCGGATTCCAGGCGCAAAGAGGTAGATTCCCGCCACGCTGGCAACGGACAGCTGAAAGCCCACGGACGTGATGACCAGCGGATTGCGGGTCAGCATCACCACGGCGGCAAAGGCCAGCGCCGCAGGGCCGTCGTATTCCTTGTTCAGCAGCAGCGCCGCCAGCATCAGTGCGCACATGATGCACGAGCGGCTGACCGACGGGGTAAAGCCCGCCACCGCCGCGAATAGCAGCAGCGTGGGAAAACCCACAAGGGCAGTCAGGAACCGCTTCCGGAAGGTAACGGCGGTGAGCAAAGCGAACAGAATCGACACATGCAGTCCCGAAACAGCCGCCACATGGCGAATCCCGCTGATTTTCAGGCTGGTATCCACCCCGTAGCTCAAGCCGGTGGTATCACCCAAAAGAAGCGCCTTTGCAAATGGCGCGGCGTCCTTGGGGATGCAGTCTTGCAGAATTTCCTGAATCCGGTGGCGCAGCCGCGCCGGGAGATCCCGCCAGGGCGCGCCTGCATGGGGCGAAACGGAAACCTCGTCCACCTGATAGGCCAGCAGAAAAATGCCGTTTCCCGCGTGATAGGTTCTGTTTTCCTTGGGCGTGGTGGCGCGAAAGCGGAACTGACCGGAAATCACGTCCCCGGGTTCCAGAGTCTCGTCCAAATCCAGATACGCCCGCAGACGGTAGGGCTTTCCATCCAGCTGCACCGTGCCGTCCACGCCGATACCGTATGCCGTCTCGTAGCTGTAGTCCGACGCCCGGATGACCGCGTTTGCCGTCTTCCCGTCCATCGCCCCGGCGGCGCTCAGATAAAAGCCGTCGTACAGGGTAAACCAGCCCATTCCCATGGCAAGGCCAAAAAGAATTGCGGCAACCCGCCGGAACCAAGTGTACTTTCTCCCCGCAATCGCCGCGAAAATCGTCAGCACCCCACCCGCGACTGCCAGAGCAATCCGCGCACTTCCCGTGAGGACATACGCGCACAGGCAGCAGGCCGCGCCGAAGCCCAGAGAAAACCATACCAGTTTGCGCATCCCGCCGCCTCCTGTTCACATAGTCGGAAAAGGCGCCGCCTTTGCGGCAGCGCCTTGAGAATGTTATTTCAGTTTGGAAACCACGTAATCGTCCACAATGGCAAGGGCATTGTCCACCTTGGCGACGTCCTTGCCGCCGCCCATGGCGGAGTCGGGCTTGCCGCCGCCGCTGCCGCCGCAGACGCTGCATACCTGCTTCACCAGGTCGCCGGCCTTGATGCCCCGGGCAATGGCGTCCTTGCCGCAGACGGCCAGGAAGGTGATCTTGCCCTCGTTGACCGCGGCAAGCACCGCCACCACGGAAGCGTCCTTATCCCGCAGCACGTCGCCCATCTGGCGGAGTCTGCCGGTGTCGGCGTTGGGAACGCTGGCGGTGATGACCTTCAGACCGTCCACATTGTGGGAGCCGAAGAGAATGCGGTCAATTTCGCCCACGGTCTCCTTGGCCTTGTAGGCCTCGATGGTGCGCCGCAGCTCCCGGAGCTCCTCCAGCTGCGACTGGATGCGGGAGGCCAGCTCGATGGGCTTGGTCTTCAGCTTGGCAGCCGCTTCCAGAAGCATGGTCTGGTTCCGCTCCATTCTTTCCAGGCACGCCTTGCCGGTGATGGCCTCGATCCGGCGGACACCGGAGGCGACGGAGCACTCGCTCTCGATCTCAAAGGGGCCGACCTTGGCGGTGTTGTCCAGATGGGTGCCGCCGCACAGCTCGATGGAGTAGTTGCCCATGTTGACCACACGAACCGTGCTGCCGTACTTCTCGCTGAACAGCGCAGTCGCGCCCAGAGCCTTGGCCTCGTCAATGGGCATTTCCCGGGTCACGATATTGTAGCCCTCCAGAATGGAATTCTGGACGATGGCGTTGACCTTCACCAGCTCCTCCGGCGTCAGTGCGGAATAGTGGGTGAAGTCGAAGCGCAGCCGGTCAGGCTCCACATAGGAACCCGCCTGATGCACATGGTCGCCCAGCACCGTCTGCAAAGCCTTTTGCAGCAGGTGGGTCGCGGAGTGGGCGCGCATGATGGCCTTGCGGCGCTCCACGTCGATGGAGGCCACCACAA
>ERZ808242.1947-NODE-1947-length-10150-cov-3.767509_pt1 | contig 10150 bp, 12 predicted proteins | sample MGYA00521244_ERZ808242 | MGnify/ENA primary metagenome ERZ808242 (study PRJEB31516, sample SAMN03275573) | gut metagenome | biome: mammalia-associated habitat; material: feces | host: Papio cynocephalus | place: Kenya | collected 2012-07-27 ... | reverse complement strand
GCTTGGAAAATTCCGAATGATAGGTGTCATTGCGAACCAGTGACCGATGTCACTGGTGTGGCAATCCGTTTCTCTCACTTATTTTTGACTGCTCACATCCCATGAATCAACTCCACCAGCTCCTCCATCGTCCCTGCAATCCCCACAGCCCCGGCTTCCACCATTTCTTCCACCTTCCCGTACCCCCAGCCGACGCCGATGGCGGGAATGTCGTGGGCCTTGGCTCCCAGGATGTCGTATTTTGTGTCGCCCACCATGACCATATCCGCCTTGGCTCCGCTGCTTTCCAGCAGATAGGCAATCACCGCGTCCTTGGTGCTGCGGCTGCTGTCGATGGAGGCACCGCAGATCCGATGAAAATACTTTGCGAGATCGAACCTGTTCAGAATGGTCACGGACATTTCCTCCGGCTTGGAGGTGGCCACATACAGGGTGTACCCTTCCGATTGCAGCTTTTCCAGCAGCTCCCGGATGCCGGGGTAGGGAGTGTTCTCGAACATCCCCGTGGGGATGTACCGGCTGCGATAGACCCGGATGGCCTCGTCGGTCTGATCGGCTGGCACGCCGAACCGCACGAAGGAATCGTGAAGCGGCGGGCCTACAAAGGTGCGCATGTCCTCGTAAGGCGGAATCGGCAGCCCGAAGTGCCGCAGTGCCAGGGTGGCGCAGTTGATGATCCCCTCGCCGGAATCGGTGAGAGTGCCGTCCAGATCAAATAAAACCGTCTTTTTCATATGTTAATCCTTTCCAAAACGTTTGGCATAGCCGCAGCTTCTGCACAGCGGCTCCACCGCCTGTCCCAGGGAAAAGCCGTCGCGCAGTGCCCTTGCCCTGGGGGAGGTCAGAATCTTCTCCAATGGCGTTTCCAGCAGATTTCCCAGGGAAATATCCCCCTCGTGATCCAGGCAGCAGGGTACCACCGTTCCGTCCCAGAGCACCCCGATCTGATCCCGAAGGCCGTAGCAGAACCGGATATCTTCCTCGTCCTTTCCCAAGTCCGGCCAGTCGAATTTTTCCCCGTGCTCCAGATAGACCCGATTTCCGATCCGGGTACCCTTCCGCTCCACGACCCACTGCCCGGGAAAGGCCCGGCGCATGGCGGATAAAATGACCTGATTCCGGGAATCCGCGCCGCCCCGGTTCCACAGCCGATAGATGACCAGCTTTTTCCCCTGCGCCGCCTGTCCGAAGGCAAAGCACCGCTCCAGATAGACTTCAAAGGGAACCGATAAATCATTGGCCTCGAAGGCGTGCAGTGACACATTCACCTTGTGCAGGGCAGGGGAGCGAAGCAGCCCCTCCTGCCGGTCATTCAGGAGCGTCCCATTGGTGGTGAGGATCACCCGGAACCCATTTTCACCCGCCATCTCCAGGAACCGCTCCAGCTCCGGATGGCAAAGAGGCTCCCCCATCAGGTGGAAATAGAGGAAATCCGTATAGGGTCTCAGCTCGGAAAGTACCTGGGAAAAGGTTTCCGCATGCATTCGTCCGGGTGTCCGGCCTGTGCCGGGGCAGAACCCGCAGCGCAGATTGCACAGGTTGGAGATTTCCACATATGCCTTTTGAAATCGCTTCATAGCCGTCCCCTCCTGTGTCCTCCGGGAAAGCATACCACAGCTTTGTCCCAAAAGCAATGGGTTGTTTTTTCGACGGCTTGTGCCAGAATCCTGGCTGTAATCTGCTTACATAGAGGTTATGCTATGCCCAAGCCCAAGGCACTTCACTGGGAGTTGGCAGCCCCCATGCTGTCGCTGGCTCTGCCCATCATGCTGGAGCAGTTTCTTGCCACGGCGGTGCAGCATCTTAGGGAAGCTCTGATGAAATCGGCAAGAGCTGGCGATGAGAGATTTTGGCACGAATGAAAGTTTGAAAAACCCAGGAATCCTGTAGATACCCCCAAGGGGTATGCCGCATCCGCAGGTCAGCATTCGCTGGCAGCGGCTGCGCTGCCTTTCAAGTTTTTCAAACTGCACAGTCGGGACAAAAGATCCGCTATCCAGCCGCGGGCGATTGATTCAGAGTTCCCTTAGAGGGCATGGGTCTGGTTTCCGCCTGGGTCTGCATGATCGCCCATAATCTGCTGATTTTCCTCCTTCTCACCGCCTGTTACCGTACAGGCCGCAGGAAACCTAAAAAATAATCCGAAAAACCCTTGCTTTTTGGAAAGCTCTATGATAGAATGTACCGGTCTGAAATCAAGGTGAGTCCTCTGCCGCGGCTTTGACGGCATGAACGCCTAATATTTTTAGGAGGACAAAGATATGGATTTGGTTAAGGCTCTGAACAGCCAGTACATGAAGGAGGAGCTGCCCGAGGCAAAGGTCGGCGACACCGTTCGTGTGCATGTGCGCATCAAGGAAGGTGCCCGTGAGCGTATTCAGGTGTTTGAAGGCACCGTCATCGCCCGGAAGCACGGCGGCATCGGCGAGACCATCACCGTTCGCCGGATCTCTTACGGCGTAGGCTGTGAGAAGGTCTTCCCCCTGCATTCTCCCAACGTGGCTATGATCGAGACTGTCCGCACCGGTAAGGTTCGCCGCGCGAAGCTGTACTATCTGCGTGGCCGTGCCGGCAAGGCTGCCAAGGTCAAGGAGAAGGTTTAATCCAAAGCCGGATTACCCGAAACTGGATAAGAAAAGAGGGCTGCGCCCTCTTTTTTTATTGGCTTTTTCCGGGATTTGTGATATAGTAACCATAAATTGTTCCGATGGGGGGGAAGGAGAAAAACGCCATGGCCTCCAAAAAGAAAACCGAGCAGCGCACGGGGAAGCAGTCCCTGGTGCTGTATGTCCACGACCTTCTGTATATGCTGGCGGCGATCATGCTGGTGTTTCTCGTTTTCTTCCGGGTGATCGTGGTGACCCAGAATTCCATGTACGATACCCTCTGGGACGGGGACTATCTGCTGTTGGTCAGCGAGACCTTCTGCGGCGAACCCAAACAGGGGGACATTGTGGTTGTCAGCAAGCAGAGCTTTGAAAATGGAAAGCCCATCGTCAAGCGGGTCATCGCCACCGAGGGTCAGCAGGTGGACATCGATTTTGAGGAAGGAATCGTCTATGTGGATGGAGAGCCTCTGGAGGAACCTTATCTCAAGCAGCTGACCACAAACGACGAGGGAACGGTGTTCCCTCTGACCGTGGCGGAGGGCTGCATTTTTGTGCTGGGAGATAACCGGGCGGTGTCCCTGGACAGCCGGAGTCCGCGGATTGGCCAGATCGACCGGCGGGAGGTGCTGGGCAAGACGGTATTTCTGATCCTTCCTGGCACCCACCACGGGGAACGCTCCCGGGATTTTTCCCGCGTTGGGCTTATTTCAACAACAACGGAGTAATAAAAAATGAATCATACAGACGCGAAACTGAATATCCAGTGGTACCCCGGCCATATGACCAAGACCCGGCGGCAGATCGAGGCAGACCTGAAGCTGGTGGACGCGGTGTGCGAGATCGTGGATGCCCGGATTCCCATATCCAGCCGGAACCCGGACATCGATGCCATCTGCGGCGGCAAGCCCCGGATCCTGGTGCTGAACCGGATGGATTTGGCCGACCCGGAGGCCACGAAAAAATGGGCGGCCTACTTCCGGGAGCGGGGCATGAGCGTCATCGCCACGGACTGCAAAAGCCGCAGGGGCATTTCGGACTTCACCCCGGCGGTTCGCCGAGCCTGCGCGCAGAAGCTGGAGCGGGACGCGAAACGGGGCATGAACCGGCCTTTGCGGGTCATGGTGGTGGGCATTCCCAACGTGGGAAAATCTACCCTCATCAACCAGATTTCCGGCCGGAAGGGTGCCAAGGCGGAGAATCGTCCCGGCGTGACCCGGGGCAAGCAGTGGGTCAGCGTGGACGCGGGACTCCAGCTGCTGGACACTCCGGGTATTCTCTGGCCGAAATTTGAAGACCCCAAGGTGGGTATGATGCTGGCCTACACCGGGGCGGTGAAGGAAAACGTCATCGACCTGGAGGAGCTGGCCTGTTTCTTAATGACCCTGCTGCACAAGCACTACCCCAAGGCTTTGCTTGACCGCTACCAGGTGGAGGCACCGACGGACACGCCCGGCTGGGAGCTTCTGGAGCTGGCCGGCCGGAAGCGGGGCTACCTGGTTTCCGGCGGCGAAGTGAACCTGGAGCGGATGGCGCGGGTGCTGCTGGACGAGTTCCGGGGAGGCAAGCTGGGGAAATTTACCTTGGAAATGCCGGAGGATTTACAATGAGCGAACTGACCATGTGGGAAATTGAGGATGCCCAGGATTGCGAGATGATCTGCGGCGTGGATGAAGCGGGTCGGGGGCCGCTGGCGGGGCCGGTGTGCGCCGCGGCGGTGATTTTGCCGAAGCACCTGCAAATTCCGGGGCTGACGGACAGCAAGAAGCTGTCGGATAAAAAGCGGCGGGAGCTGTTCCCGCTGATAAAGGAGCAGGCCATTGCCTTCGGCATTGGCCTTGCTTCCGAAGCGGAAATTGACGAAATCAACATTTTGCAGGCTACGTTTCTGGCTATGCGCCGGGCTTTGGAGCAGCTGCCCGTGAAACCGGAGCTGGTGCTCATCGACGGCAACCGGGAGACGGATTTCGGCCTGCCGGTGAAGACCGTGGTCAAGGGAGACAGCCTCAGTGCCAACATCGCGGCGGCTTCCATCCTTGCCAAGGTCACCCGGGACGACATCCTGCTGGAGCTGGCGAAAACTTACCCACAGTACGGCTTTGACATTCATAAGGGCTACGGCACCCAGGCTCACTATGGGGCTCTGCGCCAATTTGGCCCCTGTCCCATCCACCGGAAAACCTTCCTGAAAAAATTCTATGGGGAAAAATAATCTGACCGGTGCCTGGGGGGAAGCCCTGGCGGCGGAATACCTGCGCAAAAAGCGTTATGAGATTCTGGCCTCTGGCTACCGCTGCCGGTTTGGCGAAATCGATTTGATCGTGAGAAGCCGGAAATTTCTGGTTTTTGTGGAGGTCAAGCTGCGGAAATCGGCGGATTTTGCCCGAGCCAGAGAATTTGTGGACGACCGGAAGCAGGAGCGCCTGCGCACCACCGCCGCCATGTACTTAGCCCAGAACCCGACGGAGCTTCTCTGTCGGTTTGATGTGGTCGAAATCTACGCTCCGGAAGGGATGGAGACCCGACACCCGGAAATCAATCATCTGGAGGATGCCTTTCAATGAACGTGCCTGTTTTTGACTTTCACTGCGACTGTGCCTTCAAGCTGCTGGGGGACGACCGGAACCAGGCGGGGAGCCTGCGGAAAAACGGGAATCACATCGACCTGGAGCGGGCAAAGGCCCTTCCGGGCTACGCCCAGTGCTTCGCCTGCTTTACCACCTCGGAGAAAGCGGTGGTGGGGAATTTGTCTCCCGTCGTACTTTTCGAGCGGGAGCTTGCCACCATCCAGCGGGAGGTGGACAGCAGCAGTGACCGCATCGCCATTGCCTATACCCCGGCGGAAATCGAGGAAAACCGGCAAAATGGCAAAATGTCCGCCATTTTGACCCTGGAGGGCACCACGGGCATCGGCTACAACCCGGAGCTTCTAGAGGATCTGCATACCATCGGCTTCCGGATCACCAGCCTTGGTTGGAATGAAAAGAACCCTCTCACCGGCTCCAACGTCACCGGCGGCGGTCTCACCGACTTAGGCCGGGTCTACGTCCGGGAGGCGCAAAGGCTCGGCATGGGCATTGACGTGAGCCACATCAGCGATGAGGGCTTCTGGGACATTCTGAACATCACCCAGGCTCCCATCATCGCCACCCATTCCAACAGCCGGGCGGTGTGCGGCCATAAGCGGAATCTGACGGACGATATGTTCCGGGCGATCTGCCAGACCGGCGGTGTGGCGGGCTACAATTTCTGCCGGGATTTTACGGGGGAAAACGCCAATTTAGACACCGTCTGCGACCATATTCTCCATTTCCTGGAGCTGGATCCGGAGGGGGAGCACATTGCCCTGGGCGGCGACCTGGACGGGGTGGAGCATACCCCCGATGGCTTCGAGGGCGTTCAGAGCTATCCGGCTCTGGCTGACCGGCTGGAAGAGCGGGGTCTGACAGAAGGGCTGATCCGGAAGGTTTTCTGGGAAAACGCCCTGCGGGTTCTGAAAAATTTCTGACGAAAAATCGGGAAACCGCAGGAAATGCCTGAGGATTCCGGCGGATGCCCTCGCATTTGTTCATATTTTATTGATAGACATCCCCCTGGGACTGTGATAGAATGTGCTGGGAAAAACTGCCGGAGGGAGGGACGCTATGCTGTACATGACCACGCGCAATGACCGGGAGGTGTACACCGCCCAGCGGGTGCTGGAAACGGCAGCTGGCCCGGAGGGGGGAAGGTTCCTTCCTTACCGGCATCCGAAAATGCCCCGGCAGACCTTCGAGGCACTGGCGAAAAAGCCCTTCGCCGGACGGATCGCCTGGCTGCTGAACCACCTGTTCGGCAGCCAGTGCAGCCTCTGGGATGTGGAGTTCGCCGTAGGCCGCAGCCCCGTCCGGCTGGTGAGCCTTGGCTCCCGGCTGTACCTGGCGATGACCTGGTTCAACCCGGGCTGGGATTACGACACCATGGCCGCTTCTCTGTCCAGACTTCTGGGCGTGGAGAAGCCGGCAGGGTGGGTGCGCATTGCTCTGCGCGCCTCTGTCCTTATGGGAATTTGCACGGAGCTGTGCAACTTAGGTGTGACGAATCCGGCCGTTTCTGTGCTTTCCGGTGACTTTTCCGCCCCGATTGGAGCCTTTTATGCCAGGCAGTGGGGTGCGCCCATTGGCGAAATTCTGTGCTGCTGCAATGAAAACAACGAAATCTGGAACCTGTTCAGCCACGGCCAGATGCGCACCGACGGGGTGAGCGTCCCCACGATCCTCCCCCAGGCGGACGTGGTCGTGCCCCCGGAGCTGGAGCGGCTGATTTACGAGGCCGGAGGCTGTGACGAGGTGGCGCGCTACCTGGACGCTTGCCGCCGGGGAGCCGCTTACGCACCCTGCGACGAGGTTCTGTCAAAGCTTCGCCAGGGGATGGCCGTCAGCGTGGTCAGCTCGGAGCGGACGCTGCAGACCATTTCCGGGGTTTACCGAACCTGCGGCCATATTCTGGATCCCGCCGGAGCACTGGCCTACGCCGGGCTTATGGACTACCGGGCCAGAACCGGCCGGGCAGGCTGGGCGGTGATTTTGTCAGACACCAGCCCCAGACACAGCCTGGATATCACCGCGAAAGCGTTGGGAATGACCCAAAAAGAACTGGAAAACCGCATTATTTGAAGGATTGGAGGTGCGTTTTTGGCACTTTATACCATTGGGGATTTACACCTGTGCCTGGGCGCGCCGAAGCCCATGGACGTGTTCGGCGGAGCCTGGGTGGGCTATATGGATAAGCTCAGGGAGGGGATGAAGGTCATCCGACCAGAGGATACCACGGTGCTCCTGGGGGATTTAAGCTGGGCTCTGGACTTAGAAGGAGCCAGGCTGGACTTTGCCTGGATGAACGAGATTCCCGGCCGAAAGATCATCGTAAAGGGAAATCACGACTACTGGTGGAGTACAGCGGCGAAATTCCGGAAATTCTGCCAGGAAAACGGCTTTTCCGACCTGGAGCTCCTGAATAACAACGCCTATGAATACGAAAATGTTGCCCTGTGCGGCACCCGTGGCTGGTTTTTTGAGGAGGACAGAAGCGGCCACCACGACGAGAAGGTCTTCCGCCGGGAGCTGATGCGGCTGGAAGCTTCCTTAAAGGCGGCGGGGGAGAAGCCAAAAATCGTATTTTTACATTACCCGCCCCGATACAAGGGCTACGAATGCCCGGAAATTCTGGAATTGCTTGCCAAATATGAGGTGCGCCGGTGCTTTTACGGTCATCTGCACGGCGGAAGCCACAAGCTTGCCATGGAGGGACAGTGGGATGGGGTGGAATTTCGCCTGGTTTCGGCGGATTATCTGGGATTTCACCCCTATCGCGTAATTTAAGGCAACAGCGCACAATTTGAAAAGAAGACGCAGCCAGGATTTTTATCCCAGTTCAAAGTTTGGAAAATGGAGGAATACTGTATGTATTTCCCATTTTTCAAGCTGAGGAAATGGGGTAAAAAGACAGCTGAGGCTCGCAGACACAATTGCGCGGTGTTGCCTTCATAAAAGAAATTTCTGAAAAACTATGGACAAAAGCCGCATATTTTGATAGAATGGTTCGGCTATGAAATTATATATAGAATGGTATCGCCCTGCGAGCCAATTTAGGAGGACAACAACCGATGAACGTAAAGAACATTGAAAGAAACGGCAACGAGGCCACCATCGTGGTGGAAATCGACAAGGATCTGATGGAGACCGGCATCAACAAGGCTTACCTGAAGGCTCGCAAGCAGATTCTGGTACCCGGCTTCCGGAAGGGCAAGGCTCCCCGGAAGATGATCGAGGCTCTGTACGGCGCTCACGTTTTCTATGAAGACGGCCTGGAGGAAATTTTCCCTGAGGTTTATGACTTCGCCGTGGCCAAGCAGGATAGCTTCAAGGCCATCGGCCGTCCCAGCCTGACCGATATGAAGATCGCCGACGACGGCTCCGTCACCCTGACCCTGACCACGGAGGTTTACCCTGAGGTCACTCTGGGTCAGTACAAGGGTCTGGAGGTTGAGAAGACCGAGGCTACCGTCACCGATGAGCAGGTTCAGGCCGAGCTGGATCGGATGGCGCAGAATGTTGCCTCCACCGAAACCGTTGACCGGGCCGCGCAGATGGGCGACACCGCCAACATCGACTTCGAGGGCTTCGACAACGGCGTGCCCTTTGACGGCGGTAAGGGCGAGAACTTCGACCTGAAGCTTGGCTCCGGCCAGTTTGTTCCCGGCTTTGAGGAGCAGATCGTGGGCATGACCGCCGGCGAGGAGAAGGACATCGACGTCACCTTCCCGGAGGACTACCACAAGGAGCTGGCCGGTAAGGCTGTCGTCTTCCACGTCAAGCTGAACAAGGTCACTGTGACCACCGTGCCGGAGATGGACGATGAGTTTGCCAAGGATGTTTCCGAGTTCGACACTCTGGAGGAGCTGAAGGCCGACATCCGGACCAAGGCTCTGGAGCAGGCTCAGAAGCAGGCCGATTCCGCCTTCGAGACTGCCTGCGTGGAGAAGGCTGCCGAGAACACCACCGTAGATATGCCCAAAGCTCTGGTGGAGAATGAGCTGGACGTTCAGATGGAGCGGTTCGGCTATCAGCTGCAGATGAGCGGCTACTCCATGGAGCAGTACGCCAAGATGATGGGCGGCGACGTGAACACCATGCGCAACGCCTTCCGTCCCGCCGCCGAGAAGCAGGCCAGGATCACCGTCACCCTGGAGGCCATCGCCAAGGCTGAGGGCCTGACTGCCACCGACGAGGAGATCGAAGAGGAGATCAAGTCTCTGGCCAAGCAGTATGAGCTGGACGAGGCCAAGGTCAAGGAGATGGTTCCCGCCGAGGAGCTGACCGGCAGCCTGGTGACCCGGAAGGCCATCAAGCTGATCGTGGATTCCGCCGTGGCCGTGGCTCCCAAGGCCCAGGAAAAGGCTGAGGAGAAGACCGAGGGCTGATATCCCGTGTACTAACCATCAGGGAAACCGGTGATGCGCCGGTTTCCCTGATTTCCCCGGAATAACTTTCTCCTGGGATGGCTAGAATGTTCCGTATCAAATCCCTTGAAAGGAGACATTACCATGAGTTTAGTTCCCTATGTTGTTGAGCAGACCAGCCGCGGCGAGCGCAGCTATGATATTTTTTCCCGTCTGCTGAACGACCGCATTATTTTCCTGTCCGAGGAGGTCAATGACACCACCGCAAGCCTGATCGTGGCACAGCTTTTGTACCTGGAGGGCCAGGATCCGGAGAAGGATATCAGCTTTTATATCAATTCTCCCGGTGGCTCCGTCACCGATGGCATGGCCATTTATGATACCATGCAGTATATCAAGTGCGATGTAGCCACCATCTGCGTGGGGCTGGCGGCCTCCATGGGCGCGTTTCTGCTTAGCTCCGGCACCAAGGGCAAGCGGATGGCTCTGCCCAACGCCGAGATCATGATCCACCAGCCCTCCGCGGGCACTCAGGGTCAGATCACGGATATGGCCATCCACATGAAACGCCTGCAGACCATCAAGGAGCGGATGAACCGGATTC
>ERZ808242.1946-NODE-1946-length-10152-cov-4.760622_pt1 | contig 10152 bp, 11 predicted proteins | sample MGYA00521244_ERZ808242 | MGnify/ENA primary metagenome ERZ808242 (study PRJEB31516, sample SAMN03275573) | gut metagenome | biome: mammalia-associated habitat; material: feces | host: Papio cynocephalus | place: Kenya | collected 2012-07-27 ... | reverse complement strand
GTGGAAATCTCCCTTTGAGGTCTTTTGGGGTGTTGCACTTGCTTGACAATCTGCCGACATCCCCCTAAAGGCTAAGGGGGACTCTTAGTTGTGTGCCTAACGGCACGAAAATTAAATAAAAATTTAATTGAGTCTAATATCTACCATCTAATGTCTAATATCTAGTATGAGGGGTATTTATCTAATGTCTAGAAATTCATCCTGCAAATTTCTTTTCTCTGTTTTTAAGAGTGATAATATATGCGACATAAACCGCCGCAAAAGTGAGAAGCCATGAAATAGGATAGGATATCATCAGACCCGCAAAGGAATGGTACTGAGGCATTGAAAAGACGGTATAAATCCAGACTATACGCATGACGCAGACGCCGACGATTGTGATTACCATAGGAATGACCGAGGAGCCTATACCGCGCATAGAGCCTGTAACGACATCCATTATTCCGCAGAGGAAATAAGGAATTAAAATATATTTCATTCTTTCCATTCCGAAATTTATGGCAGAAGCGGAATCATGAATATAAATGCCGAGCAGGGGTCTGCCGAAAAAGTAGATAAGACAGCCTGTAAGCAGACCTACTGCCGAGACGGTCAAAAGGCAGGTATTATTGATCTTTTTAACCCTTTTTAAATCGCCTGCGCCGTAATTCTGACCGCAGAAATTAAGAGAGGTTTGCTGGAAAGAGTTCATTGCGACATAGCAAAATCCCTCAAGGCTTGAGGCGGCGGCAGAGCCCGAAATATGCGCTGTACCGAAAGAATTTATAGACGACTGAATAAGAACATTTGAAATTGCGAAAAGTGAATTTTGCAGACCTGCCGGAACGCCTATTTTAATAATTCTTACTAAAGCCGTTTTTTTAATTTTCATTTTTTTGAAATCAAGGCGGCAGACATCGTTTCTTTTTGAAAGAGCAATAAGAACAAGCACCGCGCTGACACCCTCAGAAATTATCGTTGCAAGGGCGACTCCTGCGACATCCATATTGAAAGCGGCTACAAAAATAACATTGAGAATTACATTCAGCACGCCCGAAATGCTTAAGAAAATCAGCGGCGATTTGGTATCTCCCGCGGCACGCAGAACAGCCGAGCCGAAATTATAGAGCATACTGAAAATCATACCCGAAAAATAAATTTTCATATAAACGGACGAGAGCGACAGCAGTTTTCCCGCAGGTGTTCCCATAAGCTCAAGAAATGTTTTTGAAAAAGCAACGCCGATAACCGAAAGAATCGCTCCGCCGATAAAAGCGACGGGAATTGCTGTATGAACGGTTTGGGAAGCGGCCTGTGAATCTCCTGCGCCCAGACACTGAGCGACAATAACGCCTGCGCCTACCGAAAGCCCGATAAAAAGGTTTACTATAAGGTTAGTAAGAGACGCAGTAGCGCCGACGGCGGCAACAGAATCACTGCCCGAAAAAAATCCTACAACTATCAGATCCGCGGCATTAAAAAGCAGCTGCAAAATGCCCGTAAGAATTATAGGAATAGTATAAATTATGATATTTTTAAGAACGGGGCCGTTCCTTATATCCAATGCACCTGTTTTCATAAAATCCTCCGAAGCATTTTAATTGTTCTATTATTATACAACATATTTTCTTAATTTCAATACCTATGAAAGAAATAAAAATCTCCAACCTAAAAGTCGGAGATTTTTGTTGTTTTTATAAAGCTTTAGTCGACTACTACAACAGAGCCCTGATATTTTTCTTCAACGAATTTCTTTACCTTTTCGCTCTTTAAAGCCTTTGCGAGAGCTTCAACGATAGGAGCCTTTTCATTGCCCTTTTTAACTACGAGGACATTTGCATAGGTCTGAGCGGCGGTTGAGTCGGCGTCTTCAATAGCAAGAGCGTCCTTAACCTTAAGGCCTGCGTTCATTGCATAGTTTCCGTTGATTACGGCGATTGCATAATCGTTCATATATTTTGTAATCATATCTGCGGCAAGCTCAACGATTTCATAGTTATGAGGATTGCTTTCGATATCATTCTTGGTGGAAGTGATGCTTGTGGAATCCTTAAGCTTTATGAGTCCGTTTGCGTCGAGGAGCAAAAGTGCACGGGCTTCATTGGTTGTATCATTCGGAACGGCAATCTTTGCGCCGTCGGGAATTTCGGTTAACGACTTGCTTGTTCCCGCATAAATTCCGAGAGGCTCATAGTGAATTTTAGCAACGGATACAAGGTGAGTATTCTTGCTCTGATTGAATTCCTCAAGGTAAGGGGTGTGCTGGAAGAAGTTTGCATCAACATCGCCGCTTTCGGTAGCGGTGTTCGGGATTACATAGTCGGACATGGTCTTAATCTTAAGAGTATATCCGTCTTCAGCCATAATATCCTTGCACTGCTCGAGCATTTCGGCATGGGGGGTTGCGGTTGCGGCTACTGTAATAGTTTTAGCCGAGCTTAAATCTTTTTCTTTTTTGCTGCCGCAGCCTGCAAATGCGAATGCGCTTAAAGCTACAGCAAGAGTGAGTGCGATAATTTTTTTCATAAAAATTACTCTCCTTTTTATTATTTTCTTATTCTCTTATCGCAGCGTTTAGCAACTGCGCTTAAGACTACCTGCATGATCTGAACGATCACTATAAGCAATACCGATGAGAAATACATGATATTACTGTTAAACCTATGAAGTCCGAATTCAACCGCGACCTGTCCGAGACCGCCGCCGCCTATCAGATATGTCATAGGAGTATAACCTAAAATTGTGGTGATTGCTATTGCCGAGCCGATAATCAGCGACGGCATAGCCTCCGGAATCAATACCTTTCTTATAATCTGCATATTTGTCGATCCCATTGACTGAGCCGCTTCAATAACGCCTGTATCGACCTCTTTGAACGAGGACTCAATCATTCTCGCAACAAACGGAGCTGCCGCGATAATAAGATAGATTATAAATGCGTCGTCACCGATTCCCGTTCCAATAAGGAAGGTTGCGATAGGCTGTGACATAACAAGAAGAATTATAAACGGCACCGAGCGCAGAATATTTACTATAAATCCGACGATTGCGTTTACGGGTTTATTCGGAAACAGGCTGTCGGACGAGGTACAGTAAAGAATAACGCCGAGCGGGATACCGATAAGGTAGGAAACAAGGGTACTGATAAGTGTGATTTTAAGGGTGAGGAAAATTGCTTCTAAATATGTAGAGGTCATTCCGTTGCCGAAGGTATTTTCAATGAAAGAGGAAAATCCGTCGGCAGTTAAGGTCAGCAAGCTATTCATTTAATTTTCCTCCTCAAAATTTATATTATGCGATTTAAGATACTCAATGGCTCTTTGCGCGTCCTTTTCATCGGACGGGAGACCTATAAGCATCTGTCCGTAAGCCGTGCCGTTGATATCCTTTGTATCGGCGCCTAAGATATTGACCGCCGTATGACATTCTAAAGCAAGATTTGAAATAATAGGCTCAAAGGTCGACCTGCCGTCAAACACGATTCTGATTTTCCTGCCGCCGGTAATACTGCTTACCGCTCTGCTCTGCGGCAAAATAAGCTCTTTTGCGGTTTCTGATTTAGGAGACAGGAAAACTTCACTTACAAGTCCGCTTTCCTGCATTTCGCCGTGATTTAAAACTGCAACCTTATTGCAAATTTTTTCGACAACCTTCATTTCATGGGTGATAACAACAATCGTTACTCCCAATTCTTCATTTATCTTTTTAAGAAGATTTAAAATCGAAGCCGTGGTATTAGGGTCAAGCGCGCTTGTCGCCTCATCGCAAAGAAGAATTTTAGGGTCGGTAGCCAGCGCTCTTGCAATTGCAACCCTTTGCTTCTGACCGCCCGAAAGCTGAGAGGGATAAGCCTTTTCCTTATCGGCAAGGTCTACTATTTTTAAAAGCTCCCTTGCCTTTTTTAAAGCCTGTGTTTTAGGAACCCCTGTTATTTCAAGCGGATAGCAGACATTTTTTATTACGCTTCTCTGTGACAGGAGATTAAAGCCCTGAAATATCATTGAGATTTTATGTCTTATTTCTCTAAGCTGTTTTTTATTAAGCTTTGTGATATCCGTTCCGTCGATAAGCACGCTTCCCGAGGTCGGAATTTCAAGAAGATTGATACATCGTACCAAAGTTGATTTTCCTGCGCCCGAAAGACCGATTATTCCGTAAATATCCCCGTCCTCAACGGTAAGCGAAATATTTTTTACCGCTTCGACCGTATCGCTTTGAGTTTCAAAGGTTTTACAGACATTTTTTAGTTCAATCAATTTTTTATTCCCCTTTGCATAAAAAAATCCGAGAGAATATCGCTGATATCTCTCGGACGAAAACTCACAGGTCAAAAGAAGTGCAAAGATTTAACAATCTTTATTCAAGGCACGACAAACCGACCCGCACGCACAAAACGCCCGAGAAGAAAACATTCGACCACAGCGGAAGTTACATCTTACCAACTGTTCAAAATAGTTTTTCATATCTTCGTACCTCGCTTTCTTCTTAATACGGTTGCTATTATAGCACCTTAAAACATACTTGTCAAGTATTTTTTTAATTTTTTAAGCTTTGCAGCGGAGCAGGTATCTTTCCTGCCCTGTCAATAAACTTTTTAGAGCTGCTTTTAAGGTTAATATCCATAATCGGAGCAGAGCCGAGAAGTCCGCCGAAGGAAAGCTCTTCTCCTGCCTTTTTGCCTACTGCCGGAATAAGGCGGACAGCGGTGGTTTTGGTATTTACCATACCTATTGCCGCCTCATCGGCAATGACTGCGGAAATTGTTTCGGCAGGCGTATCTCCCGAAACCGCAATCATATCAAGACCTACCGAGCAAACGGCTGTCATAGCCTCAAGCTTTTCTATTTTAAGATTGCCCGACCTTGCCGCGGCTATCATTCCCGCGTCCTCTGATACGGGGATAAACGCACCCGAAAGGCCGCCTACCGAAGAGGAAGCCATAACGCCGCCTTTTTTAACCGCGTCATTAAGCAGAGCAAGCGCCGCAGTCGTTCCGTGAGTACCGCAGTTTTCAAGTCCCATTTCCTCTAAGATATGAGCGACGCTGTCGCCGATAGCAGGCGTCGGAGCCAAAGACAGGTCGACAATACCGAAAGGAACGCCGAGTCTTTTTGACGCCTCGGTACCGACAAGCTGACCCATTCTTGTGATTTTAAACGCGGTTTTCTTTATAACCTCAGCAACCTCGCCGAGATCGCCGTCAGGACACTTTTTAAGAGCTGAATGAACAACACCCGGGCCTGAAACTCCGACATGAACAACACAATCGGGCTCTCCCACACCGTGGAACGCTCCCGCCATAAACGGATTATCCTCAGGCGCATTACAGAAAACAACAAGCTTTGCGCAGCCTATGCAGTCTCTGTCCGCAGTCGCCTCGGCGGTCTGTCTTATAATCTGTCCCATAAGCTTTACCGCGTCCATATTTATACCGGCCTTAGTTGAGCCGATATTAACGGAAGAGCAGATATTATTTGTAACGCTCAGCGCTTCGGGGATTGATTTTATAAGCTCAAGATCTCCTGCCGAAAAGCCCTTATGGACGAGGGCTGAATATCCGCCGATAAAATTAACTCCTGTTGCGTCAGCCGCCCTTTGGAGAGTTTTTGCAAAAATAACAGGATCGGCCTTCTTAGAAGCGGCGGCAATCATTGCGATAGGGGTTACGCTTATTCTTTTATTTATGATCGGAATACCGTATTCCTTTTCTATATCGCAGCCTGTTTTAACAAGGTTTCCCGCTTTTCTTGTTATTTTCTCGTAAATCTTATCGCAGGCAACCTTAGCGTCGGCATCTATACAGTCAAGCAGGGATATACCCATAGTAACCGTTCTGATGTCAAGATTATCGTGGTCAATCATATTGACCGTTTCCATTATATCCTTAATATCTATCATGAAACAAGCCTAACCTTTTTTAAATTCTGTGCATGGACTTAAAGATATCCTCATGCATTACATGGATTTTAAGACCCAAGCTGTCGCCGAGCTTTTTAAGTCTGTCAGAAAACTCAGGGAAGCCGCAGTTAAGCTTTTCAATATCTGTAAGCATAACCATTGCAAAAAAATCCTGCAGGACCGACTGAGTGATATCGACTATATTTACACCGCATTCGGCGCACTCCTTGCTGACCTTGGAGATAATTCCCACATTATCGTTTCCGACGACCGTTATAACTGTTCTTTTCATTTTGATTTTCCTCACTTAATCTCTTCTTTTTCATTATCGGTGCATCCCGACTGAACGATATTTTTCATTACATGGAGCGTAAGCGCGCAGACAGCTGTAGCCGCAGCGGCAACCCAGAACGGCATATAAAAATATCCGGAAAACAGCAATATGACTGTTATTATTATCATACAAACGGATATGAAAAAGAGCAACGAAACATTTTCACTTTCAAAAACCTTATCTGCGAGCAGATTTAAAAGCAGCTTTCTGAATTTTATCAGCACTGCCATAGCAATCGGAACACAAGGGTAGAATGTGAGCATTATTATCTTTGAAAGTCTCGGCAGGTACTCCGGACAATTTCTTATCTCAACATACCACATAATTATAAACGGAACCGTAAAAACAAGAACCGCGAGACTTACCATTAAAACATAAGTCAGCACCAAGGAAACCTTAACCGATTTTTTATGCTTCAGCATTCTTCTAAGCCTCCTGAAATTTCGTTATTTAAAATTATACTACAATTAAACATTATTTTCAAGTATATATGTCGGTGAATGTCGCACGGCTGGGTCTTACCTTAAAAACCGTCAGCCGAAATGGCTGTCAAAACTTAACGGAGGGAGACCGCTTAAAATGGAAAACGAAGAAAAGATATTCTATTCCACGCTTAAAGCCTTACTTGATCAGAAGCTGACCGCAGCGGAAAGGCAGTCGCTTTACGACGAAGGGTTCAAAATTAAATCCCCAACAAGAAAAGCCGCGATAATGGTAGCGCTGTACAAGAAGGCGGCGGCAGGCGATCTCTCCGCTATCAAGGAGCTCATCAACATAGCCTCTTCGGGAGAGCAGGAAAAAAACAACGGAGTACAAGCGGTGATGTTTATTGACGATATCTGAAATAAGATTATCCGAAGCCGTCGGCCGAGGCTACGGAGATTTCTGGAACTGCAAAAAGCGTTACCGCGTACTTAAAGGCGGAAAGGCCTCGAAAAAAAGCACTACAACGGCGCTTAATTTCATCTACAGGCTCATGAAATACGAAAAGAGCAATCTTTTGGTTGTAAGAAAGGTTATGAACACTCATAGGGATTCGACCTTTGCGCAGCTTAAGTGGGCGCAGGAGAAATTGGGCGTTTCGCATTTATGGCAGAACACGGTCTCGCCCATGGAGATGACCTATCTGCCGACAAAGCAGAAAATAATATTCCGCGGATTTGACGATGTCCTTAAAATCGCATCCACCACAGTGCCGAAAGGATATCTTAATTTTGTATGGATAGAGGAAGCCTTTGAAATTTCGGACGAAGCCGATTTTGACAAGCTTGATCTTTCCGTTCCGCGCGGAAAAATTCCCGAAGATTTATTTAAGCAGACGACTGTCACTTTTAATCCTTGGAGTGAAAATCACTGGCTTAAAAAACGATTTTTTGACCAAAGGGATGAAAATACTGCAACCTTTTCAACAAATTATCTGATAAATGAGTTTTTGGACGAAACAGATAAGAAAATCTTTGAAAGCATGAAGAAGAACAACCGCAGAAAATATGAGGTGGCAGGGCTGGGTAACTGGGGAATTGCCGAGGGACTTGTTTATGAAAACTGGTCTGTAGGCAGACCCGAAATTCCTTTTGACGAGGAATACAAATGGAAAAGCTTTTTCGGGCTTGATTACGGTTACACAAACGACCCTACGGCATTCATTGCTTTCAAAGCAAATCCGGAGGACAAAAAGCTTTATATATTTGATGAGTTCTACAAAAGAAAAATGCTGAACTGCGATATTGCCGAGGAAATAATCAGACACGGTTACGCAAAGGAGCGAATCCGAGCCGACAGCGCCGAGCCGAAGTCAAACGACGATTTAAAGCGGCTCGGGATTATGAGAATAATGCCATCGGTAAAAGGACCGGACAGTATATTAAACGGTATATCGTCAATCAGCGAATATGAAATAATTGTCGACCCGAAATGTCAGAACATGATCTTTGAGCTTTCAAGCTATGTTTATGACACTTCCTCAGGCAATTCAAAAGCCGCCGTGCCGAAGGACGAAAACAATCACCTTTGCGACGCCATGCGTTATGCGTTTGAGGATGTGAAATATTTTCACCCGAGGATTCAAGACGGCACAAGAGCCCCGAACCGCTCGGCGATAAAGGGCTCGGATTTTACAGGAGGTTGGAACGGATGAGCTTATGCTTTTTATTTATTTTCGGCGGCTTTGCGTTTACGGTCGGTTACCTTGTCGGCTGTACTGCGGGCGGCGGTCCGAAAAAGAAAAAAGAGGTTATCAGAACCGATGAAGGATGTATTGTAAACGAATACATTGATTTTTTAAATTATGACGGTACGATCTCTCACAAGGACGCATAAAAACACTCAGTGTGACACTTACGGCAGAAAGGAGAAAGCGATGAAAGAAAATTCAGAAAACAGCAAGGAAATCAAAGTCCCCGTTAAATTCAATCACAGGACCTATACGCTAAGCTTAGAGGACGCTTCGGTTTTTGCGCAAAAGGGCATGAAATACGATATGATTTCATCGGATTACGACAGACTTAAAGCTTTAGCGGCAGGAAAGAAAAGCTCGGTTCCCGTTTTTTTGGCGGAGCTTGAAAAGGAAGGCTTAAATTCAAGGATAGAAGAGCTAAAGGAAAAATGCGGAGGAGACGAGGATTTTGCAAGGCACATAGCCGAGCTTGAATTAAAGGAATCGGACAGCGACCCTTTAGGAGAAATAAAGAAATATTTCCCCTCTGTAAAGGATATCTCTTCACTGCCGGCAGAGGTCACCGAAAGGGCCGAGACCAGAGGCAGTAATTTACTTGACGAATTTCTGCGCTACAGAGCGGAAATGAATTTAAAAAAGAAACAGGGCGCGGATTTTTTCAGCGCCGCCGAAAATTCAAGCACTGGCTCTTTAAAGGAAGCGGAAATCGATTCAGGCACCGCCTCGGCGGAATTTATAAAAGGACTCTGGGGCGAATAAACAAGCCCTAAAAAGAAGAAGGAGAAAATTATTATGTCAATCAATTCAACAGAAAACGCAATAAGATATTCAGACGAGCTTGACAATATGTTCAGGCAGAAGAGTGCCACGGGATTTTTTGCAGACAATGCTCTTGCGACAAAATTCGTAGGTGCGAAAACGGTTATAATCCCCGATGTTGACTTTCAGGGTCTTGCAGACTATGACAGAGACACCGGCTTTTCAAGAGGCGCTATAACCGTAAGCAACACCTCTTACACCATGAAGATGGACCGCGCGCGTTCTCTTCAGATAGACAGAGAGGATATGGACGAGACAGGCATTGCAAATCTCGCGGGAAAAATTCTCGGAGAATATGTCCGCACAAAGGTTGTTCCCGAATGCGACGCTTATGTTCTTTCAAAGCTTGCAGGTCTTGCGGTAAGCCGCAGCAACATTGTTGACGGCGACGCCTCAAAGCCCTACGATACCCTTTGCAAGCTTATAAACAAGGTCCGCGAGGCGGCAGGCTTTGACGAGGAGCTTGTAGCCTTTATAAACGGCGGAATGTACGCCGCTCTTGAAAATTCAAATGAAATTTCAAGAATGATCACCGTTTCCGATTTTAAGCAGGGCGATATCAATTTAAAAGTAAAATCCATTAACGGAGTAGCTCTTATTCCTGTTGTTTCGGAAAGAATGAAAACAGGTTATACATTTAATAACACCTCCCTCGGCGGATTTACTCCCCTTTCCTCCGCTAAGGAAATCTACATGCTTGTTTGTCCTAAGAGCGCCGCTCATCTTGTAAAGAAAACCGAGCAGATGAGAATTTTCACACCTGAGCAGAACATTGACGCCGACGCTTACAAATTCGACTACAGAATTTATTACGATGTATTTGTCAAAAAGAGCGGTCTTGACAGCATCTGGGCATTTATTTCACCTGCCGTAAGCGTTTCTCAGCAGCCTGCTTCGGCTTCAAAAACTGCCGGCAGTATCAGCGGCTCGCTCAGCGTTAAAGCAA
>ERZ808242.1945-NODE-1945-length-10153-cov-3.591404_pt1 | contig 10153 bp, 12 predicted proteins | sample MGYA00521244_ERZ808242 | MGnify/ENA primary metagenome ERZ808242 (study PRJEB31516, sample SAMN03275573) | gut metagenome | biome: mammalia-associated habitat; material: feces | host: Papio cynocephalus | place: Kenya | collected 2012-07-27 ... | reverse complement strand
CCTGCATTGGAAGATGTAGCCAGCAAGTTCATTGCAGAGATTCAGGCGCAGGCAGCGAGTGAAGCGAGCTGGAATAAAATCCGTGACCAGTTCGTATTACCGCTCCTGATTAACGGCACCATCTGGGCTGTGAAACTTGTATTAAGCAAGAGCACAACAGAAACAACAGAAAACAACTAATGAAAAATCCCGCCGAGCCGCTTATTTACTGGTTCGACGGGATTATTTTTTCACAACAAATCAATCTAAAAAGCTTGACAAAACAGCTAAAAAGATGTATAATAAAAACATAGAAAGAAGGTGAGAAAATGATAGGTATAGAAAATGCCCTTCAAGATTTGGCTAATGTAATAACTATCTTAGTCGGATTCATTACATTGTACCAGTTCTTGAAAGGCAAATAAAAAGTTGGGGGAGCAGGGTGAAAGCCCTACTCCTTGCATACCTATCATACCACAATGAAAAAGAAAATGCTAATTACTTTATTGTGTATTTTGACAGTACTTAGTTGGTGGCGGCTGACCTATTCGCAAGATGCTTTGACGATAGCTGCGGCGGTCATCATAACTATTGCTGCAGTATTAAGATTTATCAGGAGGTGATTAGATGAACTCATTGGATGATGTCATGACGGCTAAGGAAGCGGCAGAACGGTGGGGTATTGCGCCCATTACTATTCGGCAGGCCTGCTCTGGTTATAAGAAGTCGCCGCCGAGATTTACGGCAGAAGAATCAAGAAAGTCTGCAGGTACTTGGCTCGTAACTCGTGCTGGTATGGAACGCCTGTATGGACTAGAACCACAGCATAAAATAGAATAGAGAAAATCCCGCCGATCCGCTTATTTATTGGCTCGACGGGATTATTTTTTTTTGCAATTATACATGGTTTAATATTGACAACACATGCTTAAACATGTATAATATAATTATAGAGAGGAGGTGATGATATGGACGAGGCTATAATGATAATAAGCCTTGTAACAGCAGTGATTAATCTAATAACAGCAATCCTGTTGTACAAGGCTTCTAGAAAGTAGAAGTTCAAGCCTGAGGGGGCGCAACCCCTCAGGTGCTTCTGAAACAATTATATCGTCCATATCGGAATTATGCAAGAATTGACATTAGGAATAGCTATCGTTGCATTGATTATTTCGGTTTATGTTTTAGTTAAGGTGGTGAGAAAATGAATCCGCTGGATGAAGTCATGACTGCGGCAGAAGCGGCAGAAAAATGGGGCAAGGCTCCTATTACCATACAGCAAGCCTGCTCTGGATATAAGAAGTCCTTACCTCGATTTACGTCAAACGAGGCCAGAAAGGCAGGGCGTATCTGGTTGGTAACGCGTGCGGGCATGGAACGGTTGTATGGTCCAGAACCGAGGTAACTATGCAGCATATGTTGTACAAATGAAACCATTAATAAAAACTGTTAAGCGAGTATTATTGATGATACGGGTCACCAAACTTGCTGGGTGTGAATCCCGCAATTGTACAGAAGGGACTGCAACAAAAGGTATCATTTTGTTGCAGTCCCTTTGTTATACAGTTTTACGCACAGCGTTTGCGGTATGATGACGCAGTTTCTTCAAACGAAGAAACTTTTAGGGAGAACAGCGTGCAGATAGCATATTGGCTTAAACCAGGGGATAAGGTTGCCAAATAAGCAGTAAGCACGGTATAATAAGCACATGGATATAAAAAATAAAAGTAAGATACATGAACAACATGATGAACCCTGTATGGGACAAGAAGAGGCAGCTCGTAAAGGCCTATGGAAGAAGGTTATTGGGGGAGCTGTTTTTTGTGTACTGGTTTTGGCGGGTATAGCCGTTGCCGGATATACGGCAACGAATCTGTTTTTGCCGTCTAAAAGCGGTTATGTCCATGTCCACAGCGATATGACGGCTAGTGATGTCGCAGAAGAAATGTATGATGGAGGATATATTGCCAGCCCGGTATGGTTTCGGGCTGTGGCCCAGGTGACAGGACAGGCAGCGCAGCTGAAAGAAGGAGAGTACAGCATTGATTCAACTATGAGCCTGCAGCAAATGCTGGCTAAATTGACAAGCGGTGAATCAGAAGCAGCCCGTTTGGTAATTCCAGAAGGATATACAGTATGGCAGACGGCCCAACGAGTGGCTGCGATGGGACATATTTCAGAAGAAGAATTTTTGACTGCGGCTAATGATGCATCACTGCTCTATCCGTATATGAAGGGCAATCGGGATGTTACCTTTGCGGCAGAAGGATTTTTGTTTCCGGATACGTATTTTATTCCTAATGACGCGACGGCAAAAGATATCGTCCGTATGATGCTGAAAAATTTTGATGACCATCTCAGCGCGGATATGAAACAACAGATTGCCGCTAAAAATATGTCTATTTATCAGTTTGTGACGCTGGCTTCCCTGGTTGAAAAAGAAGCCAAGTATGAAGAGGACAGACCGCTTATTTCTTCGGTATTTCTCAATCGGCTGGCACAGCATATGAAACTGCAGTCTGATGCCAGTATTTCGTATGCCATGGGTTCGCACAAAGCAGCGTACAGTATTGCAGAAACACAGTATGACTCCCCATACAATACATATATGTATGAGGGACTGCCGCCGGGACCGATTGCCAATCCCGGTATGGCTTGCATGAATGCTATTTTGCAGGCTCCGCAGACATCGTACTTGTATTTTGTAGCTGACGGTGACGGGCATAATTATTTTGCCGCTACCTATGAAGAACATATGCAAAACGTACAGGAGCATATGCCATGATGGATGCCTTGTGGAAAAAAATGAAAGACTATGCGCTGCAATATGAAGTTCCCATCCTGCGTGATGCAGAACTGCCGCTTTTTTGCGGCTTAGTGCGCCAAGCCGCGCCCAGCCATGTATTGGAAATCGGCACGGCTATTGGCTACTCGACGTTGCGTATCGCATCGTGCTTGGCTGCGTCGAGCACGATTACGACGCTGGAGCTGGATCATAAGCGGGTCCTGGCTGCGCGGTCATTTATTGCCCAATCGCCGTATGAACGACAGATTGAGCTGCTGGAAGGCGATGGGACACGACTTTTGGATCAGCTGGACGGCCCGTGGGATTTTGCCTTTTTGGATGGGCCAAAGGGACAATATTCCCGGCAGCTGCAAAAGATAATGCCGAAACTGCTTCCGGGAGCAATCATCGCAGCCGATAATATCCGTTACCATGATATGATCTATATTGGCGGAACGCTGCCGCACAAACACCGTACAGCCGTAAGCCGCCTGCGGGAGTTTTTGGCGATGATTGAAGATAAAACCCAATTTGAGTCTGTGTTTTTGGAAAATGGAGACGGCATGACTGTTTCCCGATGGAAAGGATAAAAACGAACATGCAAAAGATGGAACTGCTGGCACCGGCCGGTAATATGGATAAAATGAAATTGGCTTTTTTATATGGGGCTGACGCCGTTTATTTAGGTGGTAAATCCTTTGGGCTGCGGGCTTTCAGCGATAATTTTTCGGAAGAAGAATTAAAAGAGGCTGTTGCCTATGCCCATTCGCTGGGAAAACGAGTCCACGTTACCGTGAATATTTTCCCGCACAATGCAGATTTAAAAGGACTGCCTGATTATTTGAGGTATTTGTATGATATTCATGCGGATGCCATCTTAATTGCTGACCCGGGAATTTTCAGCATTGCCCGGCAAGTCGTACCGGATTTGCCGATTCATATTTCGACGCAGGCCAACACGACAAACTGGGCGTCGGCTAAATTTTGGTATGATAATGGAGCCAAACGGGTCGTCATGGCCAGAGAAGTGAGTCTGAAAGATATAAAAGAAATTCATGATGCAGTGCCTGTTGAATTGGAAGGTTTTGTTCATGGTGCAATGTGTATTTCCTATTCAGGCCGCTGCCTTCTCAGCAACTATTTTACGCAGAACCGGGATTCCAACCGCGGCCAGTGCGTGCAGTGCTGCCGCTTTAAATACAATGTCGTCGAAGAAAAACGGCCGGGACAGTATTTTCCTGTCGTAGAAGATGAACGGGGAACGTACATCTTCAATTCCAAGGATTTGTGCCTGCTGCCGTATATTCCTGATTTATATCAGGCAGGCCTTAGCAGTTTGAAAATTGAAGGCCGGATGAAGAGCGCACACTATGTTGCCACAGTCGTTAAAGTATACAGACAGGCACTGGATGCCTATGAAAGAGATCCCCAGCATTTCCGTGTACTGCCGGAATGGGTCGCCGAGCTGGAAAAAATTTCGCACCGTCCTTATACGCGCGGCTTTTCCGTATCGCGCCCGACTGAAGCTGACCAGGTGTACAGCCATTCCAGCAATACGCAGACTCATGAATTTATCGGCATGGTTCGGTCTTATGATGCAGAGCGGCATATTGCCTGGATAGAACAGCGCAACTATTTTAAACTGGGGCAGACCGTAGAATTTTTGCAGCCTAAAGGCACGCTGGTTCAGCATACGATTCAGCGAATTGTCGATGATAACGGGCAGGACTTGGATGCAGCACGTCATCCCCAGCAGCTGGTAGGCATATATATGGATACGCCGCTGGAACCTTACAGCATGATGCGCCGGGAGGTGGCCCGCCATGCTTGATCCGGAATGGGTGTATTTTCGCATTCCGCCCAGTGAAATGACGTTTGTCACACGCATTATAGAAGGCTATGAATACTTGGGCGTCGTTACGGCACTGGACGGCAAAGCCGGCGTAGGCTTTGTACGGACTACGGCGGATACGGCAGCGATGACACGAGATATCCTGCAGTCCTTGCCGTTTTCAGTTGCCATCCTGCCCTATGATGAAGCCGTGCAGTACCGCGCAGATTGCTGCTAAACCATTTCCGTACAGGGCGTATGAGTTGCATTATGATGCAATATGTACTATAATGGACATAAAGAGAATATAAAGCTAGGGGCGCTGTATGGCTGAGATAGTGTTTGGATTGGCACTGGTCCCTTTTTTACCTGATTCGGATAATGCCGACGTAGGGAAGCTGACAGTGCATGAAGCTTGCCTGTGAGGGTGAGCTTTTTTTTATGTTCTTTTTGTTGCTATGTTGTTTTTATGGTTAGGAGGATTTTACTCATGGATTACACAACACAAATGGATGCTGCCCGTAAGGGGATTGTTACGCTGCAGATGAAAATTGTCGCAGAAAAAGAAAAAATGCCGATGGAAAAATTGATGCAGCTTATTGCAGAAGGCAAAGTAGCTATTCCTGCCAACAAACTGCACACGAGCTTGTCTCCGGAAGCTGTCGGCCAGGACTGCCGCACCAAAATCAACGTCAACCTCGGCGTTTCTCCGGAACACAACAACCACGAAGAAGAATTGGAAAAAGTACAGAATGCAATCAACATGAAAGCCGAAGCTATCATGGATTTGAGTAACTTTGGCAAAACACGGGAATTCCGCCGCAAACTCGTAGGTATGTCTACGGCTATGATTGGCACGGTTCCGATGTATGATGCTGTTGGTATGCTGGATAAAGACTTGAAAGATATTACGGCTGATGAATTTTTCTCTGTTGTCGAACAGCATGCAGAAGACGGCGTAGATTTCATGACCATTCACTGCGGCATGAACCGCAAGACTGCAGAACGCATCAAACGCAACCCGCGTCTGACCAATGTCGTATCCCGCGGCGGTTCGCTGCTGTTTGCCTGGATGGAAATGAACAACCAGGAAAACCCGTTCTATGAACAGTACGACCGTTTGCTGGATATTTGTGAAAAATATGACGTTACGCTGAGCCTTGGCGATGCCTGCCGTCCTGGCTGTACACATGACTCGACAGACGCTGCTCAGATTGAAGAATTGATTACGCTCGGCGAATTGACGAAACGGGCTTGGGAACACAATGTACAAGTCATGATTGAAGGCCCGGGCCATATGGTATTGACAGAAATCGCTGCCAACATGAAGATTGAAAAACGCCTTTGCCACGGCGCACCGTTCTATGTATTAGGACCATTGGTTACGGATATTGCACCGGGCTATGACCATATTACCAGTGCTATTGGCGGTGCGATTGCCGGTTCCTGCGGTGCCGATTTCCTTTGCTATGTTACACCGGCTGAACATCTCCGTCTCCCTGATGTAGATGATGTTAAAGAAGGGATTATTGCTGCCCGCATTGCTGCCCATGCTGCTGACTTGGCAAAAGGTATTCCGGGGGCACAGGAATGGGATGACGCTATGAGCAAAGCTCGTGTCGATGTAGATTTTGACAAAATGATTTCCTTGTCTATTGACCCGGAAAAAGCACGCCGTTACTATGAATCCAGCAAACCGGAATGTGAAGGTACCTGCACGATGTGCGGTAAAATGTGTCCGGCACGGACGATGAAAAAAATCCTCGCTGGGGAAGACGTATCTATTCGCTAATACATTATATTCACGCGATGCAGACTGCCGTACGTATATGGTGCGGCAGTTTTTGCTGTACAGAAATACGTCACATATGGTGTCATACAATAACAAAAAAAAGATTGTCCTCCTTGATGCATATGAAGGAGAACAATCTTTTTTTGTTATAATACAACCATTATGTTTCGTCTATATCGTCTAGTGCCAGTTCATCCGGCGTGGTGCAGAATGTGAAATCCGGATTGCGTTCGATAATCCAGTTGGTTTGCCATTCGTTGGCAATCAAGAGGACGACGCGTTGTTTATGGTCTTTGACAATCATAGCACTGTCAATATTTTTCAGTTCTTTGTAATCATGGCCGTTGTCTTGAATCCAGCGGGCGACGGTATAAGGAAGAGTATTGATTTCCAAGTCAACGCCGTATTCGTGTTTGAGACGGTATTCCAATACTTCAAACTGCAGTTGGCCGACGGCACCGACGATGTAGCTTTCCATAGAGCCGCCAACATTTTCATAAATCTGGACAGCCCCTTCTTGTGCGAGCTGGGTCATGCCCTTGAGAAATTGTTTCCGTTTCATAGAATCTTTGGCGCGAATGCGGGCAAAGAGTTCCGGCGGGAAGGTCGGGAAGTCTTTGAAAGTGACTTTCTTTTTCCCGGAGAACAGTGTATCGCCGACACCCATGGTACCGTTGTCAAAAACGCCGATGATGTCGCCGGGATATGCATCTTCGACGATTGTGCGTTCTGTTGCCAAAAACTGCTGCGGCTGCATGAGACGCAATGTTTTGCCGGACTGCCGGTGTGTAACGGTCATGCCTTTTTCGAATTTACCGGAGCAGATACGCATGAAGACGACGCGGTCGTGATGCTGGGGATTCATGTTGGCCTGAATCTTGAAGACAAAGGACGTAAATTGTTCTGACGTCGGGTCGATGACGCCTTCCAAGCAGCGGCGCGGCTGCGGCTTAGGTGCCATGCGCAAAAATTCTTCCAAAAACGGTTTGACGCCAAAATTGGTCATGGCAGAGCCGAAGAACATCGGCGTCAATTCACCACGTTTGACTTTTTCCATGTCAAATTCATCGCCAGCCATATCGAGCAGCTCGATATCATCAATCAAAGACTGATGTACGTCATCGTCAAGGAGTTCTTTAAAAGCCGGATCATCGGCAGACCCTTTGGTAGAAGCCAGTTTGCGCTGGCCGTGCGACGTATCCTTTTCAAACAGTTCGATAGATGCTGCCGTGCGGTCGTAAATACCTTGGTAGTTGCCGTTGATGCCGATAGGCCAGTTCATCGGATAGGCGTGAATGCCCAGCACGTGTTCGATTTCATCCATCAAATCGAAGGGATTGCGGCCGAAGTGGTCGATTTTATTGACAAACGTGAAAATAGGAATACCCCTGTCTTTACAAACTTTGAATAATTTTTTCGTCTGCGCTTCGACACCTTTGGCTACGTCAATCAGCATGACGGCACTGTCTGCTGCCATCAGCGTGCGGTACGTATCTTCACTGAAGTCCTGATGGCCCGGCGTGTCGAGGATGTTGATATGATGCCCTTCATAGTCAAACTGGAGAACGGAGCTTGTTACAGAAATACCACGCTGCTTTTCAATTTCCATCCAGTCAGAAACGGCGTGTTTGGCTGTTTTTCTGGCCTTTACAGAACCAGCTAGATGAATGGCACCGCCGTATAGCAATAATTTTTCTGTTAATGTCGTTTTACCAGCATCCGGATGGGAAATGATGGCAAAGGTGCGACGATTATTTACTTCATCAACTAAAGACATATTCCACCTCATTTATATTCAAACCTAGTACATACAAGTATTAATTATATAAGCTTTTTCAGTGTCATGCAAGAGTGGGCATTTAAAATGGTACGGGAAAAGGCGCAGAAAAAAGAGAAGGACGGCAGAGTCTTTTGAATAAGCGAATCTAGAGAAAACTATAAGAAAACGAAATGAAGATATGGACTGAGAAGGGAAAATATAAGTTGTCAAGATTAAAAATTCAAAAAGGTTTACAATATTTGCAAAAAAAGATGGAAAATAATTAGAGATTGTGTATAATAGTAAATAGATAATATTACTGCAAAACATGAAACAGAAAGAAGGCGAGAACAGTTTTTTTGTACATGTAAACCAACTATATGGATGTTAGGGACGTACAGGGACAATAATTACAGTTAAAGGGGATTTATCGTGATTATTACAAGAGAAACAGACTATGCTATTCGTATTTTGCGTTCACTGCTGAACCTGCGGCTAAAAAATATTCGGGAAATCAGCGATGAACAGTCGATTCCGCGCCAGTTTGCATATAAAATATCTAAAAAACTGGAACGTGCCGGCTATATTGAAATTATTCGCGGCGCACAGGGCGGTTGTCGGCTAATCAGTGATTTACATCAAATTACATTGATGGATTTGATTCATGTCATGGATAGGGAAAACATGATGAGCAGCTGTCTTGATGGAGATTATGCTTGTCCGTATCGTGAAAAGATGAAAGACTGCAGCATTCACACGTCGTTGAAGTATGTGCAAGATCATTTGGCCGCGTACTTTTCTACGATTACATTACATGATTTGATTTTTGGAACTATCGCACAAGAAAATTAATACTGCCAAGAGGGCTGTTGTATACAAGAATGTTTTGTATACACAGTCCTTTTTATGCTGCGTGGAAAAATCGTTTTTTTTATGATTATGCAAAAAGCATGTCTGCCAGCAGGGCGGCGTTTAGCATCGTGACGAGGATGCCGATGCCGATTAAAATACATTTCATGCGAAATGTGTTGGCGAATTTTCCCATGACAGTCCGGGACGACGTGAGATAAATCAACAGGGAAATGGTGATGGGAAGCTGTACGCTGAGAAGCATTTGCGAATATACTAGCCCCATAAACGGATCGGTAATAAAACATATGATGACAACAGCTAAAAAATACGTAAGAAGCACGCCGTGCCACGAGTGATAGTCTTGGATATCATACATTTCGCCAAACATCCCGGAAAAAATACTGCCGCTGGCAATGCCGCAGGTCGCCGTGGACGAAACGCCTGATATAAGCAGAGCGACAGCAAACACGATAGCAGCGCTGTCCCCCAATAATGGCCGCAGCAGCTCGGCGGCTTGTGCTAAATCGGTAATTTCTATTTGGTGCGTAAAAAAGACTGTAGCGGCTATCAAGATCATGGCACTGTTGATGGCCCAGCCGATGCCCATAGAAAAAATGGTATCCAAAAATTCAATATTCAGCTGTTTTTGTATTGTTTTTTCGTCTGTCATATGCCATTGCCGGGACTGAATAATTTCGGAATGCAGAAATAAATTGTGCGGCATGACAACGGCACCGAGAACGCTCATGATGATAACTAACGATCCTTGGGGGACGGATGGCACGATCCAGCCGGCTGCAGCTTGCCCCCAGTCAATAGGGACAATGCTGAGTTCAAATAAAAAGGAAAACCCGATAATAGACACAAAGCCGATAATTATTTTTTCTGTTTTGTGGTAAGAATGGGTGCGAAGCAAAAACGCACACAGTACTGCTGTCAGTACGGCACCCAGCCACAGCGGAAGACCAAACAGAATTTGCAGGGCAATGGCACCGCCTAAGAGTTCTGCCAGTGCCGTGGCAATAGACGCAGCCATCGCTGAAGCCAAAATGGGTCGTGACAGCCAGCGGGGCAAATAGGCAGTAGCTGCTTCTGAAAGGCAGCACCCAGTGACAATTCCTAAAAGAGCCGCATTGTGCTGCAGCAAAATCAGCA
>ERZ808242.1941-NODE-1941-length-10169-cov-9.337947_pt1 | contig 10169 bp, 10 predicted proteins | sample MGYA00521244_ERZ808242 | MGnify/ENA primary metagenome ERZ808242 (study PRJEB31516, sample SAMN03275573) | gut metagenome | biome: mammalia-associated habitat; material: feces | host: Papio cynocephalus | place: Kenya | collected 2012-07-27 ... | reverse complement strand
TTTCATATTATTGTTATGCGAACAACGGCAGAAATCATGTAATCGCATTGCCGGAAATATCTGTGAATTGCCTTGTTGCCGCTATGAAATCCTTATATCTGATGAAGTCATCCGGTATCGGCATATCATAGACCTTGCTTCGGAGGAAAGTTCCGTAATCCTTGATGTCTGGATGTTTTTCCTGCTCCTCCACGGTCAGGATCTCACCGACTCCAACACGTATTCTCCTAAGTTTTTTATTTACAAGCTCGTGAGGAAGCTGCATCAGGCGGATTCTCCAGTCGATGAGTCCCAAATAGTAAAACCACATAGAATTATGGTCGAAAAACCTGACAGGCACGATCGGAACCTTGGCTTTTTGAATAAGCCTAAGAACTGGTTCCTGCCACTCCCTGTCTCTTATCTTCATCTCTTTCAGGCTAAGGTCCGAAACAGCACCTGAAGGAAAAAATCCAATCGGTTTGCCATCATGGAGCCGTTCCAGAACCTCACGGACTCCTTGAATATTCTTGGCCGTGATGCCCTTGTTAAGATTGTTCTTTGGATTGACAACGATGAGGCTGGGGCGCAGCGCTTCGACCAAGGCGAGAAACTCGGTCACCATCACTTTGAAATCCGGCCTCAGATGCCCGATAAGGTCAATGAGAATGACTCCGTCCATACCTCCGTAAGGATGGTTGCTGACTGTGATGAACGGGCCGTCTGGCAGATTCAGAAGTCTCTGCGAGCCTCCCAAATGATAATTGACACCCAGCCTGTCCAGAAGCGCGCCGGCGAAATCAGGTCCTTGATATTCATCAATAGTGTCGTACAGGTCGGACAGCGTCTTTATTGAAAGAATCTTCCGTAGTACCCGCACGACAACATTGCCGAATTTTCCTTTGAAAACCGGTGCAAACTGCTCAATCTGTTCTACTGGAAGAAGCGGCATTACTACTTGTCGTCTCTCTTTGGCATCGGATCCATCTTGGCGTAACCCTTTGCGTCACTGATTATTGTTACCAAATAGATGATCACAAGCAACACCAGAATTACAAGGCCGGCAACGTCAAGCGCCATGAGGTCAATGTCTTTTCCGAATATTCTGACCGCAGTGCTGAACTCCCTGAGAGGTTTGATGAAAATGAAAAGGGAGGTGAGGATGATGGCGATCACCCTGAATTCCGTCGGCCCAAGTTTGGCGTAGGTGAGCCGGAACTCGCTCTTGAGATGAGCGTTCACGCTGACGTTCACCGTAAGGCAAAGATAGACAACGAAGATCATCAACGCCAGATCCAAACGCATGAGATAAGACAGTCCGAGACCGATGAACATGAACGCCTCGTTGATGCAATCGACAGTGTGGTCGAGGTAGTAGCCGTAGATTGGTCTTTGGGTTTTGCGTACTCTGGCCAATGTCCCGTCCAGAGAGTCTCCGTACCAGTTTACAACGAAACCAAGGCAGCTGAGCCATAGGAAATTGATGTTGACCCCGCTGAGGATGTACCCGGCTCCGATCATGACAGCCCCGAGCGTGCCGATGGCTGTGAGTGTGTCCGATACGACCCATTTCGGCTGCCTCTCGGCCAGCCAGACAAGGGCCTTCTTCTCGACTCCATTAAGGATGGAAGTCTGTATTCTTTCCGCTTTCTTGTCTGCCATATTAATTATTGTTAGATGTTCTTGACGTAGATTCTGGCTCTCTTGTGGAGGTGATGCTCGAATTTGCCCCAAAGGTTCTGCACATTGTGGTTCTCCTCCAGCTCTCGTGTGCTTTCAACGTATTTTATGCCGTTCTTGTGCATTCCCTTGCCGATCTTTGAAATGATCATCGCGTTGACACCTTTGTCCTTATATTCATTGGAGATGGCGATGAGCAATGCGTCGATCGTGTCGTTGTGATGAAGCGCCCGGAGTATGTGGATGAACCCGAAAGGAAACATATGTCCTTTTGCCTTCTGCAGAGCCTTTGACAATGACGGAAGTGTGATCCCGAAGCCGATGACTTTGTCGGTCTGATCCACAATGACTGAGACGTAATCCAGATTCAAGTTCGGGAAGAACTGGTCCTTGAGATCCTCGCACTGGGCGGGTGAGAGCTCCGAGAATCCGTGCAGGACGGAATAGCACTCGTTCATCACACGGAATATTCCGTCGGCATATTTATGGAGAAGCTCGTTTTTATTCCGATAGTCTCCTTCCTTGAGATTGTAGCGTTCCCCGATCATTTCGGCGAAATGGAAATAGCGGTCGAGATTGTCCGGAACCGTGATCCTGTATTCCACGAAATCAGTCTCTTTCACAAAGCCTTCGTTCAGAAGCATCGGCTCGTAGTATGGAGCGTTGTACTTCCCGTAGGCGGTGGGAAGCTGGTCGAAACCTTCGACCAATACTCCTGAGATGTCAAACTCAAGGAATCCGACGGGACCCTCGATGACCTCCATCCCCTTCTCTTTGGCATATCCCTTTACGTTCTCCATAAGGGCGTGGACCACTTCCTGTGATTCAACAAAGTCTATCCAACCGAAGCGACAGATTTTTTTGTCAACCTTTTTGTTGTACTTGTAGTTTATGATTCCGGCGACCCGTCCGACAATCTTGCCGTTCTCGTCATATGCCAGCCAATATTTTCCTTCGCAAACCTCAAAGGCCCGGTTTTTGCCCGGAGTGAGAGTGTCAATTTCCATCGACTCAATCTGAGGGACGTAGTATTCGTTGTTCGCATACAACTCGTTCGGGAACCGGACGAAACGCCTCAGATCCTGTCTGCTGATCACTTCCTTGGTTGTAATAGCCATTGTCCTTATACTTTACAATCCGCTAAGGTAGTAAAAAATCGTAAAATATTATATTTTTGAATATATAAAATTGTCCCATCATTGAGCGATGACGGGACTTATGTGTTTTATAAATAGAAACTTAAAACATTTTGAACTAATAGTAAGATAGGTTACTTTTTCTCGTATCCGACCGGGTGATTCAGCAAAAGTTCCTGTCCGTCCTTCAATCCAAGAGCCGTCTTCACAGCATCGTGGTTCATACTTCCGCGCGGAACAGTCGCCAGCCCGAGAGCCTCGCATGCAAGACAGATGTTCTGAGAGACGTAACCGGCGTCGAGCGCTCCGAACATCGCGGTTCTTTCATCGCGGAATTTGTACTTGTTAAGGTCGCAGACTATCACGAGGAACAAAGGAGCGTTTGCCACAGAAGTCTGGCGGCCGGCCAGGTCTGAGCGAATGTCTTTCCCTGAAATCTTGGTCAAGGTATTATTCTGGGCGTTGAACTGCCAAGATCCGTCAGCGCGGCAGACATAGACGATTTCCTCCTGTGTGTTCATGGCTGACGGAACGGTCAGCCTTCCGTCCTCACGGTTAACCCCGCATGCGGCCCAAAGCAACTGTGACAGAGTCGCGTCACTGAGTTGTTCGTCTGAATATTCACGTACAGACGCTCTCTGCTGTAGCGCCTGGTAGAGAGTCATTGACACGTTCTTGTCAGGCTGCGGAAGCTTGATGACTTCCTGAGCGAGTGCGGAAGTGGCCAGTGCCGCGGCCGCCAAAGCAAGGATGATCTTTTTCATATTCATAGAGTTTTAATGTTTGTGACTTTGATTGTGTGACGCGGCGCGGCTTCGGTTGACGACGGCCACTCCGCTGAAAACCATAATGATGGCGATGATTTTCTGCCATGTCATCGTGTCCATTCCTCCGATGACGCTGAGCATGCACGCAAGTATCGGCTGAAGGTAAGTGTACATCGCGACGATTGTCGGGCGGACGCATTTCTGCCCGACAGGAATCAGGAAATAGGCAACGAACGTGGCAAAAAACACAAGAAACCCGATTTCAAGCATCTGCGGCAATCTGATGGCGGAGTAATCCGTCGAGATCAGGTCACCGACAGACAAGGGCAGTGACATCAGCAGGGAGAAGAGGAACATCCATTTCATGAAGGTGACCACTGAATATTTCTGAATGAGCGGCCTGAACGCTCCGAGGTACAACGAGAAACTGATGCTGTTAAGGAACAGCAGGATGAAGCCGAGCGGTTTTGTCGTTTCGACCCCGTTGTGGCTATGCACTGAATTGAAAATCAGGGATATGATTCCGAGGAAACTGATCCCCACGCCAGTAGCCTTTTTCGCGGTGATCGGCTCTTTCACGAATATGAACGCGAAGAACATCGTGAAGATCGGACCGAGGGTGCCGATGATTGACGCATCTATGCTTGTGGCCATAGTGATGCCTTTCAAGAAGGTGTACTGCGTTATAAAAAGTCCGAATATGGAAGCCAACGCAATCTGTACCAGATCCTTGGCGGGAACTTTTTCCTTGGGTGTGAACAAAGAGATCAGCCAAAACAGGACGGAGGCACCGATTGCCCTCAGCGTGAACAGTGCGATAGGGGTGACAACTCCGGAGTTGGAGATGTCTTTCGTCAGCACGATGTTGACCCCGAAGATAGTGTAGGCCGTCAGTAGGGCCAAGTGTCCTTTCAGATTGCTGCCCGCAATACCTTTCAGATTACTTTTCGCCATAGCCGTTCTCCGAGCATCGCGGACATATTCCTTTAATAAGGTAGTTCGCTGTGGTTTCTGAATAGCCCGCCGGAAGTGCCACCGGCGGGATGTGTATGTCCTCAAGACAGAAGGTGCGGTGGCATTTCTCGCAGAAGAAATGGACGTGAGCATCATCGTCGCGCTCGGCATCGTGGCTCAGGCAGAGTTCGTAGCGGGTGCCGTCGCCACCGTCCTCGATCGCGTGGACGAGGTGATGCTCCTTGAACAACGTTAGGCTTCTGAATATTCCCGACTTGTCGATCGTGCCGATCTTGTCCTCCAGCTCCATCAGACTCAGCGGCCGCTCTTCGGTAAGGAGAGTCCCCGCCACGATCAGCCTGTTGGCCGTGGCTTTTATGTCGTGCCGCTCAAGCAGCTCTGTAAGGTCTAAATTAGACATATTTGCCTGTCTGTTTCTGTTTACGCTCACAAATTTACTCATTTTTGCTTACAAAATCACTTTGCAACCAAGTTGCAGAAATGATTATCGACCTTTGCACCATTGAAATCAAAGTCAAAGAAAGAATATGGAAAAGGAAAACAAAATCAGATTCGCGAGAATCATTATTTCAGCCGCCCTGTTTGGAGTGGCAGTCTTGGTGGAGAAGAAACTGGACCTCAGTGTATGGCAGCTTCTCCTTGTTTATTTAGTACCGTATCTCATAGCTGGTTACGACACCCTTCTTGAGGCCGGAGAGAAGATCGTCAAAGGTGATTTCTTCGATGAGGACTTCCTGATGAGCATAGCCACCATAGGCGCTCTCTGCATCGGATTCCTTCCCGGAGCCGAGACCCAATTCCCTGAAGCCGTGTTCGTGATGCTGTTCTTCCAAGTCGGGGAACTTTTCGAGGACATCGCTGAAGGGCGGAGCCGCAAGTCTATTTCAAAACTTATGGACATCAGACCGGACACGGCTAATGTGGAACGTGGCGGAAAGATTCTGACAGTCAATCCGGAAGAAGTGAAAATAGGCGAGACAATCGTCGTGAAGCCTGGCGAGAAGGTTCCGATGGACGGAATCGTCATCGAAGGCACATCCAGCCTCAACACCGTGGCTCTGACCGGCGAAAGCGTTCCGAGGAGCATAGCCAAAGACGATGACATCATCTCGGGATGCGTCAATCTTACCGGAGTCATCCGCGCGAAAGTCACCAAGGCGTTTGGAGAGTCCACTGCCTCGAAGATTCTTGATCTTGTAGAAAACGCCTCCGAGAACAAGTCCAAGAGCGAGAGTTTCATCTCACGATTCGCAAAGATATACACCCCTGTGGTTGTGATTGCAGCCCTTGTACTTGCCTTTGTTCCACCTGTTCTGTCTGGTGATTTCGGTGGCACGATCGCGACTTGGCTCTACAGGGCGTTGACATTCTTGATAGTCTCCTGCCCTTGCGCCCTCGTGATCTCAGTCCCGCTCTCTTTCTTCGGAGGCATCGGCGGAGCGTCCTCAAAAGGAATCCTGATCAAAGGCTCCAACTTCCTTGAGGCTTTGGCCAAGGTCGGAACTGTGGTCTTCGACAAGACCGGTACCTTGACCGAAGGAGTCTTCGATGTGACAGCCGTCCACCCGGAAAACATTGACGAAAAGGAACTTCTGCATCTTGCCGCTCACGTGGAAAGATATTCCACCCACCCGATTGCTGTCTCATTGAAGCACGCCTACCCTAATGAGTCTGACGGATGCTCGGTCGAGAATGTGGAGGAAATCGCCGGTCACGGAGTGCGCGCGGTGGTGAACGGGAAGACCGTCTGTGTCGGCAACACAAAGATGATGGACGCTGTCGGATCGCAGTGGATACCTTGCGAAAAGAACGGAACGATAGTTCATGTGAGTGTTGATGGAGTGTATGTCGGACACATTGTGGTCTCTGACAGAATCAAGCCAGATTCCGCTGATGCGATCAAGGCGTTGAAGGCGGAAGGCGTGACTAAAACTGTGATGCTTACCGGTGACAAGAGTGCGGTCGGTGAATATGTCGCCTCGGCCGTCGGCATCGATGAGTTCCGGGCTGAACTCCTGCCTGCGGACAAAGTCTCTGAACTTGAGAGGCTTCTGAAAGAGAAACCTGCCGGAAAGACTCTCGCATTCGTGGGTGACGGCATAAATGATGCCCCTGTGCTCGCCAGGGCCGATCTTGGAATAGCGATGGGTGGACTCGGGTCTGACGCCGCGATAGAGGCCGCTGATGTTGTTCTGATGGATGACAAGCCATCAAAGATTGCCCTCGGCGTGAAGATCGCCCGCAAGACCCTGCGACTGGCAAGGGAGAACACCTTCTTCGCCATATTCATTAAACTCCTTGTGCTTCTCCTTGCGGTTCTTGGTGTGGCGACGATGTGGATGGCCGTATTCGCCGATGTCGGTGTCACCGTGCTTGCCGTTTTGAACGCAATGCGTGCCTTGAAGGTGTGAACGCCTAATGATAAGAAATGAATATAATCCCGGAAGTCAAGTGAATCTTTCGGGATTTTATTATTTTTGCCGTATGAAAACGAATGTCAAAACAGTGCTGGTGACCGGCGGGAGCAGCGGAATCGGTGCGGCGACCGCGCGGCTTCTGTGCAATGCCGGGATGACGGTCTATGCGGCATCAAGGAGCGGGAAGGCTCCGGAGGGATATTCTCTGAACGGGAATATGATTCCGTTGGTGATGGATGTCAATGACGCAGAGGCTATTGCCGCTGTGGTAGAGAGGATTGTCCGTGAGCGGGGGAGTCTGGACGCGGTAGTCTGCAACGCAGGAAACGGAATCGCGGGTCCGATTGAGGAAACTTCCATCGAAGAGATTGAGGCTCAATATTCAACGACATTCTACGGAGTAGTGAAGACCGTGCAGGCTTGCCTCCCTGTTTTCCGTCGTCAAGGGCATGGACGGGTGGTGACGGTTTCTTCCGTCGCGGCTCTCGCTCCGCTGCCTTATCAAGGCTATTACTCATGCGTTAAGGCTGGAATATTGCAGCTTACAAAGGCGTTGGCCATCGAGACAAAGGGGTTCGGCGTGCAATGTTGTGTCGTGATGCCGGGCGATGTCAAGACCGGATTCACTAAGGCACGCCGTGTGGCGCAAAATACTCAGAGAGAGGACTCTCCTTACTATAAAGGCTGTGTCAAAGCTCTCGCGGCCATGGCAAAGGATGAGCGTGACGGCATGCGCCCGGAGGTCATCGGCAAGGCCATTTTGCGGCAGCTCCAACGAAAGAAGATGAAGCCTGAGGTCACTCCGACATTCGTTTACAGCCTTCTGGTCTTCCTGATCCGCAGACTACCTCAAAGGCTTGTCCTCAAGGTGATAGGCTGGATGTATTCTTGATTATTCCGAATCATCTTCCGGCTCCAGATGCAGGGAAATCTGCGTTTCCGAGCCGAATCTCTTGCGTAGGGCTCCCTCGACTTTCTTGGAGATGTCATGTGCCGCTTTCAAGGAGATGTGCGAGTTCAGGACAAGGTGTCCTTCCATTATTATTCCAGGGCCTTCGCGGCGTGTTTTAAGTTCGTGAAGGTCAATGACTCCCGGTATGGACTTGGCTGTCGTCTCGATTTGTTGCTCGATCTCGTCAGGCAGTGACACGTCCAGAAGTTCCTTTATCGCCGGCACGGACATCTTCACGGCCATCACAAGAATGAATATGCTTATGATGCATCCTGTGATTGGATCCAGAATGACAAACTTTTCTCCAAGGAATATTGCCCCTGCGATTCCGAGCAGAGAACCGATGGACGAGAAAGCGTCCGAACGGTGATGCCAGGCGTTGGCGATCATCATCGGGCTGTTAAGGGCTTTCCCTTGGATTATGGTGTAATGGTAAAGGATCTCTTTCAGAACAATCGAAGCGACAGCGGCCCAAAGAGCTATCATTCCCGGAGAACTGACTTCAACTCCGCTCAGAATCAGACGGATCTTGCTTATTCCTCCGGACATCAGATTGGCTGCCACAACGATAAGCATCAGGCTGATGATCAGCGTGGCGAACGTCTCGAACTTGCCGTGTCCGTAGTCGTGGTCCTTGTCCCTTCCCTTGGCGGAGATCTTCACAAAGACAATCACTACGATGTCACTCAGAAGATCTGACAGAGAATGGATTCCGTCAGCAATCATCGCGGTGGAGCGTCCCAGAACTCCGGCAATGATCTTGAACACGGTGAGGATGATGTTGACAATGGAGCCTACCAGAGTCACGAAAGTCACTTTTGCGGTTCTGTCCATTATGAGTAGCGTTTAGGGATTCTGAATATGATTGAGAAACATGCCACGGCGCAAAGCACGAATGGGTAAAACAGGCAAGGAATGATCTCGGCGGCCGAGATTCCGGCAAACCCTGAGGCCATCAGCAGTTGCGCCCCGTAGGGGATGATGCCCTGGACAACGCATGAGAACGTGTCAAGCAGACTGGCGGATTTCCTCGGGTCAAGTCCGAACTTCTTTGTGATGTCTCGGGCGATGTCCCCGGTCGTCAGAATGGCGATAGTGTTGTTCGCCGTGCAGAAATTAGACAGCCCTACCAGCCCGGCGATGCTGAACTCTGCCCCTCTCTTGCCTTTAATTCCTTTTGTCAACCCCTTGATGATGAAATCAATTCCTCCGTTTTGCCGGATCAGCTCAAGCATTCCGCCCGACAGCATGGTCACGATGATCAGCTCGCCCATTCCGGAGATTCCGTCACCGACACTGCATAGGAATCCGAGCCATGTCATTCCGTTCATGAATCCGATGACAGCGCTAAGTAGAAGGCCTATCCCAAGCACGAGCAGGACATTCAGACCGCACAGTGCCAGCACGATGACAGACAGGTAGGGGATGAGTTTGACATATTCAATCACCCCGATTTCAGGAGTGGCTCCATGGTTGAGTCCGATGATGACGTAGATGATGGTGACGATCAGAGCTGACGGGCCGCAGATCCAAATGTTGGCCTTGAACTTGTCGGACATCGAGCAGCCTTGAGAAGTGGTCGAAGCGATAGTTGTGTCAGAGATGAATGAAAGATTGTCCCCGAAGAACGCTCCTCCGACAATCAGTCCGGTCACCATCGCCAAGGATAACCCTGACTGTGAGGCGATTCCAGAGGCGATCGGCACAAGAGCCACCACCGTTCCGACACTCGTCCCGATTGACATGGAAATAAAGCATGACGCAAGGAATAGCCCTGCAAGCAGCCATTTCCCCGGCAGAATCGTAAGGGTAAGATTGACAGTCGCCTCCACGCTGCCGATGGCCTTCGCCGTTGTTGCGAACGCTCCAGCCATCACGAATATCCAGATCATCAGCAACACATTCTTGTTGCCCGCCCCGCCGGAGAATATGCTGATTCTTTCGCTCACAGTGCCTTTCGTGATAAGCATCGCATAGACCGACGCGATCAGAAACGCCGACGCCACCGGCACCTTGTAAAAGTCATGCGCCACCAGCGACGACACCAGATATGTCACCAGGAACACCGCCAGCGGACTTAGCGCCAGCCACCCGTTCGTACTGCGTCTTGTAAGTTCGTTCTTTTCCATAATCATTGGCAAATTTAGCAATCATAATCAGAATAACTTGAGAATCTTTGATAAAATATTCATAGTTATAGTAGGAATATTGGGGTCACCTGCAAACATCCGTGTCTGATATGATATAGGAAAACCCGCCATGA
>ERZ808242.1939-NODE-1939-length-10171-cov-15.872084_pt1 | contig 10171 bp, 9 predicted proteins | sample MGYA00521244_ERZ808242 | MGnify/ENA primary metagenome ERZ808242 (study PRJEB31516, sample SAMN03275573) | gut metagenome | biome: mammalia-associated habitat; material: feces | host: Papio cynocephalus | place: Kenya | collected 2012-07-27 ... | reverse complement strand
ACGAGCCAGTGGGCAACACCACTTACGAGACCTTGATGTTGAAGCACCACTTCAACACCAACCTCGACCTGAGCTATCACTTCTCCTTGAAGAAGATTGGCATGAAGGACGCCACCATCGGCGTAACCCTCTACAACATCTTTGATGCGAAGTACGACAACAATGGTTGGGCTGCTCCACAGTATCGCGTAGTTGACGGCAAGTTGACAGCAGTGAACACCTGGGGCAACCGCGACTACCAGGCTGCTGGTTTCGCACCATCAGCTCCATTCAACTGGATGGCTCATCTGTCAATCAATTTCTAAGTTTATGGCATTAGATATCATCACTACGGTACTCGGCTTGATTTACATCTTGCTCGAGTACCGTGCAAGTATTTATCTCTGGTTGGTAGGTATCCTGATGCCTGCCCTCGACATCATGCTCTATTGGCAACATGGGCTTTACGGCGATGCGGGAATGGCGGTTTACTACACCCTGGCAGCTATCTATGGTTTTGCCATTTGGAAGTTTGGCAAGAAGCACGACCAGGAAGGAAAGAGAGAGATGCCCATCACCCACATGCGGAAGAAGCTCTACCTACCTACCCTCGTCTTCTTCCTTGCAGCTTGGGGCATCACCTATTATGTATTGGTGACTTTCACCAACTCCACCGTACCAGTATTGGATGGCTTTACCAATGCCTTGAGCTTTGTAGGTCTGTGGGCATTGGCTCGCAAGTACATCGAGCAATGGTTCTTCTGGATCATCGTCGATACCGTCTGCTGCTATCTCTACGTAGGCAAGGGCATCCCTTTCAAGGCAGGACTTTATGGCCTCTACGTCATCATAGCCATCGCCGGATATTGGAAGTGGAAAAAGATGATGAAGGTGAACGCCATGGAATCATAAAAGATGAAAGACGATGAATAGACAAAATAAAGATGAATAAAAGATGATGAAACTATAATACGGAAAAAGGAAGTCAAAGCAAATACAAACTTGCTCGACTTCCTTTTATTTCATTTATATAAATCAGAACCACTATACCAAGGTTCCGCACTTATTCCATACTTCAACTATTCAAAATCCAAATAGTTTTCTATTTTTTTATTTTTAGTCCACTTTCGATGCTAGCCAACTCATCAAAGAACTCCGCATCAATCTTCAAGCGTTGCTCCACCTTCGTACAGCTATGGATAACCGTACTATGATCACGATTGCCAATGAGTTTGCCCACTCTAGAAGCAGGCATCTTGATAAGTTTTTGTGCCAAATACATAGCCACCTGACGCGCCTCCACATATTCTCGCTTACGGCTCTTGCTGTTAACGGCAGCTACAGTCACCTTATAGTGACCACAAACAGCCTCGACGATCTCATCCAAAGTAAGCACCTTGTTACTTTCCTCCACCTTGACAGCACGTTTGATAACACGCTCCGCCAACTGGATGTCGATACTGCTCTTATAAACGATACTATATGCTAGCAAGCCATTGATGGCACCTTGCAAGTCACGCACACTTCCATTACAGGTCTGAGCGATGTAAGACACCACATCCTTTGGAATCTTAAGTCCATCATTACGAACCTTATTGCTCACAATATCCACACACAATTCCACGTCTGGCTTCTCCAACTCTGCCACCAAGCCACAAGAGAAACGAGTAATCAAGCGGTCTGGCATATCCTTCAACTCCACTGGAGGACGATCACTCGCCAAGATGATACGCTTTCCATTACGGAACAAGTGGTTGAAGATATGGAAGAAAGTATTCAACGTCTTCGCCTTGCCTGCCCAATCCTGCACATCATCCACGATGAGAATATCTATCGACTGGTAGAAATTGATGAAATCATTGCTGGCATTGTGAAGCACAGCATCCGTATATTGGGTTTGGAACAAACGAGCACTCACGTAAAGCACGCGCTTCTGAGGGAAAAGCTCTTTAGCCCTTACACCAATGGCATTCACCAAATGGGTCTTTCCACTACCAGACGGTCCATACACGAACATTGGGTTAAACTGGGTGGTGTTAGGATGCTCCGCAATAGACAATCCCACAGAACGAGGTAACTTATTACTTTCACCTTCTACATAATTAGCGAAAGTAAGTTTTGGGTCGAGCTGAGTGTCAATGTCTTCTTGTTGCTGTGCATCCGTTGGGAATCCTTGAGTTTGCTGAACCTGAGTGGCTGAGGCCTGTTGCTCTGCCACATTTGCTTCGCTACTGTCCATTCCACCATTTTGTGCCTGTCGGTCTTTATCGCTGACAACACGATAAGTAAGCCGAATACCATCACCAAAGTTACGATGCAAAACCTTGCTAAGCAAGCCAACGTAGTTTTGTTCCAAGTACTCATATACAAATGGACTTGGAACTTGAACCAATAAAGTCTTCGTCGAGGGTTTATACGATTCAAAGACTATTGGTCTAAACCATGTATTATATTGCTGCTCCGAAACATTATCTTTTATAAGCAAAAGGCTATTGTCCCAAAGAGCTTTTGGACTTGCTAACATTGACACCTAATTTAATATATATAGTTATTTCTTTATTTTTTAGTTTTTGATTGTCGCACCAATACCTTTGATGGGCTAATCGAGTGCAAAATTACAAAAAAATATGGAGACTAACAAATCACCCTATTTATAATATTTTAATACTAGCCATACAACTCGTTAATAATCAATAGTTTAACAAAGTTATCCACAATTACATTTTAGATACAGTGAAACATTTTTGAAACACCTCAAAGCCGCTAAGAGCCAACAAGTTCCGAAGCGACTTTGGGGCGTGAAACATAGCTTGCACTATTTAGACAAATTTTATTTTGCTAATTTCTTCAATTCTGTAATTTTATAGCCATCACGACTTCTTATTTATCTTTCTTACCAAAGACAGAGAAGTGGACATAGCGCTTAGGATGAGCCTTCAAGTCGATGACCAATGAGTCGGCATGCGACATCGTGGAAGTCAAGTTGTCATAAAGCTTGGTATCGTTCATCAGTAAGCCAAGGCTTCCCTTGCCACTATTCAACTGCTCTGTGAATTTCTGTGCTCCCTCCAAGGTGGCGTTCACTCTATCCAAAGTACCCTGCACATCGAGACTTGCCAAATTAGAGGTCAAGCGATGGGTATTGTCAAGCACGCCGTTTGCCTTGCCTATCATACCAGGTACTTGCTTGTTCAGCCCTGCCATCAACGTGTTCAGTTCACGAGTAGAAACTGTGAGGTTGTTGGTGATAGTCTCCACATTGTGAAGAGAAGCAGCCAAGGCTGGGTCTGCCAAGAGCGCATTGACGCTGGTCAAGATAGAGTCTATCTTTGGCAACATTTTTTCCACCACAGGAACCAAATCAGCGGCCTTTCCCATGATACCATCATTCACTGCACCAGGAATGATGCCGCCCGGCTCTATGCGCTGGCGAGGATTGTTAGCCAAGAGCAAGTTCACCTGCAGGTTGCCCATCAAGTCTTTCACAATCTCAGCCTTACTTCCTTCGGGAATTCTCAAATCCTTCACAATGTCGCACTTCACCTTGATAGGACCGCTACCAGAATAGTCGAAATCTACACCATCCACGGTTCCCACCTTATATCCGTCGGCATAAATAGGTGTGGAAGCGCCCAAGCCCTGTATGTCGTTGAACGTCATATAATAGGCGTTATTGGTAGAAAACAGATTGATACCTTTCAGAAAGTTAATTCCGAAATACATTACCAAAATACCAACGATAGCTACCAACGCTATCTTTATCTCCTTTGTAAATTTCATCTTTATCTATTTTTGTTTTGCTTAAATTCTCGAATCGCTTGGTTTACATCATATTTTTGTCCATTCTTGAAGGCGATGATAAATGCCTCCGGGAATTTATCGAGCAAGCTCTTGCGCAATCGATACACCTCATTATAGTTGGTTGATTCGCCCATGGTGTATTTTACCAGTCCGCCTTCCTGGAAAGAGTCATAGTCTGTCTCTCCCTTGAAGTGGGAATCACCTTTGCGCAGGGTTCTGCTACTTACAAATATCTGAAGCTTAAACACTGGAGCATCTTTGGGCGCCTGCGCTTTCTTTGAGACTTGCGAATCCTTTTGAGCCTGCACCTTTGGGGAGACTTGCGTATTCCTCTGTACCGTTTCCACCTTCCTTGTGTTGTCACGCTTATTGTCTGCATCGGAAAAAGCATCCGGCACAATCTTTGGTATATTTGTCTCCTCACGATCCGAAGCTCGGTAAGGCACAGAGACCGACTTGTCGTACTTATTCTTATATTTGGCAAAAGCCTCATAAATACCCTTGGCGATGTCATCCACCCTGTTGTCATCATTGAGCAGATTTTCCTCATCGGGAGTGGTGATAAAGCCTAGCTCTATCAAGCAGCTGGGCATCGACGTTTCCCTAAGCACCAAGAATCCTGCCTGATGCACTCCCTTGTCAGGGCGGTTGGCACCATCGCAGACACTACGCTGTATCATGCGAGCCAACTCCACGCTACGCTCCATGTTCTTACCCTGGATAAACTCAAAGATGATGTAACTCTCCGACGACTTCGGGTCGAATCCTTGATACGTCTGCTGATAGCCTTTCTCCATCGAAATCACGGAGTTTTCTCGCATAGCCACGTCCAGGTTATCCTTGGCTCGGTGCATACCGAGTGTGTAAGTCTCAAATCCACGTGCTATCTTACCAGCAGGCAAAGCATTGGTATGCACGGAGATAAAGAGGTCAGCCCCTGCACGGTTGGCAATGTTTGCGCGTTCATGGAGCGGGACAAACACATCTGTTTTTCGAGTGTATATCACCCTCACCTCCGGAAGATTTTGCTCCACATATTTACCGAAGCGCAAAGCTACAGCCAGATTGATATTCTTTTCCTTGGAAATGGCACCTAGCGCTCCTGCGTCATGACCACCATGTCCTGCATCGATAACGAGCGTGAAGCGCTTATTGGCAGCTAACGAAGTCATTGCCAACATACACAAAACGGTCAATATCAGTGTTATTTTCTTACACATACTTTCTGATGATTTTGCAAAATTACTACTTTATTATCAGAAAACCTAATTATTGCTATAAGTTTTATCATTTGTTAATATTACCTCTACACCAGCGCCATCGCTATCTGCCCCCATCGGGGGATTTACCTTCGTGATAGATAGTTGCACCTTGGTTAAGGCGGGGAATACAGCAAAAAGCTTCTTGCCTATCCTACCTGCCAAATGCTCCAAGAGACGGCTGGGGATATCCATCTCCTGCTTTAGCAGTTCATACACCTCGGCATAATTGATGGTACCGTCCAGCTCATCCGTCTGCATGGACAAAGAAAAATCATAATCCAACACCAGGTTTACGAGATAATCATTGCCTACCCCTCTCTCCTGTTCCAACACGCCATGAAAGGCATGGAAACGCACGTTCTTCAGAAAGATCTTACTCTCCTGCAACATTTGTCTCCGCCTCCTTTTCTGCGAAATGTTCATCATTGAGATACTTTTTGAGCGCGCGTTCCACGCCCACTCTCCAGGTATTCAGGGTTTCAGAGGTCAACTGCAACTGGTCAACCAACTTGATGACGTGGGCTATCGGCATACGATAGCGCAACACTCCGGAAATCAACTTGGCATAGTTCCAATACTCAGGATTAAACTTTTCGCTCAATCCCTCGACCGTAATCTTATAGCCTCGCTTATTGACAAACTGGAAGTCGTAACGCTTCTGTCCCTCACCCAGCACAGTCTTGATAATCTTGCCCTTGGTCACAGACTTAGGTAGCATGATGCCTTCGTCTTCATCTTGCAGTCCTGTAAATATTTCGTAAGGATGTCCATTGAGCAACCCTACCAGAGCCACCCATTTTTCCTTGTTATTCTGGTACCTCACCACATCGCACTCCAACTCTCTTGGGCGAACCTCCACCACCTTAGGCGTAAAGAGGGCATCATGAGTCTCCGTTGAAAGAAGCTGAATCAACGGTTCATGGAGTCCATTCCAATCTACACCTTGGCCATCAAATCGCTCATGGAGAGCAGCCAAGTTGGCTTTCAAGTCATTCACGAGAGCTTGACAAGCCTCATCGAAAGTCATATTTTCTGTATAATTCATATCAAACGTTTAATAATCAGCTGCAAAATTAAAACAATATTTCTAAAATCCGAAACGTTTGGGGATATATTTCCATAAAAATACGACAGAAAGGCTATAAATTGCCTAAAAATACCCAAGAAGGCGATTCTTTTTGGAAAACTTTCTGTAACTTTGCAAATGTAATTGTTCAAATACAAAACATTTATAATCAAGGTATATTTATAAAAAATAAGATATGGAATCAATCAAAAACAGAACATCCATCCGCAAATATGCGAATAGAGAAGTTTCAGAGGATTTATTAAATCGTTTGCTAGAGGAGGCTGAACGCACTCCGACCATGGGCAATCTCCAGCTCTATAGTGTCGTAGTAACAAGAAGCGAAGAGGGCAAGAAAGCTTTGGCTCCCGCCCACTTCAACCAGCCGATGGTTACCAATGCCCCCGTAGTGCTCACCATCTGCGCCGACTATCGCCGCACCACCCTTTGGGCTGAGCAGCGAAAGGCTCACCCTGGCTATGACAACATCCTATCCTTTATGAACGCTGCCACCGATGCCCTCCTCTTCACACAGACCTTTACAAACCTGGCTGAAGAAGCTGGTCTTGGCACCTGTTTTCTGGGCACTACGGTCTATATGCCCAAAATGATTATCGACACCTTGAAGCTTCCTAAGCTTGTGATGCCTGTAGCCACTCTTACCATCGGATGGCCAGACGAACAACCAGCCAAGAGCGACCGACTGCCATTGCGTAGCATCGCTCACAACGAACATTTCGAGGATTACACCCCAGAAAAGATTGACGACTTCTACGCTGAGAAAGAAGCACTCGAAGAAAACAAGGAGTTCGTGCGCATCAACAACGTAGAAACTCTTGCACAGGTATTCACCGACATCCGTTACACCAAGAAGGATTGCGAGGCGATGAGCGAAGGATTCCTAGAGGCTCTGAGACAGCAAGGATTCTTAGATTAGAAATCAAAACTATCGACGAAATAACATAAAAGCGCATCAGCAGAAAACAACTTGCTGATGCGTTTTTTATGATGATGAATCGAGACTCTTATTCCACTACTATAGGCTTGTACTTAGGTACCAATGCCTTCATAATGCACCAACCTACGAGGTAAGCCACACTACAGATGCAGAATACAATCATATAGGCACCTGGCTTGCCATCGAAGCCCATAAACGAGAAGGCAGAGCCCTGTCCCTCAGCGTATGTGAAGAGCATACCAGAACCCTTGTTGATGAGGAACGAGCCTACGCCACCTGCCATCGCACCGATACCTGTGATGGTGGCAACGGTTGACTTAGGGAACATATCACCAATGGTGGAATATAAGTTGGCAGACCAAGCCTGGTGACCTGCGCCGAGCAAACCAATGATGATGGCTGGCCACCATGCACTGATTTCACCCATAGGCTGGGCTATCAAACCGAGCAATGGGAAGCAAGCGAATATCAACATCGCACGCATTCTGCCGATGTATGGGTTCATTCCCTTCTTATCCACAAAGTAAGTTGGCAAATATCCACCACCGATGCTCAATACGGTTACGATGGCATAGAGGGTAAAGATGAGGGCGATGCCCATTGGTGAGTCTGAAGAATAGCCATACTGATCGGAGAAGTAAGCTGGCGCCCAGAAGAGGAAGAACCACCATACACCATCGGTCATCAACTTACCAACGATGAACGACCATGTCTGGCGGAATGTGAAGCACTTCAAGAAGCCAATAGTCTTTTCCTCGGTCTCAGGCTCAGCAGCACCAGAATTCTCGGCTTTCTCAGCCTCAGCCTGCTCAGCCTCCACTTTCTCCAAGTCTTCATCCTGTTCAATGTAAGTAAGCTCGGCCTTATTTACGTGCTTGCTCTTGGATGGTTTTTCATAGAGCCACATCCAAAGCCCCATCCATACATAACCGAGCACACCGATGATGATGAAAGCCCACTCCCAACCCATGTAGCGAGCCAACAATGGGATGGTGGCTGGAGCAGCCAAAGCTCCTACAGAAGCACCACTGTTGAAGATGGCGGTAGAGAAGGCACGGTCTTTCTTTGGGAAGTACTCTGCTGTTACCTTGATGGCAGCAGGGAAGTTACCAGCCTCACCCACAGCGAGAATCAAACGGCAAGAGAGGAACAGCCATACACTGATGGTGGCGATGGCAACGGCGGCATCGCTACCAGCCTGTACCAGTCGAAGTGCCTCGATGCTGTCGTAACCTTCAATCTGCATGGCCACCCATCCGCAACCTGCGTGCATCACGGCACCAGTTGACCATACGAAGATGGCGATGAGATAACCTTTCTTGGTTCCCATCCAATCGACGAACTTACCAGCGAAGAGGTTGGCGATGGCGTAGAAGATGGAGAAAAGACCCGTAATCGTACCATAGTCATCATCGGTCCAGTGGAATTCTGGAGCGATAAAATCTTTCCATGTCAAAGACAGAACCTGACGATCCATGTAGTTGACGGTGGTTGCAATGAAAAGCAACGCACAGATAACCCAACGGAAGTTGGACATTTTGCTTGTTTTAATAGGACTCATTTGTTATTTGTTTTTAAGCGTTTATATTTCTTTTTAAATTAGACATAAAAAAGAGACGGCAAAAGAGATGCCCAAAGTGACGGCAAAAGAGAGGGCAAAAGAAACGGTAAAGCCTGGCTTGTTTCAGCAAGCCAGGTTCACCTTATTATATATAGGGAATCTTATTCAAAGATTGTATATTGGCGTCTTTTTTCAAGATTTCATATAGGTATCTTATTCCAAGTCAGGAATCTTAACTACCTGCATGTCGTTGTAGATAAGGTTCTCACCTGCCATACCCCAGATGAAAGTATAGTTGCTGGTACCTGCTGCGCAGTGGATAGACCACTCTGGAGCGATGACTGCCTGTTCGTTGTTCAACCAGATAGGACGTGTTTCCTGTGGCTCGCCCATCACATGGAGAATTTTCTGACCTGCTGGCACGTTGTAGTAGAGGTAAGTCTCCATACGACGGAGGTGGGTATGAGCTGGCATCGTGTTCCAAACAGAACCTTCCTTCAACTCAGTGACACCCATCTGCAACTGACAAGTGCGAACACCGGCAACACCGTCGATAATCAACTGGTGGATGACACGGTCATTGCTCTCCTTCAAGCTACCAGCCTTGATGTTGTTGGCATCCTTCAAGGTTACCTTCTTGGTTGGGAATGTCTGGTGAGCGCAAGCACTGTTCATATAGAATTTAGCTGGCTTGTTGGCATCCTTGCTGCTCATCTCGATGTTCTTGGCGCCACGCCCCACATAGAGAGCCTCCTGGAAACCAAGGGTATATTTCTTGCCATCCACAGTGACAGTACCCTCGCCACCGATATTGATGATACCCAGCTCACGGTTGTCAAGCAAGTTCTTCTGGTCGTTTGGCTTCTCTGTATAGAGAGGAGCGATGGAAGTCAACTTCAAAGGAGCAGTTGTTGGCTCTGCACCACCGATGAGGAAACGGTCGAACATAGTGTATGTCCAGTTCACCTCGCCTGGAGCGAAGACCTTCTCGATAGCATACTCCGCACGAAGGCGATCAGTAGTATAGTGCTTGGCATCCATCGGATTGCTAGCGTAACGTACATTATAGTTAGTGTAGGCATTCTCAGCCTTTACTTCATAACCTGGCTTCTGGCACTGGCCGAAAGCCTGACTTGCTGTTAGAACCATTGCTGCTAATATTAATGTTAATTTCTTCATTTTTATAATATGTTTTTGGAGTTAAAGAATCAAGAAGTTGAAGGAGTTAAAGGAGTTAAGACAACTGCTAAAGAAGTCATTGAATTCTTCACTCTTCCACTCTTCACCCTTTACTTAATTATTATTCTTTGCTGCTTTTTCCTCTGCCACGATGCGACGGCGGTTGATTACCATCAAGACTACGGTGATGACGGTCAAGACAAACATGCCGACATACGACAATTTCACGCCACGATAAATAACCCACCCGAAGAGAGAGGATGCAAAGTCGAGCGCACCACCTGAGAACCCGTCAGGAATATGAGCGGCATTATCGCCTGTGGCTGCAAACACCTGGTTGGCTGCCATCGTGAAGTCTGGAGCCA
>ERZ808242.1938-NODE-1938-length-10175-cov-3.075395_pt1 | contig 10175 bp, 7 predicted proteins | sample MGYA00521244_ERZ808242 | MGnify/ENA primary metagenome ERZ808242 (study PRJEB31516, sample SAMN03275573) | gut metagenome | biome: mammalia-associated habitat; material: feces | host: Papio cynocephalus | place: Kenya | collected 2012-07-27 ... | reverse complement strand
CAGTATACCATATCCGAAGCCGCTTCGCCACCGCCGCCGCCCAAAAATATTTTTTCCAGGCAGCGAAAAATCGCTTGACAAAACTGTGTCTCTGTGTTACTGTATTATCAACGTAATACAGTAACACAGGAGGTACGTTATGTCCTGGGAATTCCAAGACCACCTGCCCATCTACGCCCAGCTCATGGACACGCTCAAGCGGCGCATCGTCACGGGCCGGTATCTTCCGGGCGAGAAGCTGCCCTCGGTGCGCGAGCTTGCCGCCGAAGCGGGCATCAACCCCAATACCGTCCAGCGGGCGTTTTCGGAGCTGGAGCGCGAAGGGCTCATCTACACCCAGCGGGCAACCGGAAAATATGTCACCGAAAAAGAAGAAGATATCCATGCTGCGCAAGCCGAGCTTGCCCGGACGCAGGTCGCCGAATTTTTGGCGAATATGCAGTCGCTCGGCTACAGCGTCGGGGACGTCATCGTTCTGCTGCAATCATTCAGTGAAAATACGAAGGAGGAAGGATCTCATGCCGATTCTGGAATGTAACAAATTAACGAAACGCTACGGCGGCGTCACCGCGCTGGACCATGTAGATCTTGCCATCGAGCCGGGCCGCATCGTCGGTCTCCTGGGCCCCAACGGCAGCGGCAAAACAACGCTTCTCAAGCTGGCCGCGGGTCTTTTGCAGCCCACGCAGGGGCAAATCTTAATTGACGGCCAGGCCCCGTCTCCCAAGACGAACGCGGTTTTGTCCTATCTTCCCGAGCGCATCGCGCTGAGCGAGTGGATGAAGGTCACGCAGGTTCTGGACTTTTTCTGCGATTTCTATCAGGACTTTGACCGCCAGGCGGCCGAGCAGATGCTGGGCCAGCTGCACATCGCGCCCAATCAGGTCCTCAAGCAGATGTCCAAGGGCACAAAGGAAAAGGTGCAGCTGATCCTGGCCATGAGCCGAAAAGCGAAGCTGTATCTTCTCGACGAGCCCATCGGAGGCGTCGACCCCGCCACGCGCGACTACATTCTCCACACCATTCTCACCAATTACAACCCTGACGCCGCGGTCGTCATCAGCACGCACCTGATTGGAGACGTCGAGCCGGTTCTCGACGAGGTCGTCTTTTTGAGCCGCGGGCAAATCGCGCTGCATGACTCCTGTGAGCGCATCCGCGAAGAGCAGGGAAAATCCGTCGATCAATTATTCCGGGAGGTATTCAAATGCTGGGAAAACTGATGAAGCACGAGCTGCGGGCCACGAGCCGCACGATGCTGCCGCTGCTTCTTTTAACGCTTCTTTTAAGTATCTTTCTACGGATCGCTATGGCCGTCATGCCAAGGACCGACGCGCCGATCGTCGGCGTGCTCTACGGTCTTTTGATCACCGCCTTTGTTCTCGCCATCATCGGCACGGCCGTGTTCAGCGTTGTGCTGATGGTCGCGCGCTTCCACAAAAACCTCATGACGGACGAGGGCTACCTCATGTTCACGCTTCCGGTGAGCGTGCACCAGCTTTTATGGTCAAAGCTTCTGGTGTCCATGCTCTGGTTTGTCGCGGTGTTCTTTGTCGACGCGCTGGCCATTCTGGTGACGGTTTATGAAAACGGAATGTTCGCGGGGCTTCCGGAATTCATCCGGAACGTTTTTGAAACGCTGAACCAGTATTACGCGCTCAACGGTCTTCTGTATTCTCTGGAGCTGCTCGGCGTGCTGCTCGTGTCGATGCTTGCGGCCTGCCTGATGTTCTACGCGCCGATCGCCATCGGCAACAGCTTTGCCGCGCACAAGACGCTGCTTTCCGTCGTGTTCTTCTTCGTCATCCAGACCGGTTTGCAGATCGTTTCGCTCTTCGGCATTGCCGGCGCAGCAAACCTCGTCACGCCGCTGCTGACCCCCGCCATCCTGGATAACGCCGTCAAAATGGCGCATCTGATGTTCACGAGCGCACTGGCTTACTTCCTCGTCGTCGGTGCCGCCCTGTACGTTCTGACATGGTTCATGCTGCGCAAACGGCTGAATCTTCAATAAAGGCAGCACCGCGCAATTGCGTCTTCGCGCTTCGAAAAAAACCGCCGAACGGTCCGTTCGGCGGCTTTGCTTTATTTTGCGGTGTTCCAGAGAATTGTGGCAAGCAGCTTTGCGATCGTCTCCATGTCTTCGGCGGGGACGTATTCGAATCTTCCGTGGAAGTTTTCGCCGCCAGCGCAGAGGTTTGGGCACGGAAGCCCCTCAAAGGAAAGCCTTGCACCGTCTGTGCCGCCGCGGATGGGCTGCACCTTGGGCTCGATGCCGAGGGTAAGCATGGCCTTTTTTGCCTGATCGACGAGGAACATACACGGCTCAATTTTTTCCTTCATATTGAAATAGCTGTCGCGGATGGTCAGCTGCACCGTTCCCGCGCCATAGCGGCGGTCGATTTCCGCAGCGGCTTTTTCCATCACAGCCTTCCGCGCCTCAAATTTTTCGCGGTCGTGGTCGCGGATGATATACGACAGCTTCGCGCGTTCGACTTCGCCTTCCACGCCTGTCAGGTGGAAAAAGCCCTCGTAGCCGCTTGTAAAATACGGCGTTTCGAGCGCGGGAAGAAGGCTTGCAAACTCCATCGCCACCAGACCGGCGTTGACCATCTTGCCATACGCCGAGCCCGGATGGATGGAAAGGCCGGTGATCTCGACGAGCGCCGAGGCCGCGTTGAAGTTTTCATACTCCAATTCTCCGATCGCGCCGCCGTCGACGGTGTAGGCGTAGTCCGCGCCGAAGCTTTTGACGTCAAAACCGTCCGCGCCCTCGCCGATCTCCTCGTCGGGGGTGAAGGCAATTTTTACCGTGCCGTGCGGGCGGTTCGAGTTCAGAATCAACTCCGCAGCCGAGAGAATTTCGGCCACGCCCGCCTTGTCATCCGCGCCCAGAAGCGTCGTGCCGTCGGTCACAATGAGGCGCTTTCCGATGTGCTTCAAAAGTGACTCGTAGTCCCGCGGCGACAGGACGATGCCCTTTTCTTCGTTCAGAACGATATCGCCGCCGTCGTAGGGCTCGGTGATGCGCGCGTGGATCGGGCCGCCGGGCGCGTCGGGCGAGGTGTCCATGTGCGCGATCAGGCCGTAGACCGGAAGCTCCTTGCCGCAGTTGGCCGGGATCGTGCCGTAGACATAGCCGAGGTCGTCCATGTGCGCGTCCTGAATGCCCAGTTCCTGCATCTGCCGCACGAGCTCCTGCCCCAGCACCTTCTGGTTGGGCGTCGAGGGGTGCAGGCCGGAGGTCTCGCTCGAGGTCGTGTCGAAGCTGACAAGCTTCAAAAACCGTTCTGTTACCGTCATTGAAAAAACTCCTTTATTCCGTTTTCGTTTCCGTCTCAAATTCCGCCGCGACCTGCTCCAGAAGCTCCCGAATGGGCAGGTGCTGCGGACAGACCTGCTCGCACGCGCCGCATTGGACGCAGTCGGACGCTTTGCCGTGGTTCGCGGTGTGGAGATTATAATAGTAGCCCGCGTTCCAGTCGTTGTAGATTTTCTTCGTGTTCATCGCCGCAAAAAGGTCGGGGATGGAAATGCTCTGCGGACAGCCGTCTATGCAGTACCGGCAGGCGGTGCAGGCGATCAGGTGCATGGAGCGGAAAATGTCCTGCACCTTGTGGACTGCCGCCATTTCGGTTTCATTCAGGGGCTCAAAATCCCGCATGAAGGCAATATTTTCCTGCATCTGCTCTAAATTGCTCATGCCGGACAGGACCATCAGAATGCCCGGGAAGCCGGCCGCAAAGCGAATGGCGTAGCTGGCGGGGCTGCCGCCGTGCAGATCGTCAAAGACCCTTTTCGCAGCCTCCGGGAGATTCGCAAGGTTGCCGCCCTTGACGGGCTCCATGACGATGATGGGCTTTCCATGCCTGCGGCAGACCTCGTAGCATTTTCGGCTCTGCACCGCCGGATCGTCAAAATCTGCATAATTGAACTGGATCTGCACGGCCTCGATCTGCGGATACTCGCTCAGGATCTGCTCTAACACTTCGGCTCTGTCGTGGAAGGAGATGCCGAAGCGGCGGATCTTTCCTTCCTTTTTGAGTTCGAGCGCGGTTTCATAGGCGCGGCAGGCTTTGAAGTGCTTGAAAATGTCGGCGCTCTGCGCGTGCATGAGGTAGAAATCGAAATAGTCCACGCCGCAGATCTCTAACTGGCTCTCAAAAAACGGCCGGATATCCTCCTGCGTCTTGAAATACGCCTTCGTCAGCTTGTCGGTCAGAACGTACCGGTCTCGCGGGTAGCGGCTCGTGAGGCAGGACTTGATGGCCTTCTCGCTTCTCCCCTGCAAATAGCCGTGGGCGGTGTCAAAATAGTGAAAGCCCGCGTCCAGAAACGCGTCGACCATTTCGCAGGTCTTTTCCAGATCGACATCGCTGCCCTTCATCGGCAGGCGCATATACCCGAAGCCGAAATTTTTCCGGATCCGATCCATGTGCGCTCCTTTCTTTGTTACAGGCCGAGATAGCGGGCGCAGACCTTGCCGGCCTGTTCGGCAATTTTCTCTTCATCGATCGTCACGAGGCGGCCGTTTTCGACGACGACTTCGCCGTTTACAACTGTCACATTGACCGGTCCGCGGACGCCGACAGTGGCCAGCACCGACTTGGGGTCATAGCACGCGCCGGTGAGCTCCAGTCTACGACTGTCGACCATGAACAGGTCGCAGCAGCTTCCGACCGCCAGCGACCCGATATCGCTTCTTCCCAAAAGCCGTGCGCTGCCTCTGGTGGCCAGCTTCAGGATCTCGTAGCCCGAAGGGGCGGCTATGCTGGATGTCAGGCGGTGCAGCAAAAACGCCACGCGCAGCTCTTCCATCAAACTCGAGCCGTCGTTGCTGGCCGAGCCGTCGACGCCGAGGCCCACCGGAACGCCGAGGGCCACCATTTCCGGAACCCGCGCCACGCCGGAGGCGAGCTTCATGTTGGAGATCGGGCAGTGGCACACGCCGGTGCCGGTTTCGGCAAGCAATTTCAGCTCATCGTCGTTAAAATGAATCCCGTGCGCGTACCAGACATCTTTGCCTAACCAGCCGAGCGTTTCCATGAACGCCAAAGGGCGCATCCCTTCGCGCGCCAGCATATAATTTTCCTCGTCCTTCGTCTCACACAGGTGCGTGTGCAGGCGAACGCCATACTGCCGCGCGAGAACTGCGCTTTGCTTTAACAGCTCGGCAGACACGGAAAACGGCGAACACGGCGCGAGCGCCACCTGCTGCATCGAGCCAAACGACGCGTCGTGGTATTTTTCGATCACGCGGGCGGAGTCGGTCATAATTTCGTCTACCGTCTGCACGACGGAATCGGGCGGCAAACCGCCGTCTTTGACGGACAGATCCATCGAACCGCGCGAGGCGTGGAAGCGGGTGACAAGTGTAGACGCGGCTGCAAACTGCGCGCCAAGCAGGTCTCCCGCGCCCTTGGGGAAGACGTAGTGGTGGTCAAAGCAGGTCGTGCAGCCGTGCTTTAAGAGCTCTCCGAGGCCGGTGAGGCTGGAATAGTACACGACCTCTTCGTTGAGGTTTTTCCAGATCTCATAGAGCGTCTTGAGCCAGTCGAACAGCTCCATGTTCTGCACCTGCGGCAGATTGCGCGAAAACTGCTGGTATAAATGGTGGTGCGTGTTCACAAGGCCCGGATAGCAGAGCATCGAGCTTCCGTCGATGATTTTGTCGGCTTTTCGGTCTAAATTTTGCCCGATGGCTGCGATTTTCCCATCTTCGGCGTAGAGGTCGGCGTGTTCGTAAACGGTATCTTTCTCGTCGCACGAGACGAGGGACTGGATGTTTCGGATCAAAAGTGTTCTCATGGCGGCTTCCTCCTGTTTGTTTTATGGTACTACAAAATGGGCGCGGCGGCAAGGGCGAATTATGACAAATTAGTTCTCTAAATAAATCCCGGAAAAATCACCGGAAGGGCTTGCAATCACCCACAGTCTGTGGTATAGTGTGGTATACCTACCATTAGGAAGAAAGGAAGATTTTTAGCATGAAGAAACGGATCATTTCCCTGCTTCTGGCTCTGGTCATGCTCTTCGGCGTCCTGCCCGTGACCGCGCTGGCAGACGGCGGCGAGGACGTCGCGGAACAGCCCGCGACCGTCGAGACCAAGGACGAAGAAGTGAAGGAAGAACCGAAGGAAGAGGAAAAAGAAGTGGGCGAATCCACCCCCCCCAATTCCCAGAATAAGGTAATTGAGTCTTCCGATGAGGAAGAGGAAGATACGGAAGACGAGGACGAGACCAATGAGGTCTCCATGCTTGCCGCGCCTGAGCAGGTCGTTACTTATAGCACAGACGAGGATCGAGATGGAAAATACCTGATTTTTAGTCGCGCTCAGGGAACATATGTTATGGCCGCGAAAACTAACGCTCAACTTGAAGACACACTTAAATCGAGCGCTGATCCTTCCTTATATAAGTTCACGTTAGAAAAGCTGAATAAAACAATACCTATTGATAACGTTTCGTATCATGTCTACCACGTGAGCATCACGATCAACAACACGAAATATTATCTGACAACCAACGGCAACAGCGGTACTATTGGCATTAAAAACAATAGCAATCAAGCCGCTGAATTTTTGATTTGTCGCGCCGATGTTTACGCTGCTCAAGGTGGCGGTAAACTTGACGAGACACGCTTGTGCCTGTTCCATGTTGCTTACAATGACTCAAACACTGCTTACGGCGAAGCTGTCGAATATGAAACGACTCATCAATCTGAGCATCCTGGTCAAGGTTCTTATACATTAAAGCTTTGTAGCCAGAACACTGCTAACTATGGCCAAAATGAGGGATGGGATGTCTGCGTAGATGCCTATAATCTTGAGACAGAAAACGCCATTGTCACGCCTAAGACCGCAAAGGTCACCGTTACTAAGGTCTTCAGCAATATGGATGCTGCTGACATTCCTACAAACTTTGAAGTCAAACTGGTTAGTACAAGCAAGACTTACAAACTAACAAGAGAAGGTACTTCCGGTTATACCTACTCTGCTACTGTTGAAGAAGGTAGCTACAGAGTTGAAGAAGACAAATTCACAAATGACAACTATCATCACCTCAGTACAAAACTAGAAGAAGAAGTCAGTGGCTCCAAGACTGAAATTCAGCCCAATCAGGGCGAATTCAATATTGAAGTGAATGAGAACGAAAACCGGACTTTCACCCTGACCAACACCTACACCAAGAAGGCAGACCCGAAGGCTACCTCGGCTTCGAAGGAAGTTGTCTGCGATTCCCTCCCGAGAGGCGTTACGCTTCCCGAGGGTGTTACTGTTACCTATCCCAAGACAGAAAACAACACCATTCAGCCCATCCTGATCGAAGAAGACACGACTTCTGTTACCCTGCTTTATAAGATCACGGTCACCGGACAGGTTGGCGCAGACTTCACTGTTACCGATACTGGTTCCGCTTGGGCTTTCGGCACTGTGAATCACGAGACCGAAGGCACTTACACCGGTACGCTCACTGACACGACGCTCGTGTTCTACGTCACCAAAACTTTCCAGTCCTCTGACTTCTCTCAGGATACCGGTTATCTGACCAACAACGTCTCTCTGACCGGTGGCGATGGCGACGAAGAAAAAGTCCCGTATGAGAAGAAAGCGCTCGTGACGATCACGAAGGATTTCACTGGCGATCTCACCCCGCAGCAGCAACCCACTGTCACGATCAAGCTGATTGGCAGCGACAGTAATGAGTATACTCTCACCAAGTCCACGAGCACCCTCGTGTATAGCGGCAGAGTTCCCGCTGGCACGTACACCGTTTCGGAAGGCGATACTGCTAACGTTGAGCATTACGACCTCACTGCCACGCTGAAAAACAGTCAAAACGATGAGATTGCGAACAAGCAGATCACCGTTGCCAATGGTGAGACTTATATTTACACGCTGAAAAACCACTACACGAAGCAGAACGTCAGGCCGTATGAGTTCGACCTGAGCAATCTCATTGTTAAGACGTTGACTGGTGGCGAGCTTCCTGAGAATACGACTTTCAGAGTCAACGTCACGAAGAAGGTTGACGGCGGCGAAGATGTCACCAAGAATGGTGAAACCACTTCCAAAAAGCAGTTTACTAACGACGCATTCAGCTTCGGCAACGACAACATCTTCAAACTTTCCGAAACTACGGAATTTGAAGTGACGGAAGTTAAGCCAACTCCCTCGATTGACGGCCTTACCTATGACTCCAACATCTACATTCTGAAGGTCGAGCTTGAGAAGAACGACGCAGAAAATAAGATGACTCTCAAGTCTCTCACCTACACGATCAAGGACAAGGCCGAAGACAACGACCCTGTTACTGTTAGCACATCCGCTCCGCTCGTTATCAGCAATAAATACAAAGCTCCCATCACCACTGGCTCTGTCATGATCACGAAGGTTGTTGAAGGTGGCTTTACACTTCCCAGCAACTTCGGCATCAAGCTTGTTCCGACCGAGGAAGGCAAGGACGAAGTCACTCTTAATCTGAAGAGCGGCACAACGGACAAGTACGAAGCTACAGATGTTCCCGCTGGCGAGTACACTGTTGTGGAATTCAACCACACGGACAGCAAGTATACACTCGTATCTAGGCTTGACGGAACAGATAACTTCAAAATCACCGTTGCTGCCAAGTCTGAGCAGAGCCACACTCTTACTAACACCTATAAGAAGATTGAGAAGACTCCCGCTTCCTTCGACTTCAGCGACCTCATCCAGAAGGAGCTCACCATCAAGGGCGACTACAAGTTCGAGGGCGAAACCTTCTATGCACGGCTTCGGATGACAGCCTACCGTGACAATTCGATTGCAAAGCTTTCCAGCGCTCTTGTTCCTGTCGATGGTGCTAGTGAAGCATACACGCTTACCGCTACCTTCGGAGAGAATGCAAGATGGTCTGGTTCTACAGAGGACTTCGAGGGCGAGACCCTGTATTTCCCGAAGGCTGGCACTTACCGCTTTAGACTGCATGAGAAAAACGAAGACAAGTCCGGCGTTACTTACGATGAAAGCGTTTATGTGATTTATGTTGTTGTCAAAGAGGCTACTGGCAACAAACTCGTGATTGATACCATTAGCTGCCTCAAATACGCCAACGAAGACAAGTTAAAGAACAATGAACCCGAAAGTAGCACATACACGGTCTTGTATAAGGAAGGCGAACTGACTGGCAAGACGATCACCTTCTACAACACCGTCAACACCGGGTACAAGTCCAACGACCACATCAAGATCGACAGCCCGAACAAGCTGAACACGGACGACCACTACGCCTACATCATCGGCTATCCCGACGGCACCGTGCAGCCCAACGGCGAGATCACCCGCGCCGAGGTCGCGACGATCTTCTTCCGCCTGCTCAAGGACGATGTGCGCGAGAAGTACTTCACCAAGACGAACGATTTCTCCGACGTTTCCCGCGACGACTGGTTCAATAACCCCGTGTCCACCATGGCCGAGCTTGGCATCGTCAAGGGCTATCCCGACGGAACCTTCCGCCCGAACGAGCCCATCACCCGCGCCGAGTTTGCCGCCATCGCCGCCCGCTTCGATGAGTCGACCCGCTACGGCGAGACCCGCTTCACCGACGTGGCCGGTCACTGGGCCATCCGCGAGATCGCCAAAGCCTATAACAACGGCTGGATCAAGGGTTATCCCGACAACACCTTCCGTCCCAACCGCAACATCACCCGCGCCGAGGCCATGACGCTCATCAACCGCGTCCTGAACCGCGCGCCCGAGACGGAAAAAGATTTGCTTTCCAACATGAACAAGTGGTCCGACAACATGGACGTTGACGCCTGGTACTACCTGGCCGTCCAGGAAGCGACCAACTCCCACGATTACCGCCGCAAATCTTCCTCCTACGAACACTGGATCCGTATGCTGGAAGACCCGAACTGGGCAAAGTACGAGCGTTGATCACCGCATGACCTGAATAAAGCGCCGAACCGCGAGGTTCGGCGCTTTTTCTTGCTTTTTCCGGCTTTTTCTGGTAAGATAAAGAAAAATCAGGTTACAGGAGGACGCTATGACGCTGGGGCAGAAAATTCGGCAGACGCGGCAGGAAAAGGGCCTCAGTCAGGCGCAGGCCGCACAGGGCTGCGTGACGCGCAATATGCTCTCGCAGATCGAAAACGACCAGGCGCAGCCGTCGATGCGGACCTTAGAGCATCTGGC
>ERZ808242.1937-NODE-1937-length-10176-cov-3.695089_pt1 | contig 10176 bp, 7 predicted proteins | sample MGYA00521244_ERZ808242 | MGnify/ENA primary metagenome ERZ808242 (study PRJEB31516, sample SAMN03275573) | gut metagenome | biome: mammalia-associated habitat; material: feces | host: Papio cynocephalus | place: Kenya | collected 2012-07-27 ... | reverse complement strand
GTTTTCTTGCTTGCAAAGCGCGTGGTCGATAATCTTTCGGAAGTCTTTTTGCGCGAGTGCGAAGAAAACAAAGATATAATTGATAAAAATAATCTTAAAGTCGAAATCAACGTTTTGCTGAACGGCGTCGTCACCGAATACGTCAAGTTCTGCCGCGGCTACTCCGCTTCCGCGCCCGAGGAACTTATCGCTTACGTAAGGGATTGGTACGAGTGCTTTTTGAAAAGGCGCGGGAAGCGTTAATGGCGCGTAAAAAAAGCAATCGCAAACGGCTAACGAAAACCGTTTTTAAGGTTCCGAAAAAAAGTTAAAAAAAATTAAAAAAATTTTTCTCAAAACTATTGACAACGGCGTTTCCGTGTGATAGAATATGATACGTTTTTTGAGCGCGACAAAGCGTTCTATCCTAACAAAATATCAAGGCGTTTTTTTGGAGGTAATATTTTGCCGCTAAAAAAAAACGCCTTTTTTTTGGGTAAAAAGGCAAAAAATCGCCTGAAAACAGCAAAAAAACGTTCAAAAACACTATCAAAAAGGAGTTTTTCAATGACAAAGTACATTTTCGTAACGGGCGGCGTTGTGTCCGGTTTAGGCAAAGGAATAGTGGCTGCATCGCTCGGCAGACTTTTGAGCTTACGCGGTTTAACGGTAGCCGCGCAGAAGTTCGACCCGTACATGAACGTAGACCCGGGAACGATGAACCCGACCCAGCACGGCGAAGTTTTCGTCACCGACGACGGCGCGGAAACCGACCTCGACTTAGGACATTACGAACGCTTTATCGACCGCAACTTAACCAAATTTTCCAACCTTACTTCCGGTAAAGTTTTTTGGAACGTTCTCACCAAGGAAAGGCAGGGCAAGTACCTCGGGCAAACCGTGCAGATTATTCCGCACGTCACCAACGAGATAAAAGCCTTTATCGCAAGCAACGCGGAAGAAAGCAAAGCCGACGTTGTAATAACGGAAATCGGCGGCACGATAGGCGATATCGAAAGCCAACCGTTTTTGGAAGCCATAAGACAGTTTTCGCAAGAAGTGGGCGTAAAGAACTGTCTCTTTATCCACGTCTGCCTCGTTCCGTACATATCGGGGTCGGACGAGTATAAGTCCAAGCCCGCGCAACATTCAGTCAAAGAATTGCAAGCTAACGGTATTCACCCGAATATCATCGTCACGAGAAGCGACGGCGATTGCGGCGAAGCCATAAGAGAAAAAATAGCGATGTTCTGCAACGTCAAACCCGACTGCGTTATTTCCAACACCACGGTCGATTGCTTGTACAAAGCCCCGCTCATGCTCCACGAAAACGGGCTTGACAAAGTAGTCGTGCGCGAATTAGGGCTAAAAGGCAAGTTAGACCTTTCCGTCTGGAAAAAACTCATCAAAAACATAGATTCGAGAAAAGGCACCGTCACGATAGGCATCGTCGGCAAGTACGTTAGCTTGCACGACAGTTATTTGAGTATCGTAGAATCTCTTAACCACGCTTCGTACGAAAACGGCGTGTTTGTCGACTTAAAGTGGATTGACAGCGACAAGATAACGCGCGAAAACGCCGCGGAAAAACTTAAAGGCATTGACGGTATTCTCGTCCCCGGCGGCTTTGGCGAAAGGGGTATCGAGGGCATGATTAACGCTTGCGAATACGCCCGCGAAAACAAAGTGCCGTATTTCGGCATATGCTTAGGTATGCAGATAGCCGTTATGGAATTTGCGCGCCACGTTGCGGGTATCGAAAACGCCACGAGCGGCGAGTTTGACAAAAAGAACGCCCGCCCGCACGTTATCGACATTATGGCTGACCAGATAGGCAAGGCGAAAGGCGGTACGATGCGCCTCGGCGGGTATCCTTGCGTTTTGAAAGACGGAACGAGAATAAGCGAAGCTTACGGCGCAAAAGAAATCCGCGAACGCCACCGCCACCGCTACGAATTCAATAACGAATATCGCGACCTTTTGACCGAAAAAGGGCTTGTCATAAGCGGCACTTCGCCCGACAATCATATCGTCGAAACGGTTGAGCTTAACGGCGAACAATTCTTCATCGGCGTTCAGTTCCACCCGGAATTCACTTCCCGCCCAAACCGCGCCAACCCTATTTTCCGTGAATTCGTAAAAGCCGCCAAAGCCAAAAAATCCGCGGAAAAATCCAAAAAGTAAAAGTCATTGAATAGAATAAGAATATAGTCATTGAATATAGAAATAGTAAAAGCAATCCCCGCAAAAAGGAGATTGCTTTTTCTAATGCAGAGGATTTTTTTTGCGGTTAAAAAGTCTTTCAAAGTGAAAAACGGCTTAATTTTTTAAAAATTGCTTGTTTTTATAAAAATAAATTCCATAAAAATTGTCGCAAGCTAAAAAAACGCTTGAAAAAGCATATGTTTTTGTGTATAATAAAAACAGGAATTTTCGTCCGTATCGTTGGTGATCGGACGAAATTATCTTCAAAACGCAAAAGGGGCTTAGAAAATATGAGTATCGATTATTCAACAGCAACGACTAAACAATTGTTTAAATTAGCAACGAAAGGCGACGCTGAAGCTCAATATAATTTGGGAGAATGCTATTATTATGGTACAGGCATAAAGCAAGACTATGAAAAGGCTGTGTCTTGGTATATAAAGGCTGCCGAGCATGGTAATGTGGATGCTCAATATGATTTAGGCGAATACTATTATTATGGTGACGGCGTAGAGCAAGATTACGAGAAAGCTGTATATTGGTACACAAAGGCGGCGGAGCAAGGAGATGCGGGGGCTCAATGTAATTTAGGTTATACCTACGATAACGGAGAAGGGGTAAAGCAAGACTATGAAAAAGCTGTATATTGGTATACAAAGGCGGCGGAGCAAGGAGATGAGGATGCGCAATTTAGTTTGGGTAATTCCTACTATAACGGTACAGGCGTAAAACAAGATTATGAAAAGGCTGTGTATTGGTACACAAAGGCTGCAAAACAAGGTAAAGGTAAAGCTCAGTTCAATTTGGGTTTATGCTACGAAACCGGGCGGGGCATAAAGCAAGACTATGAAAAGGCTGTATATTGGTACACAAAAGCGGCAAAGCGATATGTTGATTACGCGCAATATAATTTAGGTTTTTTCTACTATAATGGTAAAGGCGTAAAGCAAGATTATGAAAAGGCTGTGTATTGGTATATGAAAGCTGCAAAAAAAGGTAATATTCTCGCACAATGTAATTTGGGATTATGCTACATAAATGGTGACGGCGTAGAGCAAGATTACGAAAAGGCTGTTTATTGGTACGCAAAGGCGGCAGAACAAGGTAACGCTATCGCTCAATGCAATTTAGGACTATGCTATGCTAAAGGTCAAGGTGTAAAAAAAGACTATGAAGAGGCTGTATATTGGTTTAAAAAAGCCGCGGAACAAGGCGATACCGAGGCGCAAGAAAACCTTGATGCTGTATCAAAACAAATTGAAACGGAGAAAAGTTTGAAGCGTTGCGCGCATTGCGGCGGAGAATTTAAAGGAGTATTCAAAAAAGTTTGCTCCGTTTGCGGAAAAGAAAAGGATTATTGATTTTTTAATCAAGGTTCACACTATCAAAGCAATTTTATAAAAAAAGGGCTACTGCAAGTTGCAAAAACACAACTTACGGTAGCCCTGATTTTTATTTATTCTTCCGCGGTCGAAAAGTCTTTCATCGTGTAAAAGCCCGCGGTTTTTTTCGCTATAAATCGGGCGGCTTTGATTGCGCCGCGAGCGAAAAGGAGATTGTCGAAGCTTTCGTGTTTTATTTGAATAAGTTCGTCCTCGCCGATGAAAAGTATCTCGTTTGCGCCCGCCAAATTGCCGCCGCGCACCGAGTGCAAACAAATTTCGCCCGGCTTTCTTTTGCCGTTTCTGCCCGAAACTATTTTGTTTTTTTCGCCGAGCGTTTCTAAAATATCGCGCGCTAAGCTCAAAGTTGTCGCGCCCGGGGCGTTTTGCTTTTCGCGGTCGCGGTACTCTATTATTTCGATATCGAAGTTTTTGAGTTCCGTTGCCGCTATGCGGGCGAGGCGGAAAAGCATGCTCGTGCCTAAGGAAAGATTGTGCGAGATGAACACGGGCGAACTTTCCGAAAGTTTTTTTATTTGCTGCATTTGCGCTTTCGTGTAGCCCGTCGTGCCTTCCGCGAGCGCGCAACCGTTTTCTTTCACGAATTCTAAAACGTGAGAAAGCTCGTCCGGGTCGGAAAAATCTATCGCGACGTCCACCATTTCCTTTACTTCGTCAAAGGTTTTGTAAACGGGGCAGTTAAAGTCTCCGCCGATTGCTTTATCCACGCCGCAAACGAGGTTGAAGCCGTCGGTTTTTGTGATAAGCTCGTAAACCTTTTTGCCCGTGCCGCCGTTTATTCCCGAAATAAGTACGTTTATCATTTCAAAATCTCCTTGTAGAGCGTTTTATACACATAGTGTACGCGTTAGCTTGTCCTTTAATTACTTTTTTATGCTTTTTTGCGTAGAATTTTTGTTTTTTTAGCCGCTTTACGGGCGGTTTTTAAGCCGCTTTGGCGGGTAGCTTATCGACCTTTTATCAAAAGTTCCGCAATGGAAACGGCGTTCGCCGCCGCGCCCTTTAAAAGATTGTCCGCAACGACCCACATGTTTATCGCGCTTTCGACGGAAAAATCTTGGCGCACTCTGCCGATAAAAACCTGCTCTTTGCCGTCCGCGTCGGAAGCGGTGGGGTAAACGCCTTTTTCGGGGTCGTCTAAAAGAACAACGCCGCGGGCGGCGGATAAAATTTTTTTTGCTTTTTGCTCGTCGCAAGGCTTAAAAAATTCCGCGTTCACGCTTTCCGCGTGGCAATTCAGAACGGGAACGCGCACCGCCGTCGCCGTGATTTTTAGCTTTTTTAGGCTTAGTATTTTCCTCGTTTCGTTTATTATTTTCAATTCTTCCTTGGTGTAACCGTTCTCCGCAAAACAATCTATTTGCGGCACGCAGTCGAGATAAATATTTTTAGGGAATTTTTCCGGCGGCAAACCGTTTTTCCCGCGGTAAAAATCGTTTGTTCCGCGTTGCCCCGCGCCCGAAACGGCTTGATAAGTGGAAACGATTACGCGCTTCAAGCCGAAAGCTTTGTCGAGAGGCGATAGGGCTACGCACGCCTGAATTGTGGAGCAGTTGGGGTTGGCGATTATTCCGTTGTGAAAAAAAGCCGTTTCTCCGTTTACTTCAGGCACCACGAGCGGCACGTTGCAAAAAAGCCGGAACGCCGAGGAATTGTCGATAACGAGCGCGCCGCGCGAACGGAAAATCGGGGCGAATATCTTGCTTATTTCGCTACCCGCAGAGAAAAACGCAAAGTCGATGTCATGCGGAATGTTTCCTTCCGCAAGCTTTTTTACGACGTATTCGTTGCCGTTGTATCTTAAAATTTTGCCGTCCGAGCGTTCGCTTGCGTAAAGATAAAGCTTGTCGGGTTTTAGCCCGCGCTTGAAAATTTGTTCGGTTATTTTTCGCCCGACGAGTCCCGTCGCGCCGATTACCGCTAAGTTCATTTTTGTTTTCTCCTATTATTGCGTTAAAAATTCGGCGGCTAAAAACTTTTTTCGCGTTAAGCCCCGTTTTTATTTGTCTTTATCGCGGTTTTAGTTTATTATATATATAAATAATTATTACGGAATATTACGGACGGGCGACTTTTAATATAAAGACTTGTCGACCCGCCGACGGTGGATTATTATGGCAAACAAAAAAACTAAAAAACAGGCGGCTTATGAAAACGCCGCTAAAAAGAAAGGGAAAACTCCCGTAGGGCTTGCCGCTCTTACGGACCTTACGGGGCAGGACGGCTACACCCGCAAAAAGGTAGAAGTCGGCAGATGGTCTTACGGCGCTTCGCTTTTGACGGGCAGCTTCAACAAAACGATTGTTCTCAATCTTTTAATGGTTTTGTTCCTTGCTCCGCTCATCTTTATGCTTGCGAGAAAAAACATGAGCCTTTTGTCGGCTTCGGCTTCCGCGCCTTTCGGGGCGAACATGATTTTGGGCATGACCCCCGCGGGCAACATGGCGGGGCTTAAAGAGTCGCTCTCGTTCATGGTCAACAGAGAATTTTATCTCTTTTTGCCGCTCTGCGCGTTTGTTCTCGGCATAGGGCTTTCGGGCGGAATGTACGTCATGCGCAACATGGCTTGGGGCAACGACGTGAGCGTGGCTTCCGCTTTCTTTAAAGGCATAAAGCGCAACTTTTTAAACGTCGTTATTTTAACGCTTTGCTTTTCGCTCTTCGCCGCGGCGGCGGGCATCGGAATATCGTATATTAACTACGAAGAAGCTATCGCGGGCGGCAAATGGTATTATCTCGCTATTAAGATATGCGTTTTGGTCGTTTTGGCGTTCCTTGCCGTATGGTACTTAACTTGCGTAACTTTTACGGAAACTTTCGGTTCCTCTTTCGGCACAATGCTTAAAAACTCGCTTAAAATCTCGTTTTATATGTTCCCGCTCAATATCTTTTTCGCGGCGTTCGCGCTTCTTCCCGTCGGGCTTTTCTTCCTCGGCACGTCGTTTCTCTTCATCGGAGCAATGCTTTACGTTCTTTTCGGCGCGTCGTTTACGCTCGTCGTCTGGACCGTTTATAGTCAGTGGCTCTACGATAAGTTTATCGACGGCAGACTCACTAAGGTTTACGAACCGACAGAAAAGGAAGTAGCCGAAAAGAAGAGAAAGGAAACTTTGGCGAAAGAAAAGGAAGTCGCGGGCGGATTTATTTCCGCGGGAGAGGGCGCGGCGCGTATCGTTAGGGAAGAAGAGGCGGTTGAAAGAATTATCGCCGAACCCGTTACGGACGGCGGCGAAACTTTGACCATCCACGATAAATTCACGCGTAAGGATATAGAAAAACTCACCGAAAAGAAGCTTGCTTTAAAAGAACAAGCCGAAAAATTCGTCGCGGAAAATAAACCGACCGAAATCGTTACGGATAAAAAGAAAAAGTAAGTTTTGCCTTTTTTAGGTGAAAACAAAGGGTAATTTATGAAAGATAAAGCCTATTCCGCGCTTGCGAGCGTGTACGAAGATTTTATGGACGAAACTCTTTTAAAAGAGTGGAAAGCCTATCTTTTAACGCTTTTAAAAAAATATTCGCCGGGCAAAACGGGGCTTGACGTCGCTTGCGGAAGCGGAATTTTCACCCGCGCGGAAGCGGAAAACGGGTATAAGGTTACGGGCGTCGACATCTCGGAAGAAATGCTTGCCGCCGCGCAGGAAAAAGCCACCGAAAAAAAGCTCAATATCCGCTTTCTTAAAGAGGACATGACCAAGCTTTCGTCGTTCGAAAAAGTCGATTTTATAACCGTAGTCAACGACGGAATAAACTATATCGACCCGAAAAAACGCGTTAAAACTTTCAAAAATTTTTATAAGTGCCTAAAAACGGGCGGCATTTTACTGTTCGATTTTTCCACTAAATACAAGCTCGAAAAGGTAATCGGCAACAATCTTTTCGCCGAGGATAACGAGGACTGCTCGTATCTCTGGTTCAACGAGCTTTTTTCCGACCGCGTGGAAATGGAACTTTCGGTTTTTAAAAGGCAGGAAAACGGGCTTTACGAAAAGAAAGAAGAAAAACACACTCAATATTTTATGACGGGCGAAGATATTACGTCCGAACTCGAAAGTTGCTCTTTTACCGTTTTAGCAGAGAACTTTTTAGGCGGAGAAGTAAAAGAGGAAAGCCAAAGAATACAGATTATTGCAATAAAGAAGTGAAAATTATGGGTAAAATTTATAAAGGACTTGCGTTTGACGGACAAGTATCCGTCAGTATAATAGATTCTACGGACATTGTGGAGGAAGCTATAAGGTTGCACTCTCTTTCTCCGCTTGCCGCCGCCGCGCTCGGCAGAGCGATGACTGCGGTTTGCTTTATGGCGACCAACCTTAAAAACGCCGACGATAACCTTTCGGTCACGATAGACGGCGACGGCGTGGGCGGGCAGATAGTCGTCTGCGCGGACAGTAAACTCAATATCCGCGGTTACATAGACAACCCGTCCGCATATTTACCGCTTAACGCGGCGGGAAAGCTCGACGTAGGCGGTTGCGTGGGTAGAAACGGCAAGATTACGGTCGTTAAGAATATGGGGCTTAAAGAGCCGTATACGGGTTGTTCTCGCCTTGTGAGCGGCGAACTCGCAGAGGATTTTTCGGCTTACTATACATATAGCGAACAACAACCCACCGGCATGGCGTTAGGCGTGAAAATAGGCAAAGATTTGCACTGCGCGGGCGCGGGCGGAGTCGTTTTTCAGGCGATGCCGGGTGCAACCGACGAAGCGCTTGCGAAAGCGGAAGAAGTGCTGTCGCATTTTTCCAATATCAGCACGATGATAGAAACGGGCGGCGCGGCGGGCGTTCTCGACGGATATTTCCCGGACGGATTTTTCGTCGAATACGAGCCTAAATATCACTGCACATGCTCTAAAGAATACGTCGACCGCGTGCTTATAACGCTCGGCGAAAAGGAACTTTACGACTGCATAAAAGATGAGGGCAAAATAGAAGTAAACTGCCACTTTTGCGACAAAAAATACGTTTATTTTAAAGACGACGTTGACAAACTTTTAGGAAAAACAAATGGAAGCAACTAAGAGCGAAAAAATAGTGTGGGACGGCTATGAAATAGCCTTGAAACGCTACGAAGCGGGTAATTACGAGGGCGCGCTCACGATTTTACTGAACGACGACGAGGACGGACACGCTACGCCGCGCATTCTCGCGCTTATCGCCGCCGTTTATTTCGATATTGAAATGTACCGTTACAGTATAGAGTATTGGCTAAGGTATCTTTCGCTCGTTTCAAGCACGGAGTATAAGGCAAAGGCGTATAACGCGCTCGCCGCGTGCTATTGTCGGCTCGACATGCCGGGACCCATGACGTACTGGTACGAGGAGCAGTTGAAGCTTTGCGGACCGACAGAAATGGATTACGACTACGTTTTAATGGATTATTACGACGCTGTTAACGACGCAGTTGCGCCCGAATTTTATTCCGTTGACAACCCGCCGTGCGACAAAATAGCGTGGGAAGGCAGCGTGCTTATCGCCGAAGGAAAATACGAAGAGGCGATGGCAAAGCTTGAAGAAATCCCGAAAGACGACGTTAGATACGTCGATTCTCGGCTCAATATTTCGGCGTGCCTTTCCGTTGACGGAGAGGACGAAAAATCACTTGAAGTTCTCGAAAAACTAATTGAGGAAAAGCCCGATAGCGGAGCCGCAAACCTTGCTTACGCGGCGTACCTTTTCGATACGAACAGAATGACGGAAGCAAAGTATTACGCCGAAAAAGCCTTGGAATACGGGCTTGACGACGAGGAGGATATGTTCCGCCTTGCTTTTATTCTTTTGTATTTCGGACGAGAAGACGAAGCCTTGAAACAAATTAACGAATGTCTTTCTTTTTCACCGTATTTTTTGAAAGCTTTGCTTTTGAAGGGCGAACTTTTCTATAATAGAAAACGCTACGAAGAAGCCGCGGAAATTTTCAAAAAACTCTACGACGTTACCCGCGGCACTATCTCAAAATATTACTATAATCTGTGTATTTCGCCCGAAAGAGATAAGATAGAAAAGCTCGATTACGGCGTGATACTCCCCAAAGAAGAGGCGGCGACCCGCTTTGCGCACGTCGCGCTAATAATCGCGGGCGGCGAAAAAATCGTAAAGGCGGAAAAGAAAGAAACGCTAACGGACCTTGCCGACTGGTGCTTGTTCTTCCCTAACGCTTTGCAGAAAGAATTTATCAAAACTCTGCTCATGTCGGGTACAAAAATGCGCCGATATTTTATCGACAAGCTCGTTTGCCCGCGCATCGACACGGAAACAAAATTAGTTATCATAGAGGGCTTAACGCGTTCGGGGTACCATAAAAAAATCGGCGTGGAAATGACTAACGCATACTTGACGACGAAAATTGTTCCCGCGGACTTCGGAGTTAAGTTCGAAAACGATATTTTCGCCGACGCTTACGCGTATGCTTATTCCAAAATCTGCCTATTCGACGATAGGGCGAAAGAACTCAGAGAATACGCTTACGATATGTTTTACTACACGCTCGACCATCACACGCTCAACAAAATAACCGACAAAAACGCGCTTGCCGCGGCTATGCTTACTAAGGGCGGGTACGACGTTATGGACCAGAGCGGCTT
>ERZ808242.1935-NODE-1935-length-10178-cov-3.272646_pt1 | contig 10178 bp, 18 predicted proteins | sample MGYA00521244_ERZ808242 | MGnify/ENA primary metagenome ERZ808242 (study PRJEB31516, sample SAMN03275573) | gut metagenome | biome: mammalia-associated habitat; material: feces | host: Papio cynocephalus | place: Kenya | collected 2012-07-27 ... | reverse complement strand
TTGTGCAAAATATATAAGAAAGTATAGAGAGATAAGATGGATTTAAATATTAATTCGCCATCATATTACACACAAGAGTATGGCGTTGAAGATGATATATATTGGATGTGTAGAGATCTGTCAGCGTACGTCAAAGAGAAAAAATACAGTGATGTAATAAATATTATTGGCATAGTACCAATCATTGCGCCAGTATCAGTTTTAGAAAAAGGTCTTTGCAAAGCACATAAAAAGTGTGAACCACAATATGGTTTTGCCTCAGTAAGTTTGCAAATTGACTATGATGAGTATGTTAAAGCTGATACTGCCAATAAAAAAAGACTAATTATAGATAATATATTAAAATCAGTAAAATTTGTTTCGAAAAAGGGAAAAATTAATTATAGTTTATTTGAAGAGGATGTACGAGAGTTTTGTGATAATAATGACATTATGATTTAAGCGGTATGACCTTTGACGATCCTCAATGTCCATGTTACAATTGCATCTACCAGGGAGTATAAGGGGAGACACAAAACTTTTGTAATATCTAAATACAAACATATAATGGGAGATGTTCCGTGGTTGATATGGAGCATCTCCTATTTTTCTGCTATATGGCAATCCTGATAAATTTGTCTCGAAGCATAACAAATTTTTGAACAGCAGAGAAAGTTATGCTATACCATCTTTCATCCATTGATGCGGACTGATTATTTGGCTGGTTGTGTATTGCCTATCCATCATATAAGACATTTTTCAATGATATTAGTAGACCTACAGCATTGTACTTTTGGGAGCATTACCCGTCTGGAAAATGTGTAGAGAAAATGACAAATATGTAGTAGTATTTTAAGTAGAAGCAAAGGCCGGCTTTGGAGAGTGTACTATTTTGGAGTGAAAAATATGGAAGTAACATATAAAAAACATATAAATGTAGATAAAGAAAATAGAACAGAGTTCTTGTTTGTTAATTGGGATTATGAGGATGGCAGTGACTATTTAGCAAAGATTTTCTGCAAGGAGTTTGGTATGTTAGCAGAAGAAAAGGTGGACTATATATATTTCAGTGTAATAAAATTACATTTAGATAAGATTACCTATGAGTTACTGTGGCATGAGGATTTTGGAAACATGATATATTCTATAGAACAAGAGGAACATGTTGTGGATATGTTGGAACGAAGGGTGAAAGTTGTATTAAGTATTTTGAATGAAAAATTGAAAGCAAATTAATTCAATTCTAGTTAGGATATTTAAAGATTGACTAGATATAAGATGGTATCCTGAAGGATATACACCATGAGCAGGATCTGAGTTTATACCAGGAGAATCATTCCCAGAATAAGAGAGGCGACGAATAGTGGATTGGATAAATAGTATAAGTAATATGGATAATACTATAAATGAAATTTGTATAAAAAACTCTTGTTTAATTATATATATCAAAACATGGGATCAAAAAATTAGACAAATTATTTTTTCAGATTATTATGCCTTTAAGGAAAAAAATTCTATAGGCAGAGAGATTGGAGATATAATAATTCAAACAAATTCTTCTTTGTTAGAAGAATTGAAAGAAGATATTGTAAACGGTGATGGTACAGTTGATGAAATAGCAGAGGTTAAAAGTATAACCTTTTATGATTCTTGGAATGAAATAATTCTATTAGAGATTTTAGCTGAAAATATAGACTTTGTTTAGTTAGGCATGTAAATGTAACAATTTTACAATAATCCCTTGGAAAACTGTCATCATAGAGACTTGTTTTGAAAATGTACAAGAATATGATATATGTAATAAAGCAGGATACAGTATTAGAATGCTTATAAATGAAAGAAAAACCGAAAACTAAAGCAGATGATGGAAAGTAGAATATGAAACAAAGTATGAATATGGGCGGTTCAATTGCCTCAAAAAACATTTTAGAAAACCTTTACTAATTCAATAAGCCAAGGGAAACCATTATATACTTTAAAAGTAGGCAGGAGATTGTTGAAATGAATTTTTATATAGGTAATTCAATAGATGAAATTGATGAACAAGATGTCAATGTAGAATTTAGCGATGAGTTGATTGATTTCATCTATAAGATGAGTGGACAAGTATCTTTTGATATGAGTAAATTGTATAAAATTGATCCTTATGATGATGTTGAAGTTTCTAAAAATGATTTGCCTCAAATAGTTGAAATATGCAAATCTATATTAGATTCAGCGTTGCTTCAGGATTACGAGAAACCAGATGAAGGAAGGCAAATGTTACAAGATTTATTAGAGATTATCAAAAAAGCAACTACAAGAGAATTGGGATTAGTTTCAATAGGAGATTGATAATCTGTATTATGTAATAAAAATGTAAATGCCAAAACTCAAACACACATAATGGGAGATGCTCCGTTAGAAGATTTATGCGGTGTGCTAGGTATGTGATAGTATATGAAATATGATGAATTATATAAAACTTTTAAAGAAGAAATTCCGGAAGGCTACACCTTTTTTGAGGTTAAAGAAAATTTGATAGATGAAACTGGGGGGATACATTTAGTATACAAATGACCATTATGCATTTATACAAATTGAATGATGGAGGTAATAAGGTTGATTTATGAAGATAGTATAAAGCTGTTGAAACGGCAAGGTGTTGAATTTGAGACCGGACTCACGATTGAAGAAATAACAAAAATTGAAGATATATATACAATAAAATTTCCGAAGAGTCTAAAGGAATTTTTAATGATGGCTTTACCAATATCCAAGGTTTTTTTTAATTGGAGAAATCTTGACCAAGATAATGTTATGTTTATCAAGAAAATTATAAATAGGCCAACTGAAGCTGTTTACGAATTAGCAGAGGAGGTTTGTTGGTGTGATGACTGGGGGAAGGAACCAGAGAATGAAACAGATATTGCACTGATTGTAAGAGAACGATTGAAAAGTGCCCCCAAGTTGATTCCTGTTTATGGGCATAGATATATACCTATGATTCCAGAGGATAATCCTCCAATAATTTCTATACACGATATAGACATCGTTTATTATGGTCAAAATTTAGAAGATTATTTTAAAGTCGAATTTGGTGGGAAAGAGCAGGGGAAGATAGAATTTAAAAATATCAATCCAATACCATTTTGGTCTGATATAATGTAAAGTATTTAATTATATCTTTATCTGTAATGCAATAAATATGATTGGTATAGTACCGATCATTATATCAGCATTAGTTTTAGAAAAAGGATTATGTAAAGCACATGGCTTGAATTGGGTGATACTGCTGATTCTCCACATATTATTCAAGGTAAAAATAACCGCATATCTCCCGTGGAATATTATACAGATGCGAATTATGACTATCTTTATAAAAAGAATAAATGTTGGCTTAAGGACGAAATACATTTTTGATACAAAATCAAAAATAGTATCGCTAGAAGCGGGTCTGAATGGAATGAATATTTAAAGGGGGATTTTTATAAATTCAACACATTTAAAAGGATATACCGCTGATGAAATAGAAAGTTGCTTTATTGGTAAATTTATATATGGATGATTTTATTTCCAGCAGTATAGAAGTGATAAGAAAATACATATTTTTATTAAGTAATTGTCAATGCTTTGTAATAATGATATAGTTGTTACAAAGCATATTTTCTTTTATCAAGTCTATTGAGCTGAAGAGAACAAATTCTCAATACTGCTCTATGTTTTAAGCATATCTTATTTCAGGAAATTCATGCTTTATTTCACAAAATTTATAAAGCAGGGGTTTCGAGAGGATATATATGTGTGATCAGCTCCTGCGGCAAACAAAGGAGGATCATGACAGATGACAGAGAAAAGAAAATTTTACGGAATGCGGAATGACTATATGTTCCATGCAGTCCTGCAGAAGAATGAAGAGGTGTTAAGAAATCTTCTGGCGACGCTGCTTGAGATGGACGAAGCGGATATTGTAAGCTGCCGCATAGAAAATCCAATTGAACTTGGCAGGGAGATCAAGGGAAAAGAATGCATCTTAGATGCAAAGATCATACTGAATGATACAAGGATAATAAATATTGAACTGCAGGTATATAAGCAGACCTACTGGGTAAACCGGTCGCTTTTATATTGGTCGAGAGCCTACGATAGAATTAAAAGCGGACAGGAATATGATAGATTGCTTCCGACATATCACATCGGGATTTTGGATTTTACATTATTTAATGAGCATCCAAAGTTTATGGCACAATATCAGATCCTTGACGTGGAGGATCACTTCTTGTACTCGGACAAACTATGCATTAAAGTGTTAGATCTGACGCAGATAGAGAAAGCAAAGAAACAGCCTAGAATTAATAAAAAGCTTTTGAAATGGGCAAGTATATTTAAGGCAGAAACTCTGGAGGAACTGGAACAACTGGCAGGTAAGGAGGAGGTATTTGAAAACATGGTATTGACATTGAAGAAACTGAGCGAAGATGAAAAAATCCGGATGCAGTGTGAAGCAAGAGAAGATTATGAAAGATGCCTGCTCTCAGAATATAGTGCCGGAAAACGTGAAGGGATAGAGGAAGGAATAGAAAAGGGAATGGAACAAGGAACAGAAATAACTCAGAAAAAACTGCTTCATAATCTGATGGAATTTCAGGAAATCACTGAGGATGAAGCACGTAAGATGTTGGGAATTTGATCTTGATAAAGAGGAAATATGAGGGGGAAAAGAAAATATGAATAAAAAGGCAGCAATAGCAATGAAGAGACGATTTGAGGTGTATTTGTGTTATTGCTGCTGTTTTTGTGTAAGGAAATAGATAGGAGCGATTATTTTGAATGAAGATATATGTTGAAAAAGTATTAGATGAAGTTGTGTATTTTTCTACTGATTATGGAAAAGCAAAGGGAATATGGAAGAGTAATAATAGACCGGTTAATAAGGTATATTATGTTGAAATGAATATTGATATGTTATGTGATTATGATTCCTTTGTTATATGTGATACGAAAGAATATCATATAGAAATAGTGGATGAAAATATTCAACTTACCCTATTATTGCTTGAATATGATGAAGATGGATGTGCAACATTTCAATTTGGAGATGCAATTATAGAAATTGAAACTAATTTTGATGAGCAATTTTATACCATGAAAAATTCATATTTAACAATAAGTGTAGAAAGATTGAATATTTATGATGAGAACCTATAAGCAAAAGGAATGAATTTTGTTATGTTCATGATAAAAGATTAGAGGAAATATGGAGAATATAGATGAAGTATTATAAATTGTCCATGGATATGGAAAGAGAAAATGATATAGTATGCCATTACGAAAATGATTACGGAATCCAACAAAATGCGCTGAATATTGGGAAAAAATTCGATAAGTGGGATGATAGGTTTGCGTTTTTCTATACAAAAGAAGAAGGAGATGTTTGGACTGATTATCTTGCTAATGATAAAGGATGGTTTTTGATTTCAAGTAAGTTGAAGGAACTATTGGAATTAATTAATACTGATATACAATTTTTCGCAACCAAGATAAAAGAAAAAAATAGTGGGGATGTTGTTACCGGATACTATGTTGCTAATGTTGTTAAGGTTGTGGATGCGTTATGTTTGGATAAGTCACAATATTTTGAGACGGAAATTGAAGGACTAGGTATTCTATATACAGTTAGTAAATATGGAATATATGAAGAAAAAACAGAAGGAGCGGATGTGTTTAAATTAGCAAATAGACAGCAAATTCCAATATTCGTATCAGAAAGATTTAAGAGTCTGATAGAAGAGGAAAATATTACAGGAATATCTTTGATAGAGATTAATGTAGAAGAATAAAAGCTGAAAATGCGGCAAAAAAGATTTGGCGAGATACAATGAAAAAAAGATTAAGATTAGGTGATATTTATGAGATACCTTTACCAAATGGGAAAAACGCTTACGGGCGTTTATATAGGGAATATACTTTAGGTATTTATAAAAGTAGATATGATTCAGTTGATGAATTACCTTCAAAAGAAGAATATGATTTCTTTGTAGGTGTGTATAAAGATTTATTGCAAGATGGAAAATGGAAAATTGTAGGAAACAGGAAGTTTGATAATGATGAAGAAGCATGGCCGCCACCGCGGTGTGTTGTGGATGCTATTACAAAGAAAGGATCGCTTTATTATAAAGGTGAAATTAGCCCATGTACGTATGATGAATGTAAAAATCTTGAGGTAGTAGCTGCGTGGGACAGACATCATGTTATTGATCGATTAATGGGAAAAGCAGATTGGATGAATTATTTGAATAGACCGATTGATACTGAAAACTAAATTATAATAAGGCGCAGAAGTTTTTTGATTAAAGATAGAAGGACTATGGAAAAACTTTTCTTGGCAACTAATGATAAGACAAATAGATTTGATGCGTTAACATATCTAAATGGGAATACTGTTGAAGATAGCATTTAGATCAGGAGGAGTAAAACATAGCGAAAATAAATATAATGATTTTTCTATATATGCACATATCTTTATTAAGTAATTGTCAATGCCTTGCAATAATGATATAGTTGTCAAAGAAACAGCCTGAAACTAATAAAAAGCTTTTGAAATGGGCAAGTATATTTAAGGCAGAGACTCTGGAGGAACTGGAACAACAGGCAGGTAAGGAGGAGGTATTTGAAAACATGGTATTGACATTGAAGAAACTGAGTGAAGATGAAAAAATCCGGATGCAGTGTGAAGCAAGAGAAGATTATGAAAGATGCCTGCTCTCAGAATATAGTGCCGGAAAACGTGAAGGGATAGAGGAAGGAATAGAAAAAGGTATAGAGCAGGGAATAGAAAAGGGAATAGAGTAAGGAACAGAAATAACTCAGAAAAAACTGCTTCATAATCTGATGGAATTTCAGAAAATCACTGAGGATGAAGCACGTAAGATGTTGGGAATCTGATCTTGATAAAGAGGGAATATGAGGGGGAAAAGAAAATATGAATAAAAAGGCAGCAATAGCAATGAAGAGACGATTTGAGGTGTATTTGTGTTATTGCTGCTGTTTTTGTATAAGGAAATAGATAGAATACCAAGACTGATGCCTGCAAAAAAGGTATATCGTTATTTTGAAAATAATATTTGTTAGGGGAAAAGAAATTACTGAATAAAGGAAGTGGGAATGTGTTTTTTTTCGGATAATGAGAAAAGGACGATGGAAAAACTTTTCTTATCAATCAATGTTAATCCAACTCAAATCTATATACTAACATATTCAGACGGGGATATTATTGAAGCACAAGTAGATACGTGTTATGAGACCGATAATGGATTAGATGATGATGCCCCTGATTATGAAGAATACCATGCATGTGCAATGAGAATTGTAAAAATTATTGTGAACAAAACTCAAAAACTTAAAGAAGGTAGTTTGATAGAAATTAATTATCATAATTATCCTCAGTACATAAAAGACTTACAAGGTAATATGTTATAAAAGTTAACAGGAAGGTGGCAAAGACCTAATGGGCAGTTTATATCAAATGCAGAAGTAGGAATTCCTTTTCCTGTTAAGTACTGGATGGCCTTGATGTATTTACAATACGATAGGGGGACGTATGGAAGAAAATAAGGGAAAATGTATAGGTAGACTTATTCATAGTCGCATTCCAATTGAATGGATGAGATATAACATGTACACCGAAGATGACAGATATCGTAATATACCAATGCTTGTATTCAGAGTACAGGATTCTTGTCCTCCAGATATAATAGATAGTCTTAAGGAATGTGTTGATACTTTTAAGGGAAATCGGAATTGGAAATTGTTTAAAGATCCTTTGTCTAGGAAAGGAAACTATCTGATTACAATTTCTGAATTAGAGGTCTTGCATAGGGAATGTTGTGCAGGAAGAGTTCAATACAACCAAATAGATTTTTGGGGGACAGAAAAGTATAAAGAATATTGTGATGATGCAATACAAGATATACCGATGTTAGCAAAACACATTGCAGAAACTTTATAAAAGGTACCAACAAGATTGGTATATTATCTTTTGGAATGGCAATGGATTCATATATGGATGATTTTTACCACTAATAGTACAGAAATATATTGTGAATTCGATATTAGGAGAGATATAAGATGAGGTTTTAAATTTGAAACATTATGTAGTGATTACTCAGAATTACAATATTGATATCATTACCGAATGGGAACCAACAATAGAAATTTCATAGATATAGTTCAGTTAACGATACTGGTGCATTAGGACAAGCGTATCAATATCTGCTAAGAAATAATTACAAGTGGGATGCTGAAACCATGATATTAAAGGAGAACAATAATGAATGTAGATGAATTATATGATTTAGTGAAAGAGTTTTTTGGATATAAAGCAAAGATGAGGTTCATCAATTATGAAACAAAAGAAGTCGCATGTATATTATATGATTCCTTTTGGCTAAAATGTGACTTGGATGACCAGTATGGAAGATTTGGAGCAGGCTTGGAAATGGGAAAAGAAGGTGTAATAACAGAATTTTTAAGAAAAAGATGTTCGTTAAATAGCGATGTTCAGTCAATTAAAAAAAGTTTGCAAATTATCGATGATTACTGTCGGCTTCGTTTGCCGGATAAGTTTTTAGATGCATATTATAAAGCTTATGTGCTTGACGAATATGAAAACAATGATATGTGATATGAATACATCATCGATTAGTTAGAAAGGAACTGTATTATGAAAACGTTAAATGATAATCAGAAAGAATTTTTTCATACATTAGGTGAAATTCAAGAAACAGTAGTAGCTCTTGCAATGTGCAAAAAAGAAGATGAAATAGAAAATCTTCTTTATGATGTTACATACGATACTATATACAGCATACTGGAGTTTTTAGATGGATGTACAAAAGACAATTTAAGCTATAGAATTATAAAAGAAGATGGTAATGATATGATAAATGAAGGAATTCAGCTTCATGGAATATGCCCATATTATATAAAAAATTAGGTGAGATTTATGAGATACCTTTATCAAATGGCAAAAATACTTATGGGCGTTTGTATGGGGAATATATTTTAGGTATTTATAAAAGTAGATGTGATTCAGTTGATGAATTACTGCGTGGGATAGATTCTGAATAATTATAGATAGAATATTAAGTTAAAGGGGCATGTGAATGGAAGCATTAATGACATTAGATTGCAGCTATTATTCAGAAAGTATAGCAGATGTTTTAAAGATATTTCAGCAAATAGGGTGGTATATATATAATCCACAAGGGGAGGTCGAATATTTGCCAATTGGTGATGATGATGAGTACGATTGGCAATGTGACAAGATATCCGAAAGTGAGTTATATAATATTGTTTCTAAAAAAACTGCTAGGAGAGAACAGATAGGTGTAAATTTATTTTATTGTAATGGTACGGAAGGGATTTCTTTACTGGCATATAATACCAGCCAAATTTTATTGAGTATAGCAATAAACCGTAAGACTATTAAGGGAAGATATACAGATATGTCTTGGTATTTGGAGAATATTGTATACAAGCTCTTGAATATAGATGTGAGACTATTATCCTATAAAATCGAAGAGTATGAAGACTGATCAGGAAAATACAATAGAGGAGTGAGTAGTGGAAATATTCGTTATTGAAAGGCAGACAATGTGGAAGATGCATCAAATGGTGTATTAGAGGATGGAGACTTGTATTATCTGGATATTCCAGAAGAAGAGATGCTATGCAAATTGAGAAAAGACTTAGTGGCATATTACATGGAGTAGTAATGATTCATGAAAGAGATTTTATGTAGAGATTGCAATGATAATGTATTAATTGTAATTGGTCTGATTCAAAAAATAATAGAGGAAGTAAAGGTAGAAGAGTGGAAAATCACAGAGTTTGAAGCAGCTCCGGTAGAATTAGGCGATTGGAGTGGGGTAGGAGCTTTTGAGAATGACCATATATCAGAAGTGTATATATTTAGCCAAAGATTATCTGATGAACATACAATAATTTTAAATACTAAGGAACTTGTATCTTTACTTAAAGACGCACGAAGTGTATATTATGCCGAAATTTCATCTATATGTATGGATCAAATAAATAGAATATCCATATTTGATGGTAATATTATAAAGGTTTCAGGATATATAGAGGAAATATTATAGAAAAAGTGGTGCTAGAATATAAATAGTACAAGCCAAAATGAGAAATTCCAAATACACATA
>ERZ808242.1934-NODE-1934-length-10183-cov-3.619175_pt1 | contig 10183 bp, 9 predicted proteins | sample MGYA00521244_ERZ808242 | MGnify/ENA primary metagenome ERZ808242 (study PRJEB31516, sample SAMN03275573) | gut metagenome | biome: mammalia-associated habitat; material: feces | host: Papio cynocephalus | place: Kenya | collected 2012-07-27 ... | reverse complement strand
TCGCCTTGCCGTTGTCCACCATCTCCCGGATCTCTTCCTCGTTCGTCACCTGGGCAATCAGCCCCCGGGCGACCAGCTCGTCATATACTTTCATTTTCTAACCTCCAAAATAAATAAACGCCCTCTGTCAAAATGACAGAGGGCGAAAAATTTCGCGGTACCACCTCAGTTTGGAGAATCCTCACGGCATTCTCCCTCACGCCGTCCAGTAACGGCCTTCGCGATATCGGGCGTACCCGTCCTTCCCTACCTAAGGCAACCCCGCACAATTGCATCTGCGAGCCGCAGCCAATCTTTTGTCTCACTTCCGCAGTTTTGAAAACGGGAAATACACACGGTATGTCGCCATTTTCAAAACTTTGAATTGAACCAAAATCTTCGGCTGGGGCTTCTTGCTAAATTGTGCGGTATTGCCTTTCTTCAGAAAGGCCACTCCGGGAGGTATTTGGGCATCGGAGAATCCACTGCCTCGCACCAAGCGGCAGCTCTCTGAAAATTCTTCCGAGCCTACTGTTTCCCATCAGCGTGTTAACGGTGTTATCCTAGCAAAGAAGCACAGGTTTGTCAAGAAGATTTTTTAGCCCCGAAGCATTTCCTCCGCGCTTTTCAGGGTGGTTTCGGTAATATTCGTGCCGCCGATGATCCGGGCCAGCTCCCGCTTTCTGCCCTCGGTGTCCAAGGGGGTCACGGAGGTGTAGGTACGCCCGTCCCGCTCGGTCTTGGCGATGAGCAGATGGGTATTGGCCAGAGCCGCCAGCTGGGGCAGATGGGTCACGCAGAGCACCTGCTTGTGGGCGGCCACGCTTCTCAGCTTCTCCGCTACCTTCTGGGCGGCTCTGCCGGACACGCCGGTGTCCACCTCGTCGAAAATCAGGGTCGCCACCTGATCCTTTTCCGCCAGCACATTCTTCATGGCCAGCATGATCCGCGCCAGCTCACCGCCGGAGGCAACCCGGCTCAGGGGCTTCAAAGCTTCGCCTGCGTTGGCGGACATGTAGAAGGCCACCGCGTCCGCGCCACTGGCCGTCAGCTCCGTTTCCGTGAACCGGCAGTCAAACCGCACCCTTGGCATATCCAGCTGGGCAAGCTCGGAAAGAATCCGCTTGGACATATTCTCCGCCGCCTGCTTCCGGTTTTCCCGGAGGGCACCCGCTTCATCCCAGGCTTCCTTTTCCGCTTTTTTGAGATTCTTTTTCAGCCGCTCCAGCTTATCGTCGGCAAATTCGATCTCGTCCAGCTCTTTTTTCGCCTTGTCCAGATATTCCAGGATATCCTCGCAGGTGGTGCCGTACTTCCGGCGAAGCTTATGGATCACATCCAGCCGGGATTCAATCTGCTCCAGTTCATCGGCAGAATAGCTCAGGCTGTCCCGGGCATCCCGAACCTCCTCCGCCGCGTCCTGGACCTGATACATTAGGTCAGACACCTTATCATGCAGAGCCGCGAAGCTGTCGCTGAACCGGGACAGCCGTGCCAGTGCATACTCCGCCTGAGCAAGCAGCCCGGAGGCTCCGTCGGAATCGTCTCCGCCATAGAGGCACTCCACGGCGGTTTCCATGCCGTTGCTCAGCTTTTCCGCGTTTTGCAGCACCTTCCGCCGCTCCTCCAGCCGGTCATCCTCTCCCGGCTCCAGCTCCGCCTTTTCAATTTCGGCGATCTGGTACTTGAGGTTCTCCATCCGGCGAAGCTTCTCGCCCTCGTCCATGGTCAGGGCACTGATTTCCCGGCGCAGCTTCGTTACCGCCTCATAGCGTTCGATGTAAGCCGCCCGCAAATCGTCGTTGTCGGCGAAGGCATCCAGGAAGGCCAGGTGATTTTCCTCGTCAAACAGTGCCGCGGAATCATGCTGGCCGTGGATGTTGATCAGCTGAATGCCCAGCTTGTGAAGGCTCGTCACGTTCACAAGCGTCCCGTTGACCCGGCAGATATTTTTCCCGTCCAGATGGATTTCCCGGGAAATCACCGTCTCCGGGTCATATTCCACCCCGTTTTCCGCAAACCAGGGAAATTCCGGCACATTTGTAAACACCGCCCGGACACTGGCCCGCTCGGTGCCCGTGCGGATCATATCCCGGTAAGCCCGCTCGCCCAGGATGGCGGAAATGGCGTCGATGACAATGGATTTGCCTGCGCCGGTCTCGCCGGTGAGGACGTTGAAGCCCCGGTCAAAGGAAATGTCCGCGCACTCGATGACCGCGATATTCTCGATGTGCAGTAAGCTCAGCACGGCTGATCCCTCCCTCAGTTCAGCAGGTTCCGGATTTCTCCGCAGAAGGCAGCCGCCGCATTGGTGTCCCGCATGATGACCATCACCGTGTCGTCACCGGCGATACTGCCCAGCACCACACTCCGGCTCATGGTATCCAACGCCGAGGCCGCCGCGTTGGCAAGACCCGGCAGGGTGTGAATGACGATGATATTCTGGGCATAGTCAAAGCTGGTAACGCACTCCCGGAAAATGGTATTGAGCCTTCCCGAAAAGGTGCCAGGCACCTCTCTGGCCGCCGCCGTGTAGTGGTAGGTTCCGAAGCTTGTCAGCTCCTTGATGATCCGCAGCTCCTTGATGTCCCGGGAAATGGTAGCCTGGGTGCTGTTGAAGCCCGCGTCCCGAAGAGCCTGCAAAAGCTGCTCCTGGGTCTCCACATTGGTGGTAGAGATGATTTCCATGATCTTCGCCTGTCGTTTGGATTTCACTGCCCTTCCCCTTTCTCACTTGCTGAACTTGGAGCTGACCACATCGTAGAAGCTCCGATCCTTCAATCGCGCCAGCCGGGTCTCCAGATGAGACTTCCGGACGGTAACCACATCCCCCATATTCAGCCGCACGGCTCGTCCGCCGTCCACGGACAGATAGGCGTTGCGCCGGGCGTTGAGCACCTGCTCCACGCTGACAATGCGCTTATCGGAGGCCACAATGCACCGGCTTCCGATCTCGTGGGCACAGATGGGGGTGATAATGATATTTTTCGCTTCCGGCTCCACAATGGGGCCTCCGGCGGAATAGCTGTAGGCCGTAGAGCCGGTGGGGGTGGAGACCACCACGCCGTCGCCGCCGAACTCCATGGCAGTAACCCCGTCGCATTTGACGCACAGATGGACAATCCGGGCTACGGCTCCTTTGGTCACTACCACGTCATTCAGGCAAATGTCATGGAACAGAATGTCCCGCTCCCGCTGGACGGTCACATCCAGCATCATCCGGCTGTCCAGAGTGTATTCCCCCCGGGCAACCTTGGTCAGCCTGTCCAGCTCCATGCTTTCCAGCTCTGCCATAAAGCCCATGGTGCCGATGTTCACCCCCAGAATGGGGATTCCCTTCCGGGTAGCGGCCTTGGCCATGTGCAAAATGGTGCCGTCGCCGCCGAAGCAGATCACCATTTCCGCGTTGGGAAGCTCCCGATCCAGCCGGGAAAACCGCAAGTCTCTCGGAAGCTCGTAGGAGCGATCCACCTCAAAGGGCAGACAGATCCGGGTATTGACCCCGGCCTCCTTCAGAATTTTCGCCGCCTCCCGGACGGTCTGAAAATTCTTGTCCCGGTAAGGGTTGGGAGTAAGAATCACATTTTTCACTTCTTATTCCCCCTTGTCAAGCGTCCTGTGTGCCTGCTCCACAACGGCAGCCGTATCCGGACGAATACCGGAAACATCTGCCAGGCTCAGATGACCCAGAAACTCAATATTTCCTTCCGGTCCCTTCACCGGGGAGAAGGTCAGCCCCAGAATCCGGAAGCCCAGGGAGTCCGCCAGCGCGACAAAGCCGTCCAGCACCGCCTTGTGGGTGGCCGGTTCCCGGACGACGCCCTTTTTGCCAACCTTTTCCTTCCCGGCCTCAAACTGGGGCTTGATCAGACAGAGCACCTGGCCGGTGGGCTTCAAAAGAGCCTTAATGGCAGGCAGGACGATTTTCAGAGAAATGAAGCTTACATCCACCACGGACAGATCCAGCGGCTCTCCCAGCTGCTCCGGGGTCACATAGCGGATGTTCGTCCGCTCCATGACCACCACCCGGGGATCGCTGCGGATTTTCCAGTCCAGCTGGCCGTAGCCTACGTCAATGGCAAAGACCTTTTTTGCCCCCTGCTGGAGCAAACAGTCCGTAAAGCCCCCGGTGGATGCCCCGGAATCGCTGCAAACATAGCCTTCAGGCTTGACCCCAAAGTCCCGCAGAGCCTTCTCCAGCTTCAGCCCGCCCCGGCTGACGTAGGGGCACACCGCCCCCCGCACCTCCAGGCTCACCGTCTCCTCGTAGGAAACGCCTGGCTTGTCCGCCTTCTGGCCGTTGATATACACCAGGCCGCTCATGATAATGGCCTGAGCCTTGGAGCGGGTATCCGCATAGCCCTGCTCGGTGAGCAGAACATCCAGTCGTTTCTTCACTTTCACCGGGCAAGCACCTTCCTTACATATGCGGTAATGGAATCGCTGTCCAGTCCGCACTGCCGATACAGCTCCTTCAGAGAACCGTGGGGCACAAAGTCCCGACCCAGATCCATACCATGGATCTGGCATCCCGGCAAAAGTTCTCCCAAAGCCCAGCCCAGGCTCTCCTGAATTCCGGAGCCGGAGGCCGTTTCCTCAATGACGACCGCCTGAGGGATTTCTCCCAGACACCCCGCCAGCTCTTCGGCCGGCAACGGCCACACGCTGAGCAGCCGGAACACGGAAGCTTCGATCCCCTGCTTCTTCAACTGATCGGCCGCCGCAAGGGTATTGTCCAGGGTAGAGCCGTAAGTAATCAGGGCAGCGTCCTTCCCTTCCCGGTGGCACCGCACCAGTCTGCCATTCACGCCCTGCCAGGAGCTATCCTTGTAGCTGCCTTCGGTACCTCTGGGGTAGCGGATGGCCACCGGCCCGTCGTAGTCCTCCACCGCCCAGAAAAGCATTTCCTTCTGCTCTGCCAGGCTGGCCGGATTCAATATCCGCATTCCCGGCATCTGCTTCAAAAAGCCGATGTCAAACACGCCATGATGGGTAGGGCCGTCGTCCCCCACCAGGCCTGCCCGGTCGATGGCAAACACCACATGCAGGTGCAGCAGTGCCGTGTCCTGCATGATCTGGTCAAAGCCCCGCTGGAGGAAGGTAGAATACAGCGTCACCACCGGGATCATGCCCTGTTTTGCAAGTCCGCCAGCCATGGACACCGCGTGTTCCTCCGCAATGCCCACATCGAAGGTTCGCTTCGGGAATTCCCGCTGGAAGGCCAGCAGACCCGTGCCTCCGGGCATGGCCGCGGTGATGGCGCACACCCGCTTATCCTGCCTGGCCAGTATCTGTAGGGTCGTGCCGAAGCCGTCGGAATAGGTCGTTTCCTTGGCACCCAGCTTTTTGCCGGTTTCCGGGTCAAATTTTCCGATTCCGTGGAATTTTGCCGGATCCTCTTCGGCAAAGGGATAGCCCTTGCCCTTCCGGGTCACCACATGGACGACTACCGGCGCCCGCAGATCCCGGGCAGACGACAGCAGGGACACCAGTCCCGGCAGATCGTGTCCGTCCGCCGGCCCCAGATAAGTAAAGCCCATGTTTTCAAAAATGGTTGTTGGCAGCAGAAGCCGCTTCAGCTTGTTCTTCACCCGGCTGCTGAAATTATAAATGGCACTGCCCAGAGGGGTTTTCTTCATAAACCGCCGGTAGGCTCGCTTGGCATCCAGATAGTTGTCACTGGAGCGAAGCCGGGACAGATGGCTGGACAGGCCGCCTACGTTCTTGCCGATGGACATGGTGTTGTCGTTGACGATGATCACCATGGGCTCGCCGCTGACCGCCGCGTCATTGAGCCCCTCGTAGGCCATACCGCCGGTGAGTGCCCCGTCGCCGATGAGAGCCACCACGTCATAATTTTCCTGAAGCAGGGTTCTGGCTCTGGCCATGCCCAACGCAATGGACACAGAGCTGGAGGCGTGACCCGCCACGAAGGCGTCGGTGTCGCTTTCTTCCGGCTTGGGAAAGCCGGAAATACCGCCATATTGCCGCAGACGCGCAAAATCCGCCCGGCGGCCGGTGAGCAGCTTATGCACATAAGACTGATGCCCCACGTCAAATACCAAGCGGTCAATATTCGTATCAAACACCAATTCGATGGCAACGCTCAGCTCCACCACGCCCAGGTTTCCCGCCAGATGTCCGCCGGTTTTGGCCACGCTGGAAATCAGAAATTGCCGGATTTCGCCGCACAGCTGGATTCGCTCGCTGTCGCTGAGCTTCAGCAGATCCTCGTGGCTGTTTACTCTGTCTAAAATGTCCAATTCTGACACAACCTAACGTTTTGATTTCTTTTTCTTCAGCCGATTCCAGGCTCCCAGAAGTCGTCCCACCATATGCACGATCTGGGTGCAGGAGCTGACCGCGAAGGTCTTGCCGATGGCCTTCCCCCCCACGGTAAGCCCCGCCACCAGCGAGGACATGACCAGGGAGACTCCTCTGGGCCAGCCGGTATCCACATGGGTCAGGATCAGAGCCGCGATGGTTGCCGATGCGCTGCCGGAGACAACGCCGCAGATGTCCCCCACCACATCGTTGCAGATGGAGCTGACCCGCTCGGCGTTGCGCAGAAGCCGGATGGCCTCCTGGGCACCGGGCACCTTCCGGGCGGCCATGGAATGGAAGGGCTTTTCGTCGGCAGTGGCCACCGCCATGCCGATGATGTCAAAAACAATGCCCAGCAGCACAATAAAGAGCAGAATTCCAAAGGCTACAGGAAGAGAGCTGCTGGCCATGACCTCGTCGGAAACCAGGCCGATGAGGCCAGAAACCACGAGGGTTGTGAAAAAGACCGTGACGACCCACTGGATCGTCCGCAAACGCTCCCTTTTGGAAACGTCCGTATGGGATTTAGCCACAGAAGATTCTCCTCAAAAGATAAAATAAAAGGTGACGGCAGCAGGCAGGATAAATCTTACGGCTTAGGTCGGGTTGTTTTTCACCGAGGGAAACCTGCCGTTGCCGCACAGGTCGTTTCCGTTTGATTCCCTCGCCCAGGTGTTGCCAAAATGGGTACCCGATTGCCACTTAGTCCGTACTGCAATCCCCTGCCTGCCCCTTTCGGACAGTCTAGGTGTTTTCCACGACGGAGTGTTCCATAATCTTAGCCTCTTTTGCAAGCATGGTTTCCGGGAGCAATAACCGCGCTAACCTGGCCACGGCAGCGGCGGCCTGTTCTCCCTTCCCCGCATGTTCACTTCAAGGCAGGCTACGCTGCACACAGCACACGATTCTGTGCACCGCCTTGCAGGTTCATACCTGATTCGTACGCGGCGGGGCCCACATGGGTTCTGCCCGTCGTCGCACAAGCTTCAAGTCTCCACGGAAACCGGGTCGTATGTCCCATGCCATTGGGACGCGCCCTGGATCCTTAACCCCCAGCATCCGCCCAAAACTGGGCGTAATAAGCAGACACCAGGGACTTCATCGATGTGCCCTTCAAAGGATTTTTAGGCCCTTCCTGGAAAATGGTCACTACGACTAGAATGCTGCGCCGTCACTTCCTATTTTAGCATAGGATTTCCGAATATACAAGTATTTATTTATCCTGAAATCTTTCTTCCTTCCGGAAGTTCTCCGGTTGCCTGGTAGGAAACCCGATGAATCTTTCTTCCTTTACCTGGAATATTCCTGCATCTGCTTTTCGAACCAGTCCCGGACAATGTCCCGGTGAGTCACCGCGATCTCGATGTTCCCGATTTCCTCCCGGCTGAAAAAACGCAGCTCCTTCGATTCCGCACTGATCCGCATTTCCGGCTCCTCCGGCAGCTCCAGACCGTAGACTACGATCACCATCCGCCAGACGCTTCCGTCCCGGAAGGCAGCGATCCGGCCGGGATTGTCGTAAACCGCCAGCTTCCGGAACCGTTCCTTGGAAATCCGCAGCCCCAGCTCCTCATAGGTCTCCCGGACGATGGCCTGAAGCCCGGTCTCGTTCTTTTTGCACCCGCCCCCGATGAGACCCCAGATATCCGAGTCCCGCCGCTTTTCCAGCAGCAGCCGCCCCCGGCAGGTGATCACCGCGTTGGCTCCCAGGTGGGCGGGCATGGTGGTCTTCGGCGCGTCCTTGGGATCGCAATTATAGAAGGTCACAATGGCCATATCTCTTCCTCCTATGTTCAGATACTTTTATTATACGCCATGTTCTCCCTTTTTTCCACCCCAGAAGGCTCCGTTTTTCTCCAAACATTTTCGGAAAACTACCCATAGCAGCCCCAAGAATTCTGACGCGCTTCCGGCGGTGCGGCCGGGGGATTCTTAAGGGGGCGGCTGTTCGGCAGCGCCCCTTAAGCCGGCTTCTTATCCATTTTCTTGCCGGGACAAGAAAATTGCCTCCGGAGGAACCGGCACCAACAGCTTCTAATAGACTGAATGGAACGGGAAAGCTTACGATGGGTTTGTTCCTTTTTTCACGGAACTTTTTTCTCCATCGGGCATTCCTCCGGAATGGGCTTCGTCACCCCGGTGCGCCGCTCCTTGCTCAGCCCGCCTGCCATGTGGGGCATACTGCCCCCGGAGAATTTTGCCCGGCAGATGATGTCCTCCCCGTATTTATCCCGGAGGGCGTCCACCGTCTCGTCCAGCCGCAGCTTCCGCTCGAACCGCACCGGATCCATCCCGGACAAGAAATCAAATTGCTGGTAAGGCTCCCCGGAAAGTCTCGTCACCTGAATCCCCAGCTGCCGCAGAGGCGTGATCCCGTCCCAGGCCTCGTCAAAGAGCTGGCAGGCCGCCGCAAAAAGCTCCGTGGTGATATTCGTGGCTCCATGCAGCACCCGCTGATGGGAAAAATGCCGGAATTCGTTGGTTCTCAGGTGAATGCTCACACAGCTGCCCCACTTTCCGTCCCTGCGCAGCCGGGCGGCCACGGTCTCGCACAGACTCAGCAGCACCTGACAGCCCTCCTCCCGGGTCACCACGTCGTGGGCGGTGGTGGTGGCGTTGCTGTAGCCCCTGTTCTCCGCAGGCTCCGGGGTCACTGCGTCAGCATTGCGCCCGTTGGCAAAATGCCAGAGCATCTCCCCCTGCTTGCCCAGCCGCCGCTTCACCATCTTTACATCCGCACTCGCCAGATCGCCGATGGTGTAAATGCCCATTCTCTGGAGCTTTCCCTCGGTGGCTCTGCCCACGAGAAACAGATCCCGCACCGGCAGCGGATAAAATTTCCGCTCCATTTCCTCCGGGAACAGGGTGTGCACCTTGTTGGGCTTTTCAAAATCCCCGGCCATTTTCGCCAGCAGCTTGTTGGAGGAAATGCCGATGTTCACCGTGAACCCCAGCTCTTCCCAGATACGCCTTCTCATCAGCTCCGCCGCCAGCCGTGGCGACCCCCAGAGCCGCTGGGTGCCGGTCATATCCACCCAGGCCTCATCGATGGAGTACTGCTCCACCGCCGGGGAAAACTCCCGGAGCATGGCCACAAAATGCCGGGAGGCCTGGACATACAGCCCGTAGTCCGGGGGGATCACCACCAGCTCCGGACACTTTTCCAAGGCCTGAAACAGCGGCTCTCCCGTCTGGATGCCGTATTTTTTCGCCGGGGTGGACTTGGCCAGAATGATGCTGTGCCGGGAGGCCTTGTCCCCCGCCACTGCCGATGGCACCAGCCGCAAGTCCTGACTTTCCCCCAGCACCTTCACCCGATAGGCCGCGCTCCAGCTTAAAAAGGCGGAATTGGCATCCACATGAAAAATGACTCTCTGACTCATTTCAGCACACCTTCCGCGTCAGGCTCCAGGTATGGGTCCGGATGGTGTACTTCAGCTCAAAGAGCCACAGCCTTTGCCGGACGGTAGCCCGGCAAAGAAACACCGTAGCCTCAATGCCCACATACTGCACCTGCCGGATATTCACGATTTCCTCAATGTCCACGCGCATCAGCTGGTGTTCCTCGTCCTCCAGCCGCAGCCGCAGGGGCCGGATTTCCCCGGACGCGCTGTACATGGCGATTACATCTACCGGACATACCTTCTGCATACCCTTCACCTCCTGTTACGATCCTTTTTCAGCCTGTCGAAAAGCGCACTGGTGCGGGAGCACCCTGGCTCCCTTGTGTAAAGTGAGCTGGCAAAAATCTCTGATTTTTGCCTGAGGGATTGCAAATTTTGGCAATCCATAAACACTTTTGAAAAACGTGCAATCCCCCCCGTCACGGCGAAGCCGTGCCCCTGCCTTCCCTTGGGGGAAGGTGGCTCGCGCGTCCCCC